>JAESGI010000465.1_pt1 | contig 10265 bp, 15 predicted proteins | sample 9269671 | NCBI WGS metagenome assembly JAESGI01 (sample SAMN14515641, study PRJNA621666) | algae metagenome | isolation source: Nostoc indistinguendum CM1-VF10 and co-occurring heterotrophs from gravelly... | place: USA: Clark Mountains, San Bernardino, California | collected 1998-06-05 | reverse complement strand
CTCGCAAAAATTTATTTGACCTTCGCCGTACTGCCGTCGTCCATAATCTTCATGTCCTTGCCAAAATTTTTACTCACACTACTGAGCATTCTGCTACTTCATCCTGATTACTGAATCGGTGTTCTAGTGTAGCTTGTGCTTGTGTTTCGCCCCCTGGAAAGTAAACTTTTTCGACTGCCCAAAAGCGATGGTATTTCTGTTTAAGTTCTTCAAATGTTAGCTGTGGTAGATTGAATGTAATTTGAGGCGTATTAATAGTTGCTGGTGTTTTGTATTGAGATTGTCTTTGATAGGTGTAGTATTCCTTAAACCACTCGTCACGTTGCTCTGCTGATTGCAGAAAGTTGTTTAGTCCAATATGGTAATCAAGGTTTAACTGTTTGTAGAAATCAACTACGGTTTTATCCCGGCTGACACCGTACTCTACCTGCACATCACGGCTAAAAAAAGTTTGGGTTTATATCCTGCAATGATTAACTGCCTAGTCAACTCTTGCACGATGTCTGTAGAATTACCTTCAAATAAGTACAGCCGACTACCTAACTTTTTGAGATTTGAGTCGAGATTTTCCAATGACTCAAACAAGAAGCGGACTCTCTTCTTTCCGACATCAGCCCAGGTATAAAACCAAGGATCAATAATGAAGAATGGCAGAACTCTTGCATCATTACCAGATAAAGAGGTGACAATTTCGTTATCAGTTAAACGCAAATCTCGACGAAACCATAGAAGGTGCATAAAGGTGCATAGTTTAATTTACCATCACTATAATACATTAGTACCAATAAGGGATTTTGCTGTCGAAGTTGAGTATCTATAGCCGGCTGTAATCTATCTTCACTGCGCTGACTTTACACAGTGCAGCAAACCGAACAAGTAAGTTCTAGTTTTAACGACTTGTGAGCAGTCTAAAAAGTAGGTAATTATAAAGTCAGGTATCAATGTTAATTCTTTCCACTGACTCTTGAACTCTTCAGATTCAAAAATCAACTTTTTGTAATAGTAGATTTGTCAATTTTAGATAGATATGGAGCTGATGAGAAAAATAGAAAAGCCCATTTTGAAAAAGGCATCTGCGACAAAGTTATCCCAACAGTTAGAACTAGAAGTTGAAAATGTTAAAACTCCAAAAACAGCATTAGAAGCCAAGCAAAAACTGGAAGAGAATAGTAACAAGCTGGAGTATGGTTCTGACTATTACTATTCTCCAAGATTTGATAACCCTCCAGCGCAAGCAATTGAAAACTCAGGGTGGCAGATATCAGATATTTGGCGAGAGATTCGGGCAGATAGTTACTGTGATAGTTGGTAATGTTCAGAGTTAGCAATAATGTCAAGTAGTAACTGAAGCAACACACCTTGTGGAATATAAAACTGCAAGGGTAGGGGATGTAGTGCAATATTTAAAAGTCAAAAGTTTAAATGGGGGCACATCTGCCCTCATTTTTAAGATGGATATCAGGTAAGTGTGCGTTAGAATTGAATTGATGGCAACTTGATTGATTTGAAGCTATATTAAAGAATCGAGGGTAAAAGTTGCTCACAGGGCAAAGTTTAATAATTGGGTCGTTAATAAGTTGTTTATACAGCATTTATGATCAGTAATCAAAGTACTGTATGCAAACGGTATAACTCAGAACTAGCGATGTACAAGATTAATATTTACAGGCTTTAAAAGTATGGCTAAGGTAACAATTTCAATTGGGCTAACTGATACAGAAGTCAAAGCTTTATCGGCAATGCAGATTTCCGAAAATGAGTCATTGAATCATACAGCGACAAGATTGCTACAGGGAATCCTGGGCCAGCCAAAAGCTGGGCTAGCGTTATCTAATAGTGATGAGATTAAGGAAATAGTTAAGCAGGAAGTAACTGCTTTAGCCGCGTCTACACCTGATGGGAAAGAGATAAAACAAGTGATTAAGCAAGAGATGGCAGATGCGATCGCTCAGATTAAGGGTTTAATAGATCAGCGTTCTGGTAGAGTTGCTTTACAAACACAAGAGGCTGTTTCTATTGAGCAGCAAGTCTTACCAGATTATTCAGCAATACGCGAAAATATCCTTTCCCAAATGAAAACAGGTAAGCAGTCAGCAGCCAAGGCAATCGACGCTTTTATTGAGGAATTAGGTGCTGTTAAGAAGGAACAACAGCCAGCAATAGTGGAATTAGATGTAGCGAGTTAGGATTTTTGTGCTGGCGATCATTAACCAGTCAACTTAATCACACCTTGGCTGATTAAATGTTCAAGCTGAGAATGATGCTGTGTTTGCTCCCGTAGCAACTTGAGTTGCTCGTAAGTGAGAATGTGTAATCCGGGGCGAACAACATAACTTTCAATGGTAATGCTTTGTGGTTGCTGGCTATCGGTGCGGTTGTAGGAAATTGAAGGCATATTTACAATTATGTAAGTTAGAACTGATAGTAGAAGAAAGTTTGATTCTTCATTCTCTTACAGCTTCACACAAGTTTCTCTTAAAAGGTGACAGTAGGATAAACCATCAATGCCAAAGCATACAGAAAATTTATAATAGAAGCGCTCCATGCCATACAGGTTCTATAAAAAAAGAGGAGCAAAGGATTAGGTTACGATAGATTTAGATAAGAAAGCTGTTAATAGTCGGCATGGCTAACACTCTATAGATTTGTAATACATGGGAGTTAAAGGTTATCGCAATTCCAAAACAGTTAATAAACTCGCAAATCAAGTCACCCCAAGTTTTCTTGATTGACCATGAAAATAATAATCGTGGTTTGACCGATACCAATGAAGCATTACAGCTAGCGGAAAGCCTAGAGTTAGACCTAGTATTAGTGTCTGAAGGAAAAGAGGCTCCAGTTGCAAAGATTTTGAATTATGGCAAGCTTCAGTATCAAAAGAAAAAGCGTCAGACACAGAGTGCTAGACCAGTAGTAAAAGAAGTTCGGTTTGGTTTGAATATAGGTGTGGCTGATTATAAGTTACGTATTGAACAAGCAGTTGGCTGGTTGAGTAAAGGCGATTCGGTGAAGTTTGCTGTTCGTTTACGAGGTCGAGAACATCAATATCGTGACCAAGCTGAAGAACTACTAGACCGGGTTGTAAGTGATCTTAGCCAAGTAGGAAAAGTTCAATCACTTGATAAGCGTTCACTAATTGCTTTAATCATTCCTGCCTAAGTTAGTTTATAAAAAATATCTTAATTAAACTAATTAGCCATAGAAATACCCAAACTTATAGACCGACTACTCCACAAACAGACTATTTCTCTGTAAGGAAACTAAAGCTAGAAGACTTAACTTTTATGCTTGCACCACTGCATTATATCCATTTGTTCACTAACGCGATCGCTTCTAACAATGCAGGGGAGCAATCATGCTCATACCCTAATCTTGCTAATCACCCAACTCATCGCACTGAGGAATATCGAAATATCTGCTGATGTAGCCTATAAGGTTGCTGGTCGCTTTGTAAGAATTCTCTTGTGCAAAGCCGCAGAAATTGCTTGAAAAAAGCGCGAACTGTAGATTGACTGTTCGACTACAGTAGATGCTCTCCTAAAACTCAACTGGCTTTACCCCTGAATTCAAAGTCGCCACAGGAGTAGCTGTGCATTGTTAATTTTCGTATGCTGCTTGATTATTACTCCTTTCCCACCTATCCTCACAAAAGTTAGTCATGGTAAAGTAAATTTCCAATACTGGCAATACTTCAGGGTGATTTATGAACAAAGGGGAAGTAGTGGATGCTGTAGCAGCGAAGGCTAAGATCACAAAAAAGCAAGCTGATCAAGTGATCAGTGCTTTTTTAGAAGTCGTTACCGAGGCTGTAGCTAATGGGGAGAAGATAACGCTTGTTGGGTTTGGGTCATTCGAGCGGCGTGAACGTTCAGAGCATGAAGGGCGTAATCCCAAAACCAATGAACCAATGACTATTCCGGCTACTAGAGTTCCTGCATTTTCTCCTGGGAAGCAGTTTAAAGAAAAAGTAGCACCATAGATGAATTGCTTGACCATTAGCAATCTAATCACTGCAAAACCATAGCCCTTACTATTCTCAAGACAGCTTCGCTTTACCTTACATAATAAACAAAAGCGAACTATTAGGTATGAAGAAATAATGTTGAAACTTTGGAGCAATATTATGAATAAAAAATGGGCTGTTAAACGACTTACAATCAATCTGACATCAAGTGAAGCAGAGAAGCTGGAAAAATACTGCTCAAAAACTGGCAGGCCAGCAACTGATGTGATCCGGGAATTAATTCGGTTTGTGCCAATTGAAAAAGTACAAAATGCCAATTAGGAATTCATCTAGGGTAAGTGTAAGGGGTTTTTCTTTCCCTTTCCCCCAAAATCCGACAAGTATTGATACTACACTTACCAGCACATTATTAAAAAAGCTCCTCAATCGACAAAATTTCAACAGCAGTAGTAGCTGAAAGTGATTCACCGCTGATTATGTGTATATGAAGGGCTGGTAACTTTTTTTAGCTGGCATTTAGTAAACCGCATATAAAATAAAGCCCTGGTAAAATCCAGGGCTTTTAACTTGGAAACTCGATTTTCATCCAAAAATATTACTTGTCATTAATCCTGGGTAAATAAATCTTTCTAAGTGCATCCAAGGCTACGGGTGATGGCTCTTCTGCTGGTACGATCAAAGTGCTTTCCGGCTGGATTGCCACTGAATGAATTAACCGCTTTACCGCTTTTGATAAATCCATTCACGCCCAGCTTTTGCTGCTGCTTCAGCACTAAAGTAAATCGGATGCTCAATAAACACCGTACCATCGGGGTTAATAATCCGAAATTGCCAGCATTTACCTGGAGTGTAAAATACGGCTAAAACACGTGACTGAATACAGACAGCTGAATGAATCTTGGTGGTAGTCATGGTACTGTACAGTTGCGCTTGCTGAATATTAGTAAAGCAGGCATTCTCATAATGAGAATAAGTATAAATACGTTTTAAGTGAAACTAACAGATCAAGCCTAGTTATAGATGTTCTAGAAAGCTTTTTAACATTAGCACTTTTCGCAACTAACTTAAGTATGAATAATAGTCTATCTTAAGTTAGTTTTTGAAGTTATAAACAGCAATTAGACTGTTATTTGATAGTTATAAAGAGCTTTCCATAAAAAGAGTAGCTAAAAATCAAAGGTTTTAAGTACTCTTTATCTAAACTAGGATTTAGGCACTGTACAAATTAAGCATGATTCTTGCTATGAATTCCAGCTTTTCAGGTGTGTTAGTTCTACCGCAGATTCAAATAATTTAACTACCCAGATGCTGAGATATGTTGTAGCCCAATCTCTAACGTACTAGGCGTTTTGAGAAATGCGATATCAGCATCAGGGTTTTGGTTAACATAGAAATTCCCCTGACATTGCTTAGAAAGTATGCCCAAGACTTGGAACATAAAAATAGATAACTATTTTCAAGCCAACCCCAATTGCATTATCGCCACTGCCCATGTAGACAGCTTCCCTATAGACCTCCCCCTAGAACCGAACATCCGGGAACCAAACCGCAAAAGCGCGACCTACAGACAAATCTTCGACTCGCTGACGACCGAACCTGCAAAATTCTTCTCTCGCCACAGTGGAATTGTTTTGTCAGCTAATATTGTTAAACCTACCAAAAACAAAACCGAGCTAGAACTGGAGATTTTAGAAGCCAGCGAGGGCGGTAGTGATGGAATTATCAACGGCGGACATACAGTTTTAGCATTTGAGCAAGCGAAAAATTACAAATACGATTTAACCCAAGCCAGAGTAAAAGTTACGATTCACATCGGACTGACTGAAGAATCAGCCAAAGATATAGCCCTGGCAAGTAATACTACAACGCCAGTAGATTCTCGCTCCAAAGTCAACGCCAGGGGTGATTACAAATTTATCAAGCAGTATTTAGTCCAGTTAGAGAGAGCAGAAGATAGAAAATTCCGCATCGCCTATTACCAAAACCAAAGCGGCGCACCCAGAAACGCTCAGTGCAATGTCAACTCCAATTCGCAATTCGCAATTCGCAATTCGCAATTAAGACAATTTAGTGTTGGCTCTGTACCTCCCGCTAATTGAAGACCACCAACCTACGGTATGGTATTGGCTCTGTACCCACTTTTAGCCAATTAATCAATTAGTTCATAATTCGCATTTTCAATTGCGAATTGCGAACTGCGAATTGCGAATTGTTTGGTCACCCATTTGCTCAAGCTCCTTTACTGCCTCGACAGAAATAAATACAACCCCGACGGCGATAAACGAACCAAACACCCCGCAGGGATGAGTCTTCCAAGTAACATCACAGACGCAGAAACCGAAAGATTAACTGCTTTACTACCTCTGCTCTCTCAAGCTCTGTGGATAGAGCAAAGACTCTATGAAATAATTCAAGACCATATCAGCAGCCCCAGAAGAAAGGGTAGCAACGATTTAGCATCAATAGATATACGTAAAACTACGTTATTGCCTGACAGCAAGTATTCATTCGGGTTTGGTGCGCCAACTGACCTCGCATTACCGATAATTGCATCTTATCGGGTATTTTTGGATAAGGACTATAAATGGATTCTGCCGTTTAATGAATTTGCCGAAGATTTCCTCCAACACTTGTGGAATAACTACTTTCGCAAATACTTGGTGTCGGAGAAAACAGCAGGAAATACAGTCGGCACAAAAATCAGCCGCAATCAAGAGATTTGGGAAAGTTTGTATATCTCGGCGCAGAGTTATCTAAATCAGCACTTGGTTAAAATGGTTAATTCTAGTAAGTCAGAGTCAGAAGCGAAGGTGACAGAAGGTGCAAACAAGAGGGGAAAAAGGAAAAATGATGGCGCAACTACTGCTCTCAAATAGCTTTTTATCTTTGTCGTAAAGCCTGCGGCATAGTTACGCTTAGGGCGCAGCCTAAGAAGAGAAGTTGCGCTCACGGCGAAGCTTTTCCCCCTTGCCCCAAACCTCCTTGATAAGAGCGCATCTACTTTCCAGGCAAGAGATAATAGCACAAGCTTTTTATTTAGAGATTTTGGTCTAACCAAGTTTCTAAATCAGTGAGGGATGAAAAATCTAAAAAGGCTTCTCCTAAAGTCTCCAATTGGTCAGTAGATAAACCTCGAATTCGCTCAATTACTGAAGAGTCAATCTCACCAAAGCGATGATTTAGTTGACGTATAATTAAACGTTGTTCTCCTTCCAGTACAGCTTGTTCTTTATCTTGCTGATAAAGTGGTGCTAATCGCATAATCAACTCCCTATCATCTGATTCTTCAATTTGAGACATTACCAAGTTCTGCTGTAAATTGTACAGTAATTCTAATGTGGCTTTCCGAAACGGATGATTAGATGATAGCGCTTCTAATTCATCAATAGCCTGCTTTTGCACTTTCCCTCGACCGAGGATTCTTAGCCACAAAGTTTCTTGAGTACGTGGCAGTTGATGAATTACAACGATAGCTGTTCGCAAATACTCCCCCATTAAGTATACTCCAGACACCCAATTAGATGCTTGGATTGCACTAAAACCTGAAAGTATTCTCACAGATACGGTTGGAGAAAGTATCCACAATTTCGGAATTTCTAATTCTTTAATAGAGATTTTATTGCGATTAGCTTCACGTTGTAAAGTACCTCTTACTTCCAATAGTTTCAGCAAACAATCACAGATTTCCTCTTCAGAGGCAGGATTGCGAAATGGTTCAAAAATAGCAGGTGTAGCTGCAAATTTTCCCAGAAGCCCTAGGATCTCTAAATTATTAGCTTCTAGAGCAGGAGAAAATAAAACATCAATTTCTCTAACTTCACCAGCTACACGGCTAGAAGCTTTTACTTCTCCATAAGATTTTAGTAACTCTTCCAAATAATCTTTAGCAAATTGATCGTGAATAAATCTAGTCATTTAAATTACTGTAAAACTTATTGATTCTAACTAATAGTTTATCTCTTATAAGAGCAGCTTCTAAAAAGAGATATTAGTTTCCCACTAGATTTATCTCCCACCCAATCCCGGAAAAAATTTACTCCAAACACTTTGCTCTTTTGAAGGTGATTCTTCTGAGCCTAAAACATTCTGTAGCCCTCGCTGATTACTCTGAATCTCCCGCATATTAAGAGTGTGAATAGTTTTGGCTAACTCTGGATTTTCTTCTAACAGTTCGGCTTCAAGCTCCAACTCCTGCTGCAACAGTTGGGCATTTCGACGCAAGAACATTCGTTGCTGATGTCGTCGCCTGATTCCAGATTCAGTAAGTTGTAAGCGTTCTTCAAAATTCAAATCATCATAGTCGTTATACATTTGATTCAACTCCAATTAAACTCAAATATTCTGCTGAGATTTCCATTAACTAAGTTAAAGCTAAAGCTAACCAATTATCAGTGAACAGTTAAATCCTTGGAAAAATGCCATATCTAGAAGAATATAAGTCTCAACTTGGCGGTTATTTATCCAATATCCATATATTCTAAGATGGATAATAAAGAACTGATTTAATTACCATTTTATTCCTTTATATAATAGCTTAAAGCCAAGCTGTAAACGCGCTTTAAATTCTTCTGTATTTTTATTCTTCCGAACTGGGTCAGCCTTATTTTTAATCCAGTTATTTGATGAGTGTGCAACTTCGTGATGGCACTTATCACACAGTGGAAACCAATTGATTTCCAACTTTTAGTGATTAGTATAAGTATACTCAGTATGGTGCATTTGAGTAGCTTCAGACCTTAAACAACAACAGCATTTACTATGAGCTTGTCGATGTTGTTTGTGAGCGATTGCCGCTTTCTTCTTATAGTTTTTTAAATTCCCATACCGAGCATTCCAGTCTAATTCTCCAAATCGGGAAAACCGAGATTTTCTAGCAGTAGAGTTACCCCTTTTCGTTTAATTCTTGTCCTGTTAATTCGTGCCACTTTTGTTTGATTTCCTGAAAATGTGGTTTTCTCCCTAATTCTGTTGCCCATTTTCTAATTTCTTGATACCAGTCAACTTGCTGCTGTGAGGATTGCTGATTATTTTTAGAACTATTAACAGTCTCACCATTCGGTTTGGAATCCTGTTTTTGTTCCAGACCTTTGATATCAAATTCCGGGATTAGGGCAACAAAGGGATTAGACCGAGTGGGAATCACCAGGGCATATCGAACTCCGGCTTTGTCTAACATTTCACAAGCCTGCCGCAAGATTTCAAGAATCTCCTTTTTAACGTTTACAAAGTCTTGGGGATGGTCAAGTATATAACTCGATGTTTGCCCCATCGCAATAAAGCAAACATTTTTCAAGGACGGGCGACTAAATCCAGTTTCTCCAGAGAGTGGAGACTGCCCCATAAATAAACCATGACCCTTTAACCCAGCAGTGAATTTGATGACATAGTTCCAAAAACCCTGTAAATCTTTGGCAGTATCAGCATCAACCATTCCTGGAAGTCCCTTGCCACCACCAAATACAGAGTCCACCTCATCTTGAGCAAGAAATAATTCGGGAACGCCCTGACATTCACCACCAACTTTTGCAACTCTTGCTTTCTGTTTGTCAATTTGGTCTGTGGCAAAGATGATCCAATTTCTTAATTCTTTCATGCCGTCAAACTTACGGCTGAACTTGCACAACCATCTGGTGACATCATCCTTTGGATCGCTGCCAATCACAATTGCTGGTGTTTGAGATTTTGCAGCGATTTTGTTAATAATCACTCCAGCCAGCGTGGACTTTCCAGACTGTGTTCCACCAGAAAGGTAAAAATGGTGATTACTGCGAAGAGTCATATTTTGATTAGATGCAGCATCACATAGTTCATCAATCCAAGCACCATCAATTCTGATGTACTCAGGATAATTAGCAGCGATCGCTTGCAGAATTTTCATTGCACCCGGATTAATCACCGACTGCACCGATTCTTCATCGATGTCAGCAATATCGGGATTGGGAATACCAGTCGGTGAAGGTGATTGTTGTGCTGGCGGTTCTGGAAGTGTAACCAACCCTTGCAACTGATATTCTGCTATCCACCGGGGGCGCTCTTGCATTGGTAGCCGATTTACGTAATCAGCAACTCGGCGTTTGGCAGCGATCGCAGTCGTAACATAATCATAAACAGCCTCACCTTGTAAATGCTGTTTGAGTGCTTTGAGGTCAGCTTCTAGCAAAGACTGGTAAACTTTTTCGTATCGGCTCAATAATCTGGGGTAGCAGAGAAAAATTAAAAGGTAAGCAAGCTGCACAAAACGTCATAAAATATGACACATGACGCAAAAACTTCTTGAGAGCAAAAAGTCATTAGAGGATTT
>JAESGI010000464.1_pt1 | contig 10283 bp, 11 predicted proteins | sample 9269671 | NCBI WGS metagenome assembly JAESGI01 (sample SAMN14515641, study PRJNA621666) | algae metagenome | isolation source: Nostoc indistinguendum CM1-VF10 and co-occurring heterotrophs from gravelly... | place: USA: Clark Mountains, San Bernardino, California | collected 1998-06-05 | reverse complement strand
TATAGTAAAGCGCTTGCTTGTATTTACAATGCCTACCTTAGAAAAATATAGTTAACTCTCATGAAATCGGATGCTAGCAACTCTTCTTACTTTTATTCGCTACCCCGACTTATTGAGCCGATACATCGTAAGGCAGGAGAGAAATCCCTACATACTGTGACAAACACTTTATCATCCCCTAATCAAGTGGATCTAGATAATTTGAAGCAAGTTTGTTCCTATATGATATACAATTCTACATTTGTGCACAGTTGGATACATAAGTACATGCGAGATGATCTCGGCGAAATTCGTTATTCTGGTTTGCTTCGCAATGGAGGTATGGGAGATGAGCAGGATGATTCGTTCATAGCTCCACCGGCTCTTGCTGCCCTTAGCCTGAATCTAAATAATGTTTTAGGAAGCATAAATAGTGGAAGTATGATTGAGAATGAAGATGGAGATGGGTCTGAAAGTTTTATTGAAATACTAAAAGCTCACAAGAATGAGTTTGAAACGTATGGTTTGCCGATTGAAGAATTTTCAGCGCGATTAAATACTTGAAGTTCATGTCGGATTCAATTATTACAAACCAGGAACAGCAGCAGGTAAGCTAATTGGCATTTAAACTGCAACATACTGGCTATTACCTTTGTTTTTGATTTTCCGATGCCACTTGATCACTAACTCGCCTTGATTCAACAGCTTATCTAGCAGTGATTTTAATTCATCTACTGATTTGAATAACCGATGAGCAATATATTCTTTACATGAGTGCCAGACTAACTCGATAATGTTGTAATCAGGGCTATAAGCCGGCAGGAATTCTAAAATAAAATTTGGAAAGTCTTCAGCTATTTTAGCTAGAACATCTTTGCGTTTATGAAAACTAGCATTATCTAAAACTAAAATAATCTTTGGACCAAATTTTGCAAAATCTTCAAAATGGTTTCCAATACTAGCCCATTCTTGCTTAATTAATTCAAATAATAGTTGTAATTGCTCATAAAAAATATCGGCGTTTCCTTTTTTTACAAAAAAGCATACCCGTTTCCGGTCTAATCCTCTAATTGCTCCCATCACATTAACTCGACCACAACGCCGTTCCCCTGGAACACTTTTTCGTTTTCCTTTTCTACCCCAACTCTTGCGTCTAATCACACGTAAACTAAAACCACTCTCGTCCCAGAAGCACACCTGTAAACGCTCTGGCTCTTCTCGCGCTATTTTTAAATATTGAGTAAGCTTCTCCCTGAACTTGGCTCTTTCAATTGGATTTTGTTTATTTTCTAAGCTAGATTTAGCCCAGATATAACTATACTTTTTTCTCTTTAATATCCTTCTTACTTGAGAACTACTTAAATCAATTCCTGTTTTTTCGGTTAAATATGTAGCTAGTCGTTCTGCCGTTCATTTACCAAATTCGTATCCTAAATCTGATGGTTCTTGATCAACAGTTTTTAATAGCAGCTCAATATATTCAGGAGTAGCTTTGCGGTAATGTTCATACTCTCTTTTATTATGTAAAGTTTCTAGATTATGTGGATCACCGTGCATACATTAATATGCTACTGTCCTGTGCGAACAACCTAAAAATTTAGCAATTTCGTGTTGTGGTTTCCCATCATTCTGTAGCAGAATAATGAGAATTCTTTCCCTGACGTGTGGTAGATCACTTTCTTTTAGAGCTTCCTGTAGCTTGCTGACTTGCTCCGGCGTTAAAAAGTTTTTGGCTGCTGGTGGCATAGTTGCTTTTAAACGACTTCCTCTTCTTATTATGCAACTTGCGTGCCGATTAGCTTAATAATAACCCATGCGGGTTATCGACTGATCTGTGCTAGGGTGTTGACTCTGAACACTTTACTGCATAAGACTTCATGCAAAAAATGTGTCGCGTATTTTTGTGGGAAAGCGGCTGGAACAGCCGCTTTCCCACAGAGAAAAGTAGCATAGATAATTTTCCGGAAAATTGCCTCAAAACACTCAAAGTCAACACCCTAGATCTGTGCTTATTACCACTCAATTGATGCGATGCCTGCGGCGGGCTACGCCTACGCGTACAACAAAGTGGCGTTGTTGACAGCATCTAAATACTTAAATGATTTAGCTGTTATATAAATTACTTATTAAATAAAAGCTTGTTGAAGCCCACATTCCGCACTTCAATTTGAAGTATAAATAGATTACAGTCAAGAAAAAAGCAAAAAATCACGATAATTAAGAAACAAAACTAAATTAATCTACGGCGTGAAGAGAAATAATTAAATATTTTATATTTGACTTATAAAATAGCACTGAAAATTGGAATAACAATTACTATCCCTTCAGATATTGATAAATTATTATTCAGTCTCTAGATTTTCTTGAGATTACGAAAGTAGATAATATTTTTGGCAAGATGATGGCAGACAATTCAAAATAAAATGGCGTTCTGATGTTAAATTAATAACTTGACTAACCCCATTTAAAGTTAAAAGATGAATTCCTTGAAAACATTGAAATACCCATCTTAATGTCGGACTAATCGTTAACTTTCCTAGTTGATTTTTGATTCCAATTTTGATTCGTTTTAAGCTACTTCTTAGTTCCCTTTGACCAAGATTATAAACTAACAAGCACAAAGACATTAAAAATAACATTGTCTCGATTCGTTCCGGGTTTTCTAAAAATAAACTATCGGCAAAAAATAAAGGGTCTTTTAAAAATCTAAATCCTCTCTCACAAGACTGTTGGTTTTTATAATTTTTCAGAATTTCTGATGGCTCTAACTTATTATCATCAACTAAATTAGTTGCTAAAATAAATCTTCCAGCTTCTTTCCTTCGTATTTCTATCTCTTCTGGTTTTTCATAACCCATTCCTTCCATTTTATAAAAAATCTTATTGTCTTTAGATTTACTTTCAATAAGTTTAACTTCTTTAATTTCAAATAACTTCAATTTTTTATTGACGACTTTTAGCTTGTATTGAGCTTGCTCAGGAGTGGCAAAATTTTCTTTTTTTAATTCTTTGAGCAGCTTTTCAACTTGAGCTTTTTCTTTTTTCAACTTTTTATTTAGCTTTTCTAAATCACTTTCTTTTCTATTTTGACTATTATTTCGTTTAGCATATAGCCCTCCTAATTTTCTTCTTGGAGAGCATTTTATTGCTTAACACACCCATTGCGATCGCCCATCAGAGTAACTAGCGACTTGGGTTAGTATAGTTTGTATTGATTGCCTCATGGGGCTTCTAGCGATCGCCCTCCTGGAAAGTGACAGAAGAGGGATATCATACTCATAAGAGTTTATCGGCCAAGAACCTTGAAAATAACATTCCAAAGAATCGAATTCCTTTCAGCCCCATTAATAATGTCATCCCATAAAGCTGGTGGGGATTGAAGAAGTGAATCTTGAGCAATGATCTGCCTCCAGTCAAGATAAGAAGGATTAGCATTTTGAACACCTACTTCTTGCATCTTTCTTAAGAAAGCTTCGGCCGCAATACCATAACCAATAGTTGAAGGGTGCACACCATCTAAACTAAAAAGCCCACCACTTTTTCGGGTGCTATTTTGAGTTTTTAGTAATAGAGCATTTGGAACAGGATCTAAGCTTAAAAGAGGATGTTCATCAATACCTAAAGACCTATAATACTCTCTCAGTGGTTCATCAGGAGAATTGGTTAAATGGTTGCGTTTGACTGCAAGACTGTTTAGGATTTCTCCCATATCAACAATATGCCATTTATCTCCTGCACTAGCAACTTCATCACGAATAATTTGGTTGAATTGATCGACAGTTTCGTCAATTTTTTTTATCTCTTTTCCTGTCAATTTACTATTAAAAAAAGGATTAAAATTTTCCTCGTTTGCAAAAAATCTTCCATAGTATTTGAAGTATTTGCTATTTTCTGGGAGTTTTCCAATACCTTGGGTAATTGGTGGAATGGTGACATAAGGTATGGTTCCTATAAAGACACGAGTATTAGGAGAAATAGCATCCTTAACTTTTGCGACAAGAGTAGCATAATCTTTTTTAAAAATGTCAGGGTGGGTTAAATTAAACTTACCTCTCTCTTCAGGATCAACACTAGTAAAGTTAGATGGCATCTCCTTCAGACTCAAACTTGCAACTGTTCCAAGGCAATCATTTCCACCTAGCCAAATAATTAAATTCTCTACCCCATCTGCATCAGTATCATTAATTGCTTTAAGATTATCAATCTGAGTCCACGTTCCTTTGTTTAGCTGATCAGCAGGATTCAATACTATCCGAGCAGTTCTGTACATAGGAGCATTGGGTAACCCAAGAAAATCATCTTCAATCCATCCTTCACTTTCTTTAATTACTTGAACGCAATAATCGGAATTGATAGTGAAAGTGTCTAATACTCGAAAACCCCATACTGCAAGATTATGAAACTGACCTTTAAAAATGGAAGGTCTTGTTCCTCTACCCCTTTCGTATAGATCTTCTATATCATCAATAAATTGCTCTAAAAGAAAAGGAAAACGCAAAATCCACTTATCCGTTGATATTTCATCCCCCAGTTCGGCTTCCATAAATCTTAGGAGTTCTTCTATATTTATGGGTAATCCGCTACCAAAAAAGCTAGGTATACGAAAATCAGTGGGAACCGATAAATCAAGTGTACGAGCAATCATAGCAGGGTATGACCACTCTGTTTTCAGAATAGCACCACTTTGAAATCCTTGAGTAAGACTATCTCCAATTGCTACAAGCTTTACCATTTTTTCTTTCCTTGTAAGTTTTTACAGATTTAATAGTGATATCAGTTATTTTTAGTCCAGTTACCCGAAGGATACAGATAAACAAAACAATGTAGTGTTCATTAAATATTAGTGCTCATCATAATGGCATCTAATGCAATCCCTGGCTCAATTTGCTCCCGATACATCCAAAGCAAGTCCTTCAACTCAGTAGAGCCGACATCCATAATGGGGTTGGAGTGTACGTTAGATAGCGTCCACAACAGCACAACTTGTTTCCCGTGTCGCTGGGTTACTTTTATGGGGTTGTAAGCTGGATGGTGAGTATCCCAAAGACCAATCGTGGCATAGCTAATATCGCCGCCGTCTTCGTATTGCTTATTGTTTACCCACGAATGAAAAAACGAACTTAAATAAACTATATAGGTACACAAATGTTGAAGCTCGGCTAGATCAGCGATTTCCAAAGTACCCAATTCTAACTTGAGAATAGAATGAGCCGTCAAATCTGCCGACATCTGCTCAATTTCCGACCAATAAGCTTGGATGCCCACTTCGTGTTGTTTAAAAAACTGACCAATATACTGTTTCAGAACATCCCACATGGCTAGAGCCGCACGGTCAAAATGATTGTTGACAATGCGATCAGGTAATGATTGCACCTTTGGACTCCAATTATGATAGTTAAGATTCTTTACTTCCTCTATCAGTAACTTGTCCACCTCATCTGGATCAAGAGAAGAAGCCTCCGGAATAAATCCTGTCGGTCCTTTAATTAGACCTGCCCCTAATTTATTGATATTCAACAAGCCTTCCAAGTGAGGTTCTAATAGCAACCGAATAGGATTATTTTCTACATTACGGTAATAAGCCATTGCATACTGGTCTAGATTCATGTGGGTTCGTCCCAGATGGGACTGTACCTCTTGGAACACAAACTCGGTACATCGGAATAATCGTTTTGCCCATTCCCACTCACTATCCTCTGGTCGATTAACCATACATTCGCCATTCATTTCATACTTAATGGAATGGCAAGAGAGAGATTGTCCACCAAAAGTGAATCGAGCTTCGATAATCTTTGGTAAAATCCCCGATGGTTCAACTACATGGTTGCTACAATCATACTTAACTGCATACTGCCATTCTTCTCCCTTAATGGAATTGAGCTTACCAGGGTTAAACCCATTCAAACGACGCTCAACAAAGAAGTCATCACTAAACTTATCTGGTCGCATCCGAGTTAAATTTGACGGCATGTAAGTCGCATCATTACATCTTTAGCACTACCACTTTGTTAATACTCCTTAAGTATGAATAGCAAATATTAATTTTGCCCTTAACTTTTAAGTAACACATTAGACTTTGTAACTTGCATGATGAATCAGTATTTCTACTTAAAAATAAGTGATTACACATTTCTTTATAAATTACAGTGCACTTTTTTGTTGGAAAATAGAAAGTTACGTAAATATGCTTTTATAAATGTATAAATGCAAACTAAATTTACAACACAATCAGCACATTCGCTCTCTTGCGCTATCTGCCGCGCCAACAGTTGCTTCGCTTCGTTAACTGACCCATGCCGTAGTTTGTGGATGGCTTGATGTAACCCTGTGTGTACATTCGTTGCACCTGCGTAGGCGTAGCCTGCCTAAGCATCCTTTATCAAATGGCACGCTTGAAAAGCGCAAATGTATTATTTACAAGGGTTTCATCACTTTGGAAAAACGTAGGCTAATGAAGCAACGATGGCGCAAGCGCCCGCCTTCTCTACGAGACGCTTCGCGTAGCTTGAGCTTGCTTCTCCGTAGGAGTACGGCATCGCAAACTGAGAGTTGCAGATTATTCTGATTCCCGATCTTAAAACTATTAGTTTCCAGCAATTCTCATTTTGAAAAAAATCAGATAAAATTCTCTTGTTTAAATAGAGAACTTGTGTCAAAGTATCATTTTTTGACAAATAATTATCATCCAACACTAGAGATAGATAGTTTTTTAAAAATCTGCCCATGAAAAATTGATTTCAACTCATAAATCTAGTTGAAATTCTAACCAACTTTGTATTTTTTATTGATAAATAACTTTCTCCTTTCTCTTCCCCTTTCAAGAGATTGACATTTTTCAACTAGAATTTACTTTTTTGAATGGGACATATTCCCTGAGAATGAAGGAGAAAAAATCCAACCAATCTTTAAACCATACAAATTTTAAAGGGTACGAATATCATTAAAGAAAGAAGTCCGAGTTACTAATAAATTACGAATCTTTTTATAGGTGGAGTTAACTAAATCTAAACCAGTATGAAATAAAAAAGATAGCAAATTTAAAGGTAATAAGAACTCGCATAAATGATTTTCACCATGACCAAAGTTATGCTCTAAATTATAACCATGATTTTTTAGAACGTTATTACCTTCATTCTCAACTTTCCATCTACTGCGTCCAGCTTTAACAATCTCTTCAACATTGTTTTCGGTGATATTATGATTAGTTATCCAATTATTTCTGTAGATAATTTTCTGTGTTTTTTCATTAATAACAGTCACTTCACACCAATTAGCCTCGATACTTGAGTCTCCATTTCGTAAAGGAACTCTAGAAGCATAACGATAACGATAAATTAGATTTTTTCGACCATCCCATTGTTTCTTTTCAACAGTTGTAACTTCTCCACTTCTTTCTAAAAATTCTAGCCATTCATATAAAGTTTTATGTGACGTTTCCAGACAAACAAAAATAAAGTTATAACCTTGTTTTAGAGCCAGGGTAAGAGCATCTCAATTACGCTTGACATAAGGGCTGAGAGGAATCTAATGTAGAGTCAAGAAAACAACAACTGAGAACTCGAATCATATAATTGTTGTCCATACCAGTGCGCTTCATTTTTTGTCTTAGACTACGTTTGTAAGTTTGTTCACTATTGAGAGCATTGAGAGCAATTCGTCGTAAAAGAGCAAAATTCCGGGGACTGTGGAAAGAGCGAATACGGCAAGAATCTTCAGCAAAAGTACAATCAAGCGTCCAGTGAGCTTGGTTTTCAATCCCCCAATGTTTTCGGATAGCCCGACCGATAAGTTGAGCATTACTGTTTAAAGAGGTAAGATAAAACTGAACTTCACGGGTAGTTTTATTCCAAAGATGACGCACGCGGACGACCATAACTAGAGTTTGCAATCCTGCCCATAGTTTGGGTTGATAAAGCTCACCAACAGCAGTAACGGGTACAGTCCAAACTTCCCGAATTTCTCTGCGGTGATGTGCTTTCTCTATTCGTTTGTCATAGCTGACATCAAAAGCGTGAAAATTATCGGCAAGAGCTGTTTCAAACCATTGAGTCACCTGAGAATAGAGAGTGGGATGATTGGCTTTAAGTGCCAGGACATAATCAGCTTTCTTGGCAATAATTTTTTTGGCAATTTCAATTTGTGTCCCCATCGCATCAATAGTAATGATAGATCCTGCGATATCTAGCAATTCCAATAATGCAGGAATCGCAGTAATTTCATTGGTTTTATCCTCTACTTTCATCTGTGCTAAAACCAGATGTTGCTCACTCGACCAAGCACTAATTACATGAAGTGCTGATTTCCCTTGATTGCGATCGTATGAACCCCTAATTGTCTTACCATCTATGGGGATTATTTCTCCTCCCATCTTGGTGACTAAGGTTTCCACCCAACTGAGAAAACATCGATTTAATGCTTCTGGGTCGATGAACTCAAATACTCGACGGAAAGTGTCATCCGACGGAATTCCATTTAGTAGTGCTAAAAATTCTTCTAACCATTGCTGCTTACTGATGCCATAATTCTCGATATCTTCCCATCCCTGTGCTCCCGCTATGACTGCCAGAATCGCAATTACTAAGATGTCTGTGAGTTGATGTTTTTTAGTTCTCTCTACTCTTGGGTCTTTGATCTCAGAAAAATGCTCTACTAAACTCTGTTGTATACTGCCGATGTCTGCCACTTGTGTTGGCTGTCTGCAACCACCAGCATTTTTCGTAGCATCAGCAGATTTAGTTTCAAAGCCTTGTGACATCAACCTGACTCCTGACAATTTTTTCACAACAGCATTGAATTCTTCTCATTTACCTTGCTCAGTTGTCAAGTGCATTTTTTATCCGGTTTTTTATGCTTATCTTCTTTGAGTTGTCAAGTTCATTTTATACCAAATTAGATGAGCTTACCCTGGTTTTAGAGCCAATTCACAAACAGGTTCGTGAGAATATAAGTCGTCTCCTAAAAGCGTTACAGGATAACCATACTTATTTTGATGATTCTTATTTAACCATCTTTTAACAGCCGCATTTTCATAATCTTGTTTTTGATGTCCATCTTGTTTTTTAATAAAATAAGAGTGATAAATTAATTACTTGGTTTTGATTAGGAGAAACTATAATAGGTGTCACACAGCCATGAAAATAAGTTGTAGTTCCGTTTCGATGATTACGACAATTACAATGAGGGCAATTAATCTTCTTAGATGAAAAATATTCTGTGCCATCTAACGCCACTAAAATTTCTCCATCTAAGTAGAGAAACCTTGACAAAACTCCCTTTTATCTAACCATTGATAGACTTTATCAAAAGCCATAAAAAGAGTAGTAGCTGATACCGGGTCTAATAAATTTCTTATTTGATTATCACTTGGGATTGTTTCAATTGAAAATAAACTTTCAGCATTATCCTTTCCCTTATTGCTTTTCATTAAACGTTGATGGTCTAAAAATGATGGTGACTGAGTAAAAAAGGCTGAGAACGCAGCCATCACTGCATCTTCTACCTGATATCTAGTATTATTCCCGGGCTTTCTTTCCGGAGGGTAAGTTATGTAATGATGACCGTAAAAACTGCATTAATTCAGGAATTTCTATGGTCGCTGTCTTTTGAACCATCTTGGAGTCGTTTGACTAATTAATAATTTTCAATTCACCAATTTTACCAAAGCTCGACAACTATTAATAATTTGTGATTCCCATTGAATTCTATATTCTCATTCATAGAACTATTTTCCTGAGTTTACCCTTAGTTATCAGGCAATCCCCTCCAGTATATTGGGTATTTATACTTAGTTAATGGATGTGATTATTTTTTTAGCTATCTCCTTTCTCGGAAAAACTAGTTATTTTGTACTATATTTTGAATTTCAAAATGGGGTTAATACTCTATTTATTTCAAAATGAGAATTGCTGGTCCCACACGACTGGTAGCTTGAATGTATTCTGCGGCTGTTTTAGGTTGACCGAGAACTACCATTAAGCCCAAGCGTGTAATGTCCAAACCGACAGAAATCATATTGGTAGCTAAGACTACATCAACACGTTCTTTTTGGTCAAATGTTGCTTCTAAGCGGCTCTTGGTATCCGCGACTTCACTTGTGCTGACACGGGAGGTCAATTCTTCTGGTTCATCGTCGATTTTCCGATCCGCAAACAAACCCGAACTTTTACCGACTCGTTTTCGTTTGGTATCCCCTCAATACTTCGGGGTAGACAATTATTCTGGTTGCCAGGACCAACCAAAGGGATTACCAGAAGATTTCTCACGAATAATAGTCGCAAGAAAGGGAATTTTCCCTGCCTTAGAAA
>JAESGI010000463.1_pt1 | contig 10348 bp, 5 predicted proteins | sample 9269671 | NCBI WGS metagenome assembly JAESGI01 (sample SAMN14515641, study PRJNA621666) | algae metagenome | isolation source: Nostoc indistinguendum CM1-VF10 and co-occurring heterotrophs from gravelly... | place: USA: Clark Mountains, San Bernardino, California | collected 1998-06-05 | reverse complement strand
TTCTTATGAGTTAGTCACTGAATTATTGAGATTAAGTCCGACTGAAGCGTAAGTACTATCAGCTCTTTGAGAGGGCTATGAGGCTTATTCTATCTGCATCCTAGCCCTTTTTGTAGCCCCGTAAGGTCGGCATTTTAAAAGAGGCGATCGCTTGCTTGTTTTTTTTATGTTTCCTTGTTGCTGGTTTGATTGTTCTCGACCGATATAAAATTCAATGGCAGCCCCCTCACGCCATTTTCCGAGGGACTCACGCAGTTGTTTTTCTGTAAATCGTTTGCGATAAGCATATTGGAGAGGCTGTCCGGGTAGAGTTTGTTCAAGTAATTCCCAGCTTATGGAATTTAATAAGGGTAAGTCAGATGTATCGGCTGTTTCTACCCAAGGAAATTGATAATTTCCTTGAACTGAGGCAAATTCGATCTGGGGGAAATTAAGGTCTTTTTCACGCGATGGAAGTCCGTTTGACCACTGAGTGGTGACTTCTGGACGATTTTCAAAGCCATAGAAACCAACAGTTTTGGCTTGTGTTAAGCGATAGCGCAATCGTAATTCATCGCTAGGGAAAAGTGGCTCGAAAACTGTCAATCTAGCTTGAGCCAAGATGTACTTTTCAAAGCGGGCTAATTCTCCTAGGCTCATTAATTCTTTCAGTTTTTTTCTAAACTGAGTTTCTTGATCGAAAGCCTGATCGATTAAAGAATTAACCTTATTAATAATCCCATCAATTACATCGTTAGTGATATCGTCAGTGAAGTTCTTCCGTAAAATGGTTTTCAATTCTCTAACCAACTTACGGGTGAGCTTAAATTTTTCTTGGGCAACGGATTCAACTGTCACAACAATTTCGATGCTCGGTTTTGTGGAGTTGAGATCGTGCAAAGCTAGAGCTTGTCCTAACGGCGGTAGGGGTTGAACAGTTTGACGGATGGTATTAATCAGACAGGAAGCTAAAATGCGATCGCAAGCTTTAGCAATGACTTCGTACTGTAATTGATTTCCTTCACTGACATTTTCGAGTTGCTCATCGACAAACTGAAACTGAGGGAGGATTAAGCCTGTTTTCCCTTGAATCCATGACGGATAAATGGCAATTTCCCTTGGTTTATCGGACAAACTGCTGAGGTTGCGGCGAATAACGATAAACCGTTCTAGTTCAGTATAAGCAGCAAAGCGATCGGCTAAGTCTTGAGGAATAACTTCTAATTGCGGTTGGGCTAAATCTTCACGCAAAAATAACCAAGTCAAGCAAATCTGTTCATTAGACTGGTGAATTGGCCCCGCTACAAGATCGTATTCAGGCGGTTCAATGCCTTTACCTAACAGTGACTCCAAAGGCTGTTCTGTTTCTTCGATCCGTATGCCGCGTTCCAAGTCGATCAATTGGGGAACTGGATCGAATTCATTTTCATCGCTGGTTAACTCGAATTCTAAAACGAGGTTGAGATAAGGTGCAAAACCCTCATTAACAACCGTACCGACTGAAGCGGTTTCATCAGTCATGAGTTCTAACAATTCTGCTAAAAGCATTCCTGGGGAAAGCGTCTCTTCTTCTATTCCTGATGTCTTATGGTAATTGGCAATGACTTTTAAACCTTCATCGATTTGCAGGATATAGTACCCAGGAACAACACCATCAGTAGGTTCAACGTTAGCACTTGGATCGACTTGCCACACAGCTTGAGCTTGGAATGGGTCAACCTCTGAGTCAGTGAGTTGCGTAATAAAGATTTTGTTTGGCAGTTGCTCAGTTTGTCCTGCAAATAAAGCACTCAATTCTGGAGGAGGGTCAGTTTCTGTTTGACTTTGAGCTTGACTTTGAGCAAGATCCTCCAGCTTTTTGAGCGCTTGCTCAATTTTATCGACTGAATCTTTATATGAAACTAAAAAGGAGCGTGGAACTGTCGGTTCCGACCAAGCATCAGATAAAGCTTGATCATACTTGGTATCGCGGGTTAAATTGGGCGAATTAACCTGTGCTGTTGCAACTGATGCAGTTTCATCATCGGTATGCTCAGGAGAAGGATTGAGTGGACGTGGATCGCTAATTTCTTCCGTCCCTTGAAAGTGGGTTTTTCCTTGCTCTTGATTGAGCGAACGTAAGACATCACGGACATAGATTTTTTCGTCCTTGGGAGAATCTGGTAGTTCTTGGTCAAGATTTTCTCCCCAAAAGAGTTGAGCGTCAACTGGATTAATCTTGTGATTCCCGACAAAGCCTTTAAATAATTCGGGTTTGTTGAGTTTGAGAGCAAAGCGCGGTCGTTGCGGATTCAAAAAAACGCGGATGACGGTTCTGATGCGTTCGGGATTGAAATAGACGCTTAAAGAAGCATCAGGCATCAAAATCATTGCATAATCTTGATCGGATAAAGTAACATCATTACCAATACGCCAACCTTCTTGACCACCTAAAGCGGTAACTGTCTGACTGCTCAAAGGATTTGTGCCGTTGATCGGATCGGGAAGAGTTTTGCTGTTAGTATCAAAAAATGGTTTTAAAGTTGCAGTTATTGTTGGTAAATCGCTCGCTCGTAAAGCAGTAACGATAGGAACGGCATCCGTATTAGCAATAGCAAAAATCGAAGAAGATGGTATAACTGTTTCCTCAAAAGGAATCAGCAAATAATCTTCTCTGGCAACGTCACTATCAGACCCTAAGCGCCAACCTTTGTTAGCCCCTAAAGGCGCAAGAATATCTTGATTGAGAGCATTTACTCTTTTAATTTCTGAAGGTAGAGATAGAGATTGCAGAAGAGTTTTCAGAGTAGTTGTATCGATTGGAAGTGTTTCTAAAACATTTAGAATCGATAGAACGCTAAAGTTAGTGCTAAAGTCTGTTAAAACAACTTGGGTATCTTCTTTAGAGAGGGTTTTGGGTAAAGCAGGAAGAGGATAAAGCGTACCAGGTTTAGGAAAAAGTAAGACCCGTATTAATGTATCATTTTTAACTTTTGTGAAGCGGTAGTTCCAACCCTGTGAGAGATTTTCGACAGAGGCTAATTGTCGAGAATTTGCAGGAATCTGATTATCCAACCGGGGTGGCAGCAATCTTTCAATGTTTTTCCTAGTGGATGCGATCGCTTCACGGCGATAGGCAAAGGTTAAACGCCCAGCGAGACGATAGCCAGAGACCGAGATCGCTACCGATGCTTCTCCCTCAAATCCTATATTCGGGCCAGGCTCCATTGCTGCGGTCAGTGCAGCTGAAATTGAGATTTCGATGGTGGTCTTAAACTTAATACTCAGTTTAATTTTGATCCAGCGTGTAATTTTTTTGGAGAAGGAGACTGATGCTTGAGCAGTGAGGGATAAGGTGGCGTTGATTCGGACATCTCCAAGCAGATAGACTCGAAAACTGCGGTCTAAGGCTCCAGCAAAGGAAGCGCGAAATATTCCTTTTCCTTTGGCGGACAGATAAGCTTCTGCACCGCCTAATTTTGTGTCAAACCCAATCCGACGTTCTGCCTGTAGAGCTACCGTAACTGCATAATTGAGACCAAAACTCATGACACCTTGATAAATACCAAAACGGAAGCCAGAGGTCATTTCTCCTTTGATTAGTTCCCCTAGAGCATGACCTTTAATGCGTGTTTCCCAAGGCCAGCCCACTTCTACTAACATTCCTTTGTGATCGGCACTAAAGAGTAAGCTTGTCTCAACTTTGCTCAAAACTTCTTTTAATATTGGCGGGGCATCATTCCGTAATTTGGGATTTTTCAAGGTACGGAACATGGCAAAAAGTCGCTTCTCTTTAACAGATAGACCTATTGCACCCCGTCCCACAGGACGATAAGCAAACTCCGTACTCTGAGTATCTTGAGGTGAGGCAAATAGCCAAATGTTGACACCAACGACTAACTGTAAATCCTGGTCAAGAGCTAGTAAGATACTGGCAGCAAGGGAATGAGGTTGGTCATTTTTTAACTTGCCGAGGGTTAGCAATCCTGATGCGACAAACATCCAATTTAGACCGCTATTCACCTGTTCGGGTGGGGCAGGTTTCCAAGCTTCGGGGCGACGAGGTTGCGGCAAGCCAGTGGGACTATTGACCAATTGGATGATTTTTTGCGGTAGTGGGCGACTATTGTCTGGTTCCAATCCTGCTAATGCTTGATAGATCCCCACCCCTACTCCAATTGACCGCAGGAAAAAGCCTGCAAATAAAGCAACATCGATATCTGTTTCTAGATAAACGGCGATGGACGGAACCCAAGCTTGGCGATCGCGGGTACGAACACGAGTTAGTTTCAACAAGCCAGCAATTCTGGGTAAAGTCTCTGTGGTGACGGCAAATGCCCCAACAAAACCTGATTCGGTTTCAAATTCAATAAATTCAAAGTCACCATCTAAGCGAAATCCACCCGGTACACTAAATTGTGCGCCAATGCGATCAACAATAAAAGTCGGTGGATTACCATCGATTAAAGTAATGTTGCCAAATCGTAGCGAGGCTTCTACTCCCGGTAGTTGCTTGATGGTGATGTTACCTAACAGCATCAATTTATCTTTTAAGGTTGCTGTTGGCTCAAAGCTCACTCCTTGCAAATCAACATCGAAGACATCGGCAAACTCGAAGCGTTTGACAGGAAAAGTGATTTCAACTTTCTCGCTGCCTAACTTAAGAGGATCTAATCTCTCAAAGCCGCATTCTACACCACTAAATAGATCGGACAGTTCTTTCATATTGCCTGCTGATTGACCACGAGGCGGGGCAAATTTGATCCGTCCTGTCATCCAAACATCAACAGACCATTTACCAGCTATATATTTCACGCTTAAGTGAAACATCGCAACCTGACAAGCCATGTACAGGCGATCAATATGGAATTCTGATAGTCCACTGACTTCTAAAGATCCAGCCGCGTCAAGTTGTTTACTGGCAGAATCTTGAGCGAGAGCTAGGGTAAATGTTCCTGTGGCATCATCGAAGTATTTTAGTTTAGCAGAGGCTTGCAAACTTCCCTTGACCAAGGTGCTATTTTTAAATTCCAACCATCCAGCCGATGTTCCCCCATTACTAGAATTATTGCGCTCAGGACTTTTAACGGCTAGGGGTTCTGCAAAAATTTCTCCAAAGCGTACTTTTTCAGAACGGATTGCGCCTTTGAGGTCGAAACCTGCACTATGTAGGGCGAATTCTTCCAATTCAAAGGTAAAGGTCGAGTCTTGAGGTTTGTCGTCAGGAGCAGCTGGAACCCGAATCGTAATACGTGAAGGTACACCATCCTTTTGAGACTGAGCGGGTTCGTACTCTAATTTAGGATCTTTAGGATTACAGATAAATTTAAAAGCAGTTTCTACTGGAATATGCAGTGAGATAATTTCAGAGAAACTAGAGTTAAAAGAGGTTTTGCTGCGGATCAGACTTTCTCCCGTACAGCGAAAAGCTCCAGGTCTGAAAATCGCTCTATTACCTTCTACATCATAAAGAAAAACAAATTCACCTTCCCCCTCCAGTACGGTTTTTTGCTCATTTTGATCGGCTACTTTTAACTTAAGACAAACCTTGAGTTTTCCTGGCTCGAATGCGAAAGAATTAGTGCTGCATTTATCGAAGGTAACTTGTGTGGGTGTTACCGCGCCCAAAACTCCACCTGCTAATGATTGTAAGCGTCGTCCTGTTTGTACAGTAATATCATTAAGATTGCCTAATAGGTGATTCATGAGTTCTTGGCTCACGGTGGGGAAACTGTTCTGCCAAGTAATTATCCGTACTTCCTCGCTCAGTCCTGTTAACTGCGATAAAGGAAGGGTTATTAATTGCCCTTGTTCCCCTGACCAGATATTGTTGACGACGACATTCTGACCGTCGAATTTCTCAAAGAGATCTAGATGGAGTTTTGGTTGTATGTCTTCATTGAGAATAAAGCGCAGTCCCCTACTCGGATCGAACTCAATTTTAAACCCTCCAGTTGGTAAAGAAAGCTGGGCAATGGGAGAACCTAAATCAATACGACTATCGCCTTCGATCGCTACTGTTAAATCAAGTTTCGGCGCAAGTTGCCACTTTCGATCTAAAGTCACTTCTAAATCTAAAGTGCCGCTCATCTTACCCGTCAACAAAAACGGTAAACCGTAGTCCAGTGGCAGGGTTTTGTCAGTTATGTCAAACTTGATATGAGCTACTTCTAAATCAGAGCGATCGCTCACATCAAACTCAAAAGTTGCCCATTGGGCAGTATCTAAACCATTGGCAGCAAACGACCAGTTAAAAGGTCGCGGTAAGGAAACCTTTTCGTCATCAACTGTGACATCTAGCCGAACCTGACCATTTTCTAGGATGACCTTAACTTCTGGTTTGAATCCTAAAAAATCTGCGAGAGTGGAGAGATCGAGTTGCCAAACTTGTTTACCAATATCTCCGTTTAATGAGAGAATTTCACTGTTTTGATTGTGGGGATCTTCGGTTTCATTAAAAAGGATAAAATCTTCATCTGATAATGAGTTTATATCAGTAACAAGGTCTGCGATTTGTAGATCGCGTCCTTCAATCTTTGTAACGGGAAACTTAAAGCCTAGAAACAAGGGTTGTTCTTGTACGATGGTTTGCGGTAGCCCATCTAAAGAGGGATCGTCATCAGGAATCGTCACGTTAGGAGCTAAAGGAGGCGTAAACAAGGTGACGGCCAACTCATTGACGGGTATACTTGCTGCTAGTTCTTGAGTATCATTTAAATCGAATAGCTTAGTTAAAAGTGCCACACCGAAACGGAAAAAGGATGAACGGTTGGGGGTTTGTATAGGGGTACTGATAGGAATTCCCGCATATTGCACTTTCTGGTCCGAAATGGGTAACTCAGCAATATCAATTCCCTCTTTATAAAAAGAAAAGCTCCTTTTTGCGGTCGATAATTTTTCCCGGATCAGATTATCTAGATTTGCATCGCCAGAATTTTGTTTTAATCGGTAGCCTCATTTCTGACGGGCAGTTTCTTCTCCCGGCCAATTCTGGATTTCCTCTAGTGTTTTAATCAGGTTGTTTTTGGCAGCAGGACTTGAAGTTAAAGGGCCTGCATTGGACTTAACATAATCTATCAATTGCCTCGTCAAAGTCGCCTGAGCGTCATCTGTATCAATCCGAGCCATTAGACCAGTGATCGCTCCACTATCGACCTGTCTGAGAATTGTAATAAGGTGTTTGCTGGCTTTGCCATTTTTGAGTAGTGTCCCTGGGACATTAATATGCCAGCGTAGCAAGAGAGCAGTTGCTAATTCTGAGGTAAAGACATCGCCAATGCGGGCGGTGCGAGGGCCTTTCGGACCAGCCGCATTTTCTTCACCTTCATAAATCAGAGTTTCACCATTAATTTTTGGCCACTCAGCCGTCAAGATATTCCGCAAACGAATGCGGGCCATATCCCACATAGCTAGTCGGTAGTTCTCTAGTAAAGAATTTGTTTTTGGCGCAGTAGCCCCATCAGCGAACTGAGTTCGTCCTGCCATAGCGAAGCGATAAAACCAATGCCAAGTTTTAAACCAACTGGCTTCCCGCCAAGTCTTGGGTAAAGGAGCAAATCCCGTTTCTGTTTGTAATTGCAACCAAGTGGTGTAAGTTCGCAGGCTTTTGTTAAAAAGTTTAGCCCCGTTGCCTGGGGCTTCATCCCATCGATCAATTATTTGTACGCCAAATTGACCGATGACTTTCTCAAATGATGCTTCAGATTTATTTTTTAAAAAGGATAGAAAAGCTCCTAATTCCCCTGCTGCGATCGCTGCGTTGCTTTTTAGTCCTAAAATCCAGTGGCAGGGGCCAAGGGAAATAAGTCCTGTATCGTAGGCATTCAAACTATCGAAAAAGCCTAGACATTCTACTTCTGAGACTGCCCGCACCACTCGGAAGGTACTTTCTAGAGTTTGTGAATTGTCTACCTCAGCAGCCGTTTTCCCGATTAATGTTTCGGGAAGCAGTTCGCCACCGTATTGGGATGGACAGTGATTGGGCGGTAGCGATCGAGGGCCACCCAAATCACTGTATTTAGCATAGTCTCCGACAACTACCCATTCTGGGACGGTGGCAAGGTGAAACAAAAACAACGCATTGCTTGGAATTGCTTCAACCATTAGGACTTCTGCTGTGCGAATTTCCCAAGGGCTACCATCAGTTCCGATAACTTTAATGCCGAACGGGTCAAAGGCGGTTTGCAAACCCGCTACTGTTCGATCGCTGACATCAATCGTGTTACCGCTAAACTTTAGCTGAAATGGGCTTGTAGAAGAGGGATCAACCCACAACACTTGCACTTGAGTTGGGGCTTCTCCATTCTGGCAATAGTAGCGAGTAAAATCTCGAACATAAACTCGTGTAGATTTAGGTTTTGGATATGACTCATCACCCGCCCACAGATTATAAGTCGTTGTCGATCGCCTTCTACTTTAGGATCAAACACTCGCTCGATTGTTTGAGGCTGGGAACAATACTGATATTTGTTTGCAGATTGATTTTCTATTAATTGTGATGCAGATTTTTGATTTGTAGTTTGATCTTCTTTTTGAGAATTAGTTTTGTTTTTTGTCATAATGACTGTAAGCAAACCCATGAGCAGCATCTTTAATTGTTGCAAGTTTTGCACCTGAAATTTTCTGAACTAAAACATCACTATTTCCAGGTGGTATTGCTACATCGCTATCTCCAGTAATTACCAGTGTTGGAGCTTTAATGTCTTGCAGCGCATTACATGTATCATGACTAGCAATCGCTTTCATCTGCCGCACAAAACCATTCTCCTTACTATGAAAGGGAGAAGTTTTTACCAAAAATTCTTGTGCTTTTTTCTTATTATTTGGATCTGCCAGATATGACGGCGTAAATAGGAAATTAAAAAGGCTTCCTCCAAGCAGATTTGTAAGATTGGCTGGAATACTACAAGTACCACCCGCCATTGTGCAACCCAATATCAATTTATTGAGCTTGCTAGCATGTCTCAGAGCAAATTGTTGAGCAACCATGCCACCCATGCTTACACCAAAGACATGAGCTTGCTTTATTCCCAATTCTTCTAATAAACCAGCTGCATCATCCGCCAAATCGGCGATTGTATAGCTTTTTACTAATGAACTTATTGTTCGCCCAGCATCTCGATTGTCAAAGAGAATTACCTGATATTGCTTTGCAAGTTCGTCAGGTAACTCATCACCCCAATCTAACAGGCTAAAGCTTAGACCCATAATCATCAGCAAAGGATCACCATTACCTTTTAACTCGTAGTGAACGTTCAAGTCACCAACCCAAATTTGCGGCATATATACTCCTTAACAAAAATTGGGACTAAACAAAAACTCATTTGAAACTCAAAAATAATTCTTCGAGCGTCAAGCTAATTGGTTTGGCTGAGTTGATTTGTTTTCTTTCTTAGAGTTATCTAACCAGAGTAAGGGTAGGGCAATAATGCTAGGTAACGACACCTCAGCAAATAATTTATGCTCCCTTCCGGTTCAGTGATTTATTAGGTGGTTTTCACATCCACTACTTTGCGCTATACACTATCTATGTATTACCTTGATTAATTTTATTTCTGATATTAGCCAGTTCTATATATATTTTACGAGCGCGATTGACCCCTCCTAAGGGTTGATGTTCTAATAGAGAATGCCACGGCGAAAAAGATTGCTTTTCATCAAGCTGTTTGCGCTCTTCAGTATTGAAGTCTTGCCGGGGAATCTTAATGGTTGCTACCTTGATATAAGGTGATTCCTGCTCATCCCATGCAACTATTGGATCTTCAATCGGCATTTTTGATGCATCTGTTTGCAATTGAATCTTAAAGTCGAAATAAGCATCTTTACTAGCCAAATGCTTGGTCATTGCCTCTCGCAAATAATTGCTTTTATCAATGGCACTTTCTGGATTGAAGCTTTGACCAATGGTGTGAGGAACCACAGAAAACTTGATAGCATGATTACCCATTCTGTAGGGAGTTGCACTCCAGTAAGTAATCTCCAATGGACTAGAAGTTGGTCTTGCTCTAATTTTCTGAACTAATTGAAGGGCGTAGGCAATCGCTCGAAATTGTACCTGCAAATCGTCTGGTAAATTGTTCGGTGTACCATCTTGGTTAAAAGTAATTTTCCCTTCTTGTATGGCTTTTCTAACAGGGAAAAAGTCAATATACCCTTGAACGTCACGGATAAAGAAAGTAGAGTTGTTTATGAGTACAAAATCTTGCTCTCCTTGATGGGAGGGATCATCGATCGCCATGACCCCCTCAACACCCGTTAACTTAATAGTACAAAACGGCGTAAGTTAATGAACCATTATGATGAGATAATAAGTAAGTACAATTAAAGTTGTTTTGAGTTATAAAAAGGAATCAGCGTGTGGCGAGATTAGCACCACAAACATTAAAACTGA
>JAESGI010000462.1_pt1 | contig 10355 bp, 8 predicted proteins | sample 9269671 | NCBI WGS metagenome assembly JAESGI01 (sample SAMN14515641, study PRJNA621666) | algae metagenome | isolation source: Nostoc indistinguendum CM1-VF10 and co-occurring heterotrophs from gravelly... | place: USA: Clark Mountains, San Bernardino, California | collected 1998-06-05 | reverse complement strand
TAAAATTTTAATATCTTTTCTGTTAGCCATAACTGTAAATTCACATAAAAATAATCTGTGTATATTTACAGCTAACAATAAATATTCTTTAAATGTCAATATTTATAGGAGGTTTAGCAAAATAAAGCCAAACTCATTCAATCACCACATCCGCTACCACCTCCGTCACCGCCGCCACATCCGTCACCCCCGCCACCGTCACCACTGCCACGACTGCTCCTGTAACTACTGCCACTTCCACGGAATATAAAAAATAGGCGTTGCATAATAGAGGGATGAATTGAGGTCATCTACTGTGCAATGTCCATACTGCGACTCTACTGAAATTAGAAAAAATGGTAAACGAAGAGGTAAACTTTCATCACATTTGTGTCAATTGTGGTCGTCAATTTATCGATGTTTACAGTCCACCAAAAGGGTACTCAGATGAAATCAAGCAAGAATGTTTAAGGTCATACGTTAATGGCATGGGATTTCGAGCCATTGAGCGTGATAAAGTCCTGTCACCATACAACCGTAATTTATTGGTTAAAACAAATAGGCGAAAAACTCCCCGACGTACCGCCTAGCGACGACATACCATCCGTTGGAGAATTAGATGAACTACAAACCTTCATCGGTTCAAAAAAAACAAAGTTTGGTTGTGGACAGCAGTAAATCACTTTCATGAGGGTATCTTAGCTTGGGTAATAGGCGATAAGCCTACGGCATGGCTTCGCTTACCGCAGTTCAGAAACATTTCAATTCTTGTGGGACATTGTTTCCTATTGGCAATGTTACTTCTACGTCACAGACGGTTGGAAAGTTTATCCTTGCTTTATTGACCCGGGAGACCATATCGTAAGCAAAACCTATATGACTAGGGTTGAGGGCGAAAATACCCGCTTGCGCCATTACCTAGCAAGACTACACCGAAAAACACTCTGCTATTCTAAATCCGTGGATATGCTTAAACATTCAATTCGATTGTTACTTCATTATTTGAAATATAAAAAAATACCCGTGTTTGCCTGATTCATCCCGCATTTATGCAACGTCAAAAATTATAGTTGCATTTCTCAAATATTTCAACAAAATTAACGCTAAACTCAGCGCGATCGCTTAAAGACTACCATAAATATCCAGTTAACCATAAAAAGCCTTTGATAACTCAGAGGCTTTTTTGTATCAATTGCAATAAATATTGTAGTCTACCATCAGACGATGCAAGCTTTTGCCTACTTCTTCACACATCTCTTATTTCATCAAACTCACTCTCAATTACGCCAACGCTGAGTTATCAGACTTTTTATGACTAAATAATACAAAGCACTTGGAATTTACTTCCAAACACCTAACTATTGAAGTCTTTTTCATGCTGTGTTTATTGAAGAAACAGCTTAATTTAGATTCATGGTTAAACAACAGGTTTTAAACACGGCAAGCACAAAACCAAACAGCTAAGGCTCTATTGAAGATAATAAATTTTATTTATTTTCATCAAACTCTAAGCCACCAAATTCCAGTAAATGTAACTTCAAATAGAAAGTTTACATCTGTGCAAACCACAACTTACCTGAATTTGACCAAATCACAATCAGCACTTAAAGGACAAAAAAATGGCACTTTCCAATCTTGGTACAATAGGCACTACTCCTGTTGTTAGAAACAACTCCACTTTAACTACATCCGATCCTACTGATATCTTTCAGTTTCAAATCGGCAGTACCAAAAACATCAATCTGACTGTGACAGATATCAGTGTTGGTGATCCCGAACTGTTACTTTTTCGAGACAACGGTAACGGTTTCTTTGATTCCGGCGACCAAGCAGTTGATTTGTCCACTAGGTCTTCTAATAGAGATGAATCAATTAATAACCGAGAAAATGCAGGTACTTATTTTGCCCAAGTTATTCGTGGTGCTGCTAGTTCAGGAACTATAAGTTATGATTTTGCCGTGTCTGCGACTACACCCAACTCGAGCGATTTGAGCAATCTTCTGCCTAAAGAGGTTGAACTTGGCAACTTGTCAGCTGATGTTAACCAATTTGGTTCTGTAGGCGACTTTGACACAGCAGATGTTTACCAATTCTCTCTAGGATCGTTTGAGGGTGTCAACATTACATTGAGTGGACTCACAAGTGATGCTGACATCAGACTGATTCAAGACTTAAACAACAATCGCATTGTTGATGCAAATGAGGTAGTTGCAAGCTCTACTAGGGGTGGTACTACGTCGGATGTAATCTCTAATATTACTTCATCTGGTAACTACTTCTTACAGGTCAATCAATTTAGTGGCAATACTAGCTTCGGCTTGACTTTTGACCATTTCACTACTACCTTTGCTTAAGTTTAGGCATTAATGAGTGGTAATTGAAAGCATTGTATGGCAATGCTTTCAAGAGTATGCAAATATTGCAAGCGGTACATAACTCTACTTAAACTTTGCCGCTTGCATTTCTCAATTTTATAACTGCATGGATAAAATATTTCTACAAATATGAATAAAGTTTTGCAAATAAGCGGCGCGATTCCTGAGTTGGGATATGCCAACATACCTAGAGAAATTATCCCTTTTTTGGCTAGTTACAATCTGATACCGCAATTGTTATCGCAGAGGATAATCGAATTAGCAATATCTACAACGGGCTACGCCAACGCACCAATCACCTGCACACAAGCCGAAACAACTCAGGCTCTAGAGCAATTCTATCAGCATTGGGATTTAAACAACGAAGAAAAAATCCAATCTTGGTGCTTACGTTACGGTTTAACTCAAGAACAATTAGAACTTTTTGCCACCCGAAAGCTGAGAGTAGAAAAGTTCAAACAAATAACTTGGGGACATCAATTAGAATCTTACTTTCTCAAATACAAAAGGAATTTTGATAAAGTTATTTATTCTTTAATTCGGACTAATAACAGAGGAACTGCTAACGAGCTATTCTTCCGAATCACAGAAGGGGAACAGCCATTCTCTGAGTTGGCGCGGGAATATTCCCAAGGGCCAGAAGCTGATACAAGTGGCATCATCGGCCCAGTGGAACTTGGTACAATCACTCCAAATTTTGCTCAGTTACTTTGCACAAGTCAAGTGGGTATAGTTCAACCACCCATGCCCTTTGGAGACTCATGGATAATTGTCCGGGTGGAAAAGTTTATAACTGCACAGTTGGACGATTTTATGCGCCAACGATTGCTGCAAGAGAATTTTGAGACTTGGTTTCAACAGCAACTGAATCAACTGTCGCCAGAAGAAAAAACCTGGATGGGAATTAACACTAAACCAGCACAGGTTGAACAAGCAAATGCTGCCTAGAACTTATTAAAATAGGGTGTCCAAGATTATGACAAATGCAACCGTTGATATTCAAGAATTTATTGCTGATTTGTTTCCTTTTAATTATCTGCCACAAAGTGCTTTAGAAAATTTGCTAAACAGAGTGCAATTTTGCCGCTATCGCATCGGGCAGATAATAGTTGCACGGGAAGCTATGCCCAATCAGATTAGCATTATTTACCAAGGACAAGCACGTTTATTAGGCTACGATTCCCAACGACAAAATCCGGTGACACTGAAGTTGCTCTCACCAGGAGAGGTTTTAGGTTGGGTAAGTCATGTGCGGGGTATTGCATGTGAAACTGCGATCGCTTCTACTGAAGTTATCACCTTTAATCTGGCGATCGCTGATTTTCTCGCATTGATTCAGCAGGAAGAGGATTTTGCCCAAGCATTACATAATACTGCCTCCCTCATAGAAGTATATGAACTGCTCCTAGAAGAACTGAATCGTCGGGCAGATGGTAGCAGGAATTTAGTTAAGCTTGCCCGCACAGCAACTCAAGCAGCCGTTATCAAAACATTCTCTACACGCAAAGTATCTCTCCAGCAGTTAGATTCAGAATTATTGTGGTTAGTTAGCAGTAGTTCGAGCGCTTACTTTCCTGTGGGAAGTTGTTTAAAGTTAGATGAAATTAACCCCAAGCTGAAATTTAATGCAAATATGCGTTTAGTGGGATTACCCAAGTCAATACTTGGAGAAAATCTTGCCCTTCCTACACTAAAAACCCTTTTACCCGCAGAGATTCCCTACGCCTCAGAAATTATTCTTGTAGGAGAGTCACCCACCCAAGGTAAACAAAAGAAGTATCCTTATATCAAAGGTAGAGGCCCGCTAGATGCTTCCCTAGCTTGCTTCCAGATGTTGAGCCAATACTTTAACATCTCCTGGCGCAGAGATACACTACAACGGGTTTTGACAAAGCAGCACGAACAGAAAGGCATTATATCTCTGCAATTTTGCGCCGCCGCCGCCGAGTTAATGGGCTTAACAACCCAAATGGTAAAAGTTCCCGCTACCGCAGTCGGACGTTTGCAATTACCAGTAATGATTTCTTGGCAAGATAGTTTTGCCATAATCTACAAAAATACCAATCAAGAGTTACTCATTGCCGTTCCAGAGATGGGACTACTGCGCTACAAACTCCGAGACTTTGCAGAAAACTGGGGGGCTGAAGGAGAAGTTCTACTGCTACAAACCACCAAAAATACTCCCAAGGCGCAGTTTAGTTTGAGTTGGTTTGTACCCTCACTGCGGCGCTATCGCAAAGTATTAATTGAAGTACTTATTGCTTCTATTGTTATCCAACTTTTTGGGCTGGTAAATCCTCTCGCTACACAGGTGATTATTGACAAAGTATTGGTTGGCAATAGTCCTGATACCCTGGAAGTTTTCGGCATCTTCTTGTTGGTAGTAGCAGTTATCGAAGCAATACTCACCAGCATTCGCACTCATTTATTTACAGATACCACTAACCGGATTGACCTTACCCTTGGTTCTGAGGTGATTAATCACCTGTTGCGTCTGCCATTATCTTACTTTGAACGCCGTCCTGTGGGAGAACTGGCAACGCGAATTCACGAATTGGAAAACATCCGTTCTTTTTTAACTGGTACAGCTTTAACTGTGGTGATGGATGCTGTATTTTCGGTAGTCTACATTTTAGTAATGGCGATTTATAGCCCAGTGTTGACATTAGTCGCTTTGGCAACAGTGCCCTTGTTTGGCTTGCTCAACTTGATGGTATCACCTTTGATGCGGCGACAATTGCAAGAGAAAGCAGAATGCAATGCCGAGACGCAATCTTATTTAGTGGAAATCATGGGGGGAATGCAGACAGTCAAGGCGCAAAATTTAGAAATGCGATCGCGTTGGCAATGGCAAGAACGCTATGCTCGTTATATCAGCGCTGGTTTCAAAACAGTCTCTACCCAAACTACCGCCAGTTCTATTAGCAGTTTTCTCAACAAGTTTTCTAGTATGTTAGTGCTGTGGGTGGGAGCTTTCCTCGTCCTCAATCAGCACCTAACCTTGGGACAACTCATCGCTTTCCGCATCCTGGCTGGTTATGTCACCAGCCCCTTGTTACGCCTGATGCAACTTTGGCAGAACTTTCAAGAAACCGCTCTATCTTTGCAACGCCTTGCTGATATTTTAGACACTCCCCAAGAAACAGAAATCGGCAACTCTCAAAATATCCTTATGCCCAGTATTCAAGGTAGTGTCCGCTTTGAAAATCTCAGCTTCGGTTTCTCGGAACATGGGCCATTGCAACTGTGCAATATTAACTTAGATTTTCCGGCTGGCTCCTTTGTGGGAATTGTTGGGCAAAGCGGTTCTGGTAAAAGCACACTGCTAAAATTATTACCCCGGCTTTATGAACCCAAGTCCGGGAAAATCTTGATTGATAGTTATGATATCAGCAAAGTAGAGCTTTATTCTTTGCGCCGTCAAATTGGTATGGTGCTACAAGATACCCTCCTGTTTGATGGTACAGTCCGCGAAAACATTGCCTTGGGGTATCCTGATGCTAGCGATGAGGAAATTATTACCGCCGCCAAGGTAGCTTATGCCCACGACTTTATTATGTCTCTGCCCGGCGGCTATAACACCCGTGTCGGCGAAAGAGGTTCAGGACTTTCTGGGGGACAACGGCAACGAGTAGCGATCGCTCGTACTGTCCTGCAAAATCCGCAATTACTGATTTTGGATGAAGCTACAAGTGCCTTAGATTACAATGCCGAAGCCCAGGTTTGCGGTAACTTGGCGAGAAGCTTCAAAGATAAAACAGTATTTTTCATTACTCACCGTCTCAGCACAATTCGCAATGCCGATGTCATTCTGATGATGGATCAAGGTGCTGTGGTAGAACGGGGGACTCATGAAGAATTGATGGCGCTCAAAGGTTATTACTACTGTCTGTATCAGCAACAGGAAGCGAAAGTGTAGGCATTTGTCATTTGTCAACAGTAAATACTATTGCTTCAACTTTAAATAATGAAATTTCAAGCTTAAGGGAACTCCAAGAAATAAATTACCCAATATTGTGGGGTGGGCACCCTGCCCGCCCAATCGATATGGCGGGCGAGATGCCCACCCCACAAGAGTTAATTGGATATTTTTTTATTTGTCAGTCCCTAAAACTCGACACTTGAGCTTCTGAACTCGGAAGTTGCACCTTTTTACTCGAACGTTAAGCTTCTGAACTCGGAAGTTGCGCCTTTTTACTCGAACGTTGAGCTTCTGAACTCGGAAGTTGAGCCTTTTTACTTGAACGTTGAACCTTTGAACTCGGAAGTTGAGCCTTTTTACTTGAACGTTGAACCTTTGAACTCGGAAGTTGAGCCTCTGAACTCGAAACTTCCACCTTAGCACTCCTAACTCAACAGTCAACAGTCAATCCTCCCCACTCCTTATGAATATTCAACATAAATTTGATCAACCAGTACTTCTACAACAGACTTCTACTTGGTCACGAGCGATCGCTTGGACTATTGTTGGAGTTAGTACCTTCACAGTAATTTGGGCCTCAGTCTTCCAAATTGATGAATCAATTCATGCTACGGGCAAGTTAGAACCACAGGGTGCAGTCAAAGAAATTCAAGCTCCGGTTCATGGTGTTGTCAAGGAGATTCTAGTCAAAGATGGTCAGCGAGTCAAAAAAGGTGAAACACTTATTAGCCTGGAAAAAACTACTTCTGAGGCAGAGTTAACTTCATTAAAGCAAAGTCGGGTTGCTCAGTTGCTTGCCAAACAGGCGCTAGAGCAAGAAAATGATTTCTATCGCCGTCAGCTTCAAGGGAACATCTCACTACAACAAGTGGCAAAGCAAACTGCTTTGTTGAAAATCAAACCAGAACTAGCTTTCTTGACTAAAAGTCGAGCCGCCATTATTGCCGAAAACCAGTTGTACCGAACACAGTTAAACGGTGCCACTGCTGAAAGTCTTCTCACAAAAGAGCAACAGTTACGCTTGCGAAATCGCCAAATAGAATTAGAATCGCGTTTAGCCACAGCTAATTTAGAAACAGGACAGACACAACAGCAATTTTTCCAGGCTCAGGCACAGTTAACTAACGCTAAAGAGTTGCTGACAATTAATCAACAAATCCTCCACAAGTTTGAACCTCTAGCGCAGCAGGGAGCGATCTCCCAGGTACAATACTTGAAGCAGCAACAGGATGTCAGCACTAAACAAGCAGAAGTAATCCAACTGAGTAGAGAACAGCAGCGATTACAATTAGTGATCGCACAGTCAAATGAAAAATTTCGCAATACTGCGGCTGTGTCTCAAGAAGACTTACTAGCCAAAATTGCAGATAATGACAAAAATATTGCTGGAATTGACAGCGAATTAACTAAGGTAATTGTAGATAATCAAAAACGCATCTATGAAATTAATGGTCAAATTGGGGAGATTAATAGTAAGTGGGTTCAGGCACAACAAACTCTGAAATATCAGAAAATTACTGCACCCGTAGATGGAACTGTCTTTGAACTCAAAGCCAAAACCGCAGGATTTGTAGTTAATTCCAGCGAACCGCTCCTGAAACTCATTCCTAGTGATAACTTGGTTGCTAACGTATACATCACCAACCGCGACATCGGCTTTGTCAAAGAAGGGCAACAAGTGGATGTGAGAATTGATTCCTTTCCCTTCCAAGAGTATGGTGATATCAAAGGCGAACTAATTGAGATTGGCTCTGATGCTTTGCCTCCAGACCAAGTTTATAATTTTTGGCGTTTTTCAGCAAAAGTCCGCCTACATGGACAGAACTTACTGATTAATCAGCGTCAAGTTTCATTGCAATCAGGGATGTCCATTAATGCTAATGTGAAATTACGCCAGCGCACGATTATGAGTATCTTCACTGATTTCTTAGTACAGAAGACTGAAAGCTTAAAGTCTCTGCGCTGAACGAAATCGTTTTTAATGCCCCTCCTTTGCCTATTTTTAGAGCGCCTGTTGAAAAGTTTTGATTGCCTTTACGTGATTCACTATATTGATGCAACGTAACAACAAATCCAGATCGATTCCTTTCACTTCTTCACTACTAGAAACCTTTTCATAGTGAAGTGTATTCGCTTCTTTCCGCAGATGATAGACTTCTAAAACACCATCTTTCCAAAACCACACTTCCGTTATCTTCAGCCCCTTGTATACATCCAGTTTGTTGATGCCGCCACTAGAAAACTTCAGGGGGCGACAATCGCCTCTAAATCCTGCAAGCTAAAGGTTTGGGAGGCACAGATCCCTGGAAAAATTAGTGTGCTTATTGAGAATGAACTGTACAGTTATTAAGCGACTATCTGTAGGGTACAGTTTAATGGGAAAAAAGAACGGTCTCGTAATTTGATTAAGACCGTCATCATAATGCTGGCATCATTCTACCAAAAATTTTTAGAAAAATACCTGAATAAAGCACAGTTAATCACCCTAAAGATGTTGGTGTGATTACTACAAAATCAAAAACAAGCGAAGATAGAAAGACTGGCAGCGACACTACCATTACCAATACAACAAAATAGTCGTAGACGGCATATACAAAGGTTTTTAACGCGAAATGCCTTAAGTGTAGTATTGTTGTGGTTTCCGATTATTGAAGCCATAATTAATCAACATTTTAAACTAGGGTCGCAATTAACCATTGCGATGGATAGAACACAGTAGAAGGAAAATAATGTGTTGATGATTAGTATAATTTACCAAAAAAGAGCCTGGCCAATATATTGGTGCTTGTTAGAGAAAGATGGTAGTAGCAACCTCACTGAACAACAAAAAGTATTACGTCCAGTAATCCGCTTATTAAAAGAGTACAAATTAATAATTATCGGAGATAGGGAATTTCACAGTATAGAACTGGCACAGTGGGTTCACAAGCAGAATGTAGGTTTTGTACTCCGTCAAAAAAAGGATACTACTTTTCGCCAAAAAAGACAGAAATTTCAGCCTTTAAGTAGCATTGAAATTTATCCTGGTGTCCGCTCCTTTTACACCAACGTCAACGTTACTCAAAAACGTGGTTTTGGTCGGTTTAACTTAGGAGTCTACTGGAAAAGAAAGTACAGAGGTAAGCAAGAAAAAGACGCTTGGTATTTATTAACTAATTTACCTGACTTAAACACTGCCCTCAAGATATATGCTCAACGTTTTGGGATTGAAGCAATGTTTAAAGATTGTAAAACTGGTGGATACAATCTAGAAGATTCTCAAGCCAGCCCTGATAGACTTGTACGTTTAATTTTCTTGATTGCTTTAGCAATGACTAGTGCTTGCATACAAGGTCAAAAAATTAAATTACAACGACAACAATCTTATGTCTGTCGCTCCCAAGAACAAGGTAAAACTGAAAAAAGACATAGTAATTTTTGGATAGGCTTATATGGTTTCAATTGGATTGTTGCTTGGCATGAGTGTCAAGCATGGGTCGAGGAAATGGTCAGTTCCATTCGCAATAAGCAAGCATATTATCAACGACGTTTAAGCGCTATGAAGCTTATACAGCAAGCACTTTAGCTCGCTTGTCACCCCTTGAAGGGGTTTGCACAAAAAATTCTCGGCTATTTAACACAGGAACTTTCGCCTATTCAACCAGGGCAAACATTATTAGCTACAACTGATGTTTTGGAATTACTATTTGGTAAATACAAGCAGTTTTCTTTTCGCTCTCCTCTTAAACAAATAAGTCAATTATTTTTGAGTATTTGTTTATCTACCATGAATTTGACAACTACTGTTGTGAAAGAAGCATTAGAGACAGTACGTTTTTTGGATGTTGAAGATTGGGCAGCTCAAGTTTTTGGCCAATCCATGCTCTCGAAAAGAAAAATTTTGTTTTCTGCTGCAATTGACGACACAGAAACTGCATGAAAAATTTTGAGCATTTTTCACACAAAATCAACACCCTAGTACAGGTCGGCAGAAATAAACAGACCATATTGGTGGGAGAATAAATAATCAGGATAAAAGCTGTTTGGTAAGGGCAGATGGAGGAATTAAGGTGTGGCTAGATTAGCTCCTAAAATATTAT
>JAESGI010000461.1_pt1 | contig 10364 bp, 17 predicted proteins | sample 9269671 | NCBI WGS metagenome assembly JAESGI01 (sample SAMN14515641, study PRJNA621666) | algae metagenome | isolation source: Nostoc indistinguendum CM1-VF10 and co-occurring heterotrophs from gravelly... | place: USA: Clark Mountains, San Bernardino, California | collected 1998-06-05 | reverse complement strand
TTTATAGTAAAGCGCTTGCTTGTATTTACAATGCCTACCTTAGAAAAATATAGTTAACTCTCATGAAATCGGATGCTAGCAACTCTTCTTACTTTTATTCGCTACCCCGACTTATTGAGCCGATACCGAGTAACTGTACTTGAGTCATTGATTGCTCCTGGATAGACCCTTGATTCATCATCACTTTCATTAAAGTTCTGTTAGCCCAGATGCGGAACTCGACAGAAACCCACTGCGCTAAATCAATTGCGATTTCTGGATGAATCCAAGTCCCTTGAGAACTGCCATAACCATCAACTTCGATGACAAGAGACGATATCGGAATCCCGATGTCGTTTGAAAGTGCTGTCCAGTAAGCTTTTGTGGACTTCCTTTCTTTGTAATGCCCCCAAGACTTATTATTTGCATGGCACATCTGAGTTGCATTCACGTACCCAAGGGGAATGCTGTATTTGCCTAACTGCCCAACTTCTGGCATTTGGTTAATATCTGAGTCACGCCATTTATGTATCAACATAATTAACCCCCTGGTTATTGTTCAAACAGTGAAGAAAGAGGAACTGCAATCTAAGAAAATCAAGCATTCACGCGCACCAAGCTTCTTTCACCAACTAGTGAGAAACGATTCGATATAGTCCGTGATTGAGCTAAAGTTGGCGACATCAATTCAACAACGTAAAACCAAGAATTATTCACAAGCCCAATCCCCAGAATTAGCCGTTGCTTTGTTCCTTTATCGTGAGAACAGAGCATCACTCTTTCGCCCAGAACAAAAGCAGGTTTTTGCACTTTGATGGCTTCTAACTCTCCAGTCCCGATGATTTGGTTTTGTGTAGCGTGGAGTATTTTCATTACGGCAATCAATTGAGTAAAGCCAAGTTTCATGCTTCCATTGCATACCGCAGCAGTAACCAAATGTTCTCGTAGTTCTGAGGTATACTCTCTCCAGTAAATTCACCTCAACGGATGGAATTGTTCGACCCCAAGGTGGGGAGAGATACCAACTTGTTTTGAGTGCGTTAATGTGGTCAATCATGCTTTTCTCCCCAATAAGTAATTAATGGCTTCAGAGTCAATAGAGGCAATACGCTTTTTTAGATGTTGTGGGGGATTGTCAAAACAATTCCCAATTCGCAGTTCGCAATTCGCAATTAAAATAGAATTGGATAATTAATTTAATTGGTATGCAAACCTCTCCATTCATTGATAAAAACAGAATTAATATTTAACCATCCAACTTCAGATATAAGGAAGCAAATTGCGAATTGCGAATTGCGAATTGTAAAAGTCTTACCCAGCCAGAAACGGTGGTGGAATGCACACATAAAACACGGGCGATTTCAGCACTACTATAGTTATCGAGAAAGGGGCTTGTAGAATAACCTAAAGCCCAAAGCTTAGTAGCAATTGCAATTGGAGTGCGGAAATAGCCATGTCTTTTTAAGATTGAGGCTATTTGTTTAGGGGTATAAAGTTCAGCCTTAGCTTCAATGATTGCTAGTTCTTCATCAGTCCATTTTGTATGCATCTGATTAGCTCCCCTATTTATGCAGATTTAGCATTAGACTGTTCTTGGACAATTTGAGCGCTGATAGATTCAAAGTCAACTTGAAAGATGTTCATATCTGTGGATATCTCCCCAGTGTTGTAGCGGTCTACTATGTGCTGTTTAATTGCGGATTGATTTAGCCCATCAGGGATATCGATGTGAGCTTCACTTGTGATTTTTTCAACTACTGTAACGATGACTTTCATGGGTAATTCCTGTTTGGTAATTTGAATAAATGAGAAGCCAGAATAATTCTGACTTCCGACTTCTAAATTCCGGTTCAGCCTGCCCCAGTCTTTACTGTTTGCAACTGCTGCATCCATGCGGTGATAGCAGCTAATTCATCAGCACCGTCAGTAACAGCATCAACAACAAGATTCTGATACGAAGACTCAGCATGATTGGGATGGTCACACTTGCCTGCTGCCCAAGCCAAACACATGGTTTTGATTAGTTCATTAATCTGGCTAATATCAAGTAGACTTGGGTGGTCAACATCCTGAAATTGCAACCACTCTTTGACCAAATCAAGGGGATAATCAAGCAAGGTGCGGATATTTTTGATTCGTAAGTCTTGAGGATGTACTGGTTGAGGGACTACGCTAAGTTTTGATGGAGTCAGTGGGGGTTCGGGAATCGAGTTTGAAGTTGCACCCAATAAAGATTGGATGTCACGAATGATAGTTGCCCAATCTAAATCTCTACTCCATTCCCTATAAATCTTGGTTTTAGTCACGGCATCGTAAAGATTGCAGAAAACCGTGTTCTCGTCACCAGCATTCGCAACAATAATCAGTGGCTTAGAAAAATCTTGGATTAAAGAGGCAGCGAGAAGAAAGCTTTTGGCGAAGTTTGTTTCAACACCAGTTCTAACAATATAAAGTTCATCAGCACTGACAACAATATCCAGCTTCAGATTATCCTTGCCTTTGAATTCTTTAGTAGTTAATCGCAGTTCTGACAAGTACCCAGTTAAGGCTCTCTGGGTAACAGGGATTTTCTTATCTTGGCTGATATTGAACTTGTACCAAACGTAAGATTCTCCGTCTACTTCCCCCTGATTGACAAATAAATAGATGGGTTCAGGAGGGTTGCATAAACCTAATTTGATTTCAGTAACCATGTTGACTGTGGCCTGTGTAATAATTAATGGTTTGTAGCGTAAATTTCAGTGCTTTACGATTGCTTGAAGAAAAGCTGATATTCAAGCAATCGCTTTTCTACTAAACAGAAAGTTCTCGATTGCACTCTAACTCCCATTCCAAATAGGTGAGCGCAGTTTGAGCATCGGCAATGTTTAAATCAGGGGTGTATCCCTCGTCCAACAATTGCTTACAGTCTGGGTGCGTAGCAATTTCAGATATCAGGGTTTGAGCTTGTTCAAGTAATTGGTAGAGGTTGGGGTTAGACAAATAAAAGCCGAGTCTGGAACATAATTTTTCGGCTTTCACCCCTATTGTTCCTGGTTCAATCTCGGTTTCTAACTCTTCAAGCAGAGATTGAAAATCAGGGTGTTCATCATTGATTTCAATCTCAATCAAATCTGCGCTCTGTGTAACGACAGTTGCCCAATTGGGTAAAGTCTGGGGAATGGTTTTCGCGTAAAGTTTCATAATTTATTCCTCTTCGATTAAGAGCTAAAAATCTTCGGCAATCTCCAACAAAAAACCGCGTCCCGTGTTCTGTACTTGCACCAGTTCTTTATCCAGCAGTGTTTGAATAACTGAATTTGAAACTTGGCATTGGAGAGAGTGCAGAGGAATACAACCGCCACAAAGTCGAATCGAACGCAGCAAATGATTTGCTCTACGTTCAAAACTGTCTGTAGAATTAGCCATTGGTGCTACCTCCAGTGATGGCGAATAACTGTTGTTGCAGAATTGCTATTTGACTTTGATAAAACTCAATCTCTGCGCGGATCTGCGAGAATAATTCCTGTGGGGAGAGTGGTTGAATTTGATTCTCTTGCAAGTAAGATGTTTCATCAGAGTTTTTATTAGGCATCAACACATAACGCCATCCTTCATCAAATTCATTAGCCAGTTCTGTACCAGAGGGATAGTAGTAAAGTCCTAGAATCGTGCCTTGTTCTGTACGTTGATCCAAAGCAAAGCAAGGGTAGCCCCAGTGTTGGGGAATGGATATTGTGGGTTGCATTGATTTAATAGGGATTGTTGAGAATGTGGTGAAAAGCGATCGCTGTTGGTCGTGTCTGTCGAGCAATCGCCGTCGTATGTGTGAGAATTACGCCGTCACCAACTCCCGACTTTCTGCAACTGGCGCATACTCCCGTAACAGTTCCCAATCAGGGGTTGTCAGCATCTCAAATGGTCGGTCTAGCAATTCTTCGCAGTCAACCGCTTCTGCATGGGGTAGTGTATCCACCATCGACAATGAGCGCACAGCATCAAACACAGAGTTAGAATACTGCTGCTGACCTGAACAACCCAGGATTACCCACCAATTCCCATTAGTGCAGCCGACTTCGCCAAGCTTTACGCCGTTGTTGTTGTAAATTCCATCGTCGAGAATTTCAAACCCGTAATTCTGGCACTCGTTGAAGATATGCGCCATGATTTGGTTTTCAGTAGTAGAAGAGGACAAGGAGCAGGGTGCGGGGTGCAGGGGAGAGAATCTTTCCCCTCTGCTCCCTGCCCCCTGCCCCTCTGCCTCTTCCTGCACTGGCAGTGTGCCATCTTTGTAGTGAATGCAGATGAAGCGATGACAACGCATTAGAGTGTTGGCACGAAATACTTCTTCGTCGTTGACCATGACTACCCAGCGTTGGGTTAAGTGGTTGTCGTCATGGCTGATGCTGGCTACCAGTTTGTCATCAGCGTAATACTCGTAATCAGAAAACGAGATTTCGACTATTGTGAGGGGTTCGGGAGCTACAATTTGGGCTTGGTCAGCGATGTAGTTGTCGAGTTCGGTTTGAGCGAGGGCTTGGTTGCCAACTTTCTGAAGCTGGGTGGATTGGTGGGTGATGATTGCGTTTACCCAGGTTTCAGTCGCTCTTTTGTCCCCAGTAAGTGCAACGCCTAATTCGGTGGCGATTCTTTTGAGGCGGGGGAGGGTGTAGCGGGAGAGCGCTTGCTGTGTATAGGTTGGATATGTCATGATAAGGTTTCCTTAATTGGAACAAAAGGCGATCGCTCCCAAAGTTTTCCAGGCTGTGGGCGAGCGCTTTTTGTATTTGGTGTTATCACAATGGTATAACGTGTTAAACCATGTGTCAACAATGTTGTACCAAAATCACTAAAGATCAGACAGAATAAGCTAGAACTGATTCAAGCGCCTTATACCTTATATGAGCAAACAAGAGTTATCGAAGGATGATCGATTGGTCGTCAGAATAGACAAGGAGACAAAGAATGCATTTATGCAAAGAGTTGAGAGTGAGGGCAAAAATGCTTCAGAAGTACTTATAAGTTGGATAAATGATTACCTTGCTCAAGAAGCACGGTTACTGCCTGATATCGGTCAGGTTTATGCAGAAGTAGAAAACCTCAAAAAGAAAGTTGCTTTCTTGGAAGATGAAGTAACAAAAAAATCAGCAGCCTGAGAGAAGAGAATAGCTCTCTCAGGCAAATGCATGAAACAATAGCGCAGGCGATAAAATCTTTGCCTGTACCAGACAACCCGTCAGACATCTGACGGGTTTAATTTTATGAATGCAACAAGTTCGGGCAAACTTGTTACAACAAGTATACACAATGTGTAAATAATAAGCTAATAATATTTGTTATATGCATAAAGCCATTAAGACGAGTCGTGATCCTTGCATGGAAAACGAGAGCTTAGAAATTACAAATCAAGCAACTTTACTCAAGAGTGATCGCTGATGCAAATCTATATGTAACAAGCAAACAAAAAACCCCAACCTCAGTAAAAGGTTTGGGGAATAAATTTCAATATAGTTACATCCTTATCATGGCACAACTTGATATTCGTTCACCCACTGTTCAGCCAGGGGTGGACTGATGAACAAATTACCACCGAAGCGCAAAAAGATTACCTCTGCTTCAACCAGTGAGAGCAAACCACTAGATGATCAAGACCTTGAGAATATCTCTGTTGAAGAAAATCCAGCTACAGCAACAATTAACGTTACTGCTGCTGAAATTTCAGAATTGACTGAGCAAGAGCAGCGCGATCGCCTTCAGCTAGAACGGCGTGTGGAAAGAGCGTTTTTTGAGGCAGGTAAGGCACTGGCAGAATTGCGCGATCGTCGGCTGTACCGTTCGACGCATTCAACCTTTGAAGAGTATTGCAAGGACAGGTTTGGGTTTGAACGTCGTCATCCTTACAGATTAATTGAAGCTGCTGGAGTTGTAGATAATTTGATCAAAATGTGTCCAAATTGGACACAAATTGAAGATGATCCTGCTACAGTCCACTCCGATCAGGTACAAATCTTGCCTACCAGCGAGGGACAAGTTCGGCCCATGACCAAACTGGAACCGCAGCAACAGCAAGAAGTATGGCAACAGGCAGTAGAACTTGCTGGTGGGAAAGTGCCAACTGGTAGAATCGTCAAAGATGTGGTGCAAAGGATTATGGAGCGAACCCAAGTACCCAATACCTACCAGATTGGCGAAGTCTGCCAAATCCTTGCCAAGGACAACCCGGAACTCAGAGGCAAAGGGGGCTGTTGGGCGATTGTCAGCGCAGTAAACGAGTTTAGTTGTACCGTGAGAGTTTGGGATGGCGAGTACACCGTTGGCTTGCAGCACCTGAAGTCCTTCAACTACCTGCCCCAGGAGTGTGAGCAGATGCAGTCCTTGAGCGATCGCATCAATTGGGTGTATTCCAATTCACTGGAGGAGACAGTCAAAAGTCTGTTGCAGGCGTTGGGGAAACTGAATCGGCCTTATTTAACGGCTGTCGAAGAGAAATTATTGACGCTTCTAGAGTCGGAGTATGGGAGAATACCCTGAACAATTTTGGCAATTTGGCATCCAATGTCTTTGGATTGCAGTTTCAATAGAGTTAGCAACACGACGGGACAGTGAAGAAGTTGTACGAGGGATAGGGCAAAACTTTCCGCAACTGGTGTCCCGTCCTATGCCAGTTGTCAAACGAGTGCTGTAGAAACGCTCTACATATTCAATACCTTCGCCAAAAAAAGAGTATGAAAAGATAGGGCTGATGTAGTAGAGTTATTGTCTCTCACAACGACAACTCAAAAACTACTCTTCAGCCCATGCCTGATATCCTATCACTGTTACAATGCCTGCTACCGCAGATCAACGTGACAACAATGCGGCAATTGAACCAGATAATCATCGCCATGTTAGCAATGAGCGGCCGAGTCACCATGTTGGGAATCTTCCGTTGGGCAGGCATTGGCGGTAGTTATCGGACGGTGATGAGATTCTTTCATACAGTCATACCCTGGGCAACAGTATTCTGGGTATTTTTTCGTCGGCATTTGTTTTGCCCAAACGATGTCTATCTGTTGGCAGGAGATGAGGTAGTAATAACCAAAGCCGGCAAAGAAACATACGGGTTAGATAAGTACTTTTCAAGTCTATTGAGCAAACCTATATTGGGACTATCTTTTTTTACATTATCATTAGTAAGTGTTGAACAAAGGCACTCATTTCCAATTCAGATAGAACAGGTAATAAAGAGCGATGTAGAAAAAAGTTTTGTATCGCCGAGTCCAAAAATAAAATCCACAGAAAAACGTGGACGTGGAAGACCAAAAGGGAGTAAAAACAAAAACAAAACAGAAGTAATTTTCACATCTGAATTACTCCGGGTCAAGAAGATGATTAATGAGCTATTCAAGTTAGTAGCTAATTTTATCCCCCTTACTTACTTAGTCTTAGATGGTCACTTTGGAAACAATAATGCCTTGCAGATGGCTCGGCAGGTTAACTTGCATATAATTTCCAAGTTACGCCACGATTCAGCATTATATATACCTTACCAAAATTCTGACCCCAATCATCGTTCCCGTCGTAAATACGGTGATAGGTTTGATTGGCGTAATATTTCCCAGGCATATTTGCGCCAAAGTAGTATTGACGACGATATTCTTACCTGTACTTATCAAGCTACCCTATTACACAAAGAATTTGTCCAACCTCTGAATGTAGTTATTTTGGTTAAAACCAATCTGAAAACCAATGTTCACAGTCACGTAATTCTATTTTCTAGTGACCTAAATTTATCATACGAAAAAATAATCGACTACTACAAACTGCGCTTTCAAATTGAGTTCAATTTTCGTGATGCCAAGCAATTCTGGGGATTGGAAGATTTTATGAACCTCAGTCAAACTGCTGTAACTAATGCTGTTAATCTAGCATTCTTTATGGTCAACTTATCCCATCATCTTCTCGCGGATTTTCGTCTCCTTAATCCTGACTCCGGCATTATTGACCAAAATGACTCATTATCGTGGCTTTCGATATGTCCATGAAATCTTAAAAATGCTTCCGGAAATGCCTGAGCCTATTTTATTATCCCAGATTTTTGCCAGGCTTACTTCTTTAGGACGCATTCATCCCGTTTCTACAGGTGTTGAACCCTCGTAAATTGGCAACGGTATTGATGGTATACACCTTTAACTTGCTCAATCGCGCGGAAACCCATAGCGATTGATAGTAATAGTACATTCTTTCACTAAAAAACAATTAAGAAGAACTTGACATGAATCAGAATCAGAAGTGGTTAAAGTGGGCACAAAAATTACAAGCTATTGCTGAAAATGGGCTAACATATAATGAAAATCCATTTGATATAGAGCGTTACCAACAAGTTAGGCAAGTTGCTGCTGAAATGATAGCAACACACTCTGATGTTGAACTTAACTATATACTTAATTTATTAAGTAATGAAGTTGGGTATGCTACACCAAAAGTTGATGTACGGGCTGCTGTGTTTGACTCAGATAAAATTCTTCTAGTTAAGGAAAAAGAAGATGGCTACTGGACATTACCAGGAGGATGGGCAGACGTAGGTGAATCACCAAGCGATGCCATTGTCCGAGAAGTATATGAAGAATCTGGATATCATACACGAGCTATTAAGCTACTTGCAGTTTATGACAGGAATCACATTCGTCATCAGCATCCCCCATTGATATACCATGCTTATAAACTCTTTTTTCAATGTGAATTAATAAGTGGAATCCCAAAAGTAAGTTTTGAAATTGAGGAAGTTGCGTTTTTTAAAGAACAAGAAATTCCAGCTTTATCTTTAACTCGTGTTGTACCAGGACAAATTGCTCGAATGTTTGAATATTATAGAGACCAAGGTAAGCAAACAGATTTTGATTAGCAAAAATTTTTGTTTTCTTTATAGGGTTTACACATCTGTCCTAATTAGTTTAGGTACGGTAGAGCCGCACCATTGATAAATCAAACTAGCTTCATTACAGTTAAAGTATAATAAAAAACTTTATGATTACTAAAATACATTATTTAAGACAAAAAGAATCAAACTATTTATCAAATCAAGCAGAAATTACTTTTTACTTATTTCATTCAGCAACTCAAACGCACAGATATTTCTATGTCCTTGTTTTCAATTAAACTTTTGTCTCATGCAGCATCTTACCTCTCATTATTTGTGCCAGTTGCGTAACTCCTGACTACAGAAAGAGGAGGTGGAAGTGATATCTTTTTGCGATCACCCTTGTTGCTATTACGTAATCAAAGTACTATTACCACTAATGCTAGAGGTAGTGGTATTCCTGGCGACAACATTACTATTGATGCACTAGATGGCTTCATTATTGCTGTTCCTCAAGAAAATAGTGATATCAGCGCCAATTCTGTTGACTTCCGTGGCGGAAAAGTCGAAATCAGCGCTCAAGGAATTTTTGGGATTCAGCGTCGGAATACACAAACTCCAGAAAGCGACATTATGAATAAAATAGCCATACCAAACATAAGAGCATGATTATGAATTCAACAAATCCCCCTGAAAACGTTATTAATTGTTTGGAAACTATCTTGGATGCCACAGCTACGGGAAATTACGACCTTTTTCTCACAGTTGGTGATTCCGACTACAGAACAGATATTACTAAAGAAATTTTTGATCAAGTTAGCTCGCCACTAATTCCTCGGATGTCTGAGGGTTATACAACTACTTATTTCGGTGATCTCAAACAAGGAGAAACTCAGACCTATTTGTGGAAGCTGAGTTTTGCTGATGATGGACATGAATTTATAGTACGTATAGGAATGAAAGGGGACAAAGTTAATCTGATATGGATTACTTAAAATAAAAGATTGTTGCGGTGAACCCAAAGCCCTTTATGTCTTTTGCGCGTCTCATAGAGACGATACCTGTTCTGCCGTCCCTATGCCAAATCCTGAAAAATGGTCATGCAAGGCGATTATTGCTTTTGTCAAATGTGCGACCAGAACGTATGCAAACAACTTAATGTGACGGGAAATTCGGGTCAACGCTTAAGTCTTATTTGAGTGGTAAATTCGCCAATAAGTAGTATTTTTTGAGATAAATGCATTTTTGCCAGATGAAGCTGCTAACATACTCGTTATAGTTTGCATTTACGTGTGAAAACGTCAAAACACTCATTTACTGAGGCGATTGTTCTCTTGTGGCTAAGTAGAACAATTGCCTACTTTTTATCTCTTAAAAGTGATGGGATGAGGGGGCTAGCACTGCAATCCCTAAAGCACTGCGAGAAATATAACTGTAATAATCAATCCCTGTGGTTAGGGATTAATTATGGCGATCGCTCATACGGAACTGCGATCGCTTCTCTACTGGATAAACTTGCGATCATTTCTATTGTTGAAGCTGCGGCTGCATATTTTTTATGCAATTA
>JAESGI010000460.1_pt1 | contig 10369 bp, 8 predicted proteins | sample 9269671 | NCBI WGS metagenome assembly JAESGI01 (sample SAMN14515641, study PRJNA621666) | algae metagenome | isolation source: Nostoc indistinguendum CM1-VF10 and co-occurring heterotrophs from gravelly... | place: USA: Clark Mountains, San Bernardino, California | collected 1998-06-05 | reverse complement strand
TGCTAGATATTAGTTCTGGATCTGAGCAAGAGTCAGAAGAACCACAAGATTAAATCCCTAGATTATTCGCGACTGTAACTCGCGAATAATCTGGATTCTTTTATTTTTGCCAAATTGGGATGCTCCCCATAGTAATGGTCAAATTCAAGAGGGTTCAATAACTTGGAAAAAAGCTCAGGATGCGATTAAATTACTACGTCAGGGCAAGAGCAAAGAAGAAGCTATTTCGCGTTCTGGTGTTGGTCAAACCCGGAAGCAGCGAATCTCCCTTTAGGTAAACTTGATTTAATCAAGTACTCGTTAAACTCTATACCAGGATTAACATCAACTTCCTTGGTCAAATTCAAGTCTTGGCAGCAAAGTTATATTAACCAAGTCCCTGGATTAAACCAAGTACCCTTCGATAAGATGCCCCAACCAATTAATTCTGGTGTTGGTGTTGTGGGAATTGCTTCTGTAGTTCTTGGTACTTCTGAAAGAGGTGATGCTTGGGTTGGAAATAATTATTTTATCTCTGGCAGTGTAGTAAGGGGCGATAAAACTGTACCTACTGCTTGTGCTGCTGGTAAAGAATGCTCATATCTAGAAATGGGCGACTTCTCAGGTTCAGAGGGTGCATTATATGGAAAGCGCTGGGCTTCTGGGTCATCACAGCAGGTAAAAGGTGGTTATGGTTTCTTGGCTGCGGTCAATTCCGGGAAGGAACCGACAGGACGGCTGGTATATGGTAGTGGATTCAAGGTTGCATTGACCGGAGTGAATGAATCATTTGGTACAGCAGACTTTGGGTTGTTCTTCCGAATCTGTGTGCGTCCTCCTTTTATGCAAAAAACTTGTACGCCCTATTTTATTGGGCCAGTGCCCTGGCTTGGAGTTAAAGAGAATGGGTTAGTTATTGTGGGGAGCGGACAATGACAACAACGACCAACACACAAGTTAATGCTAACCAATTCATTCCACCAGGACTCTCTTCTGCACTAATTTCACCCGCAGGACTTGGATTACTAGCCTGTGGTGCAGTAATTGTGGTGGCTAAATATATTGATGCTAAAGGAGGTATTGCTAAACTAGCTACTGCCCGATGGGGTGGAACAACAGAGAAGACAGCAGCCCGGAAACTAGCGTGCAAACAAATAAATAAACGTAAACATAATCGTGTGTCGCTGTACGTGGGGACTCCCAAGAATATAAAAAGTGAAATTGTCAATGGTGTCAGAAAAACGTACATTCCCGAAGATGCAGCAACCCTTTACCTACCAGACGCGCAACGGGGGATTTTCGTTTGTGGTGGCCCAGGTTGTGGAAAGTCATTTTCAATGATTAATCCGTTGATTCGTTCAGCAATAGATCAAGGGTTCCCCTTAGCACTTTATGATTTTAAGTATGCACAGCAAGAATCAGCCACAGATGCACCTAAAGGACAAGCACCAATACTAGCAGGGTACGCCCTAAAACGTGGTTATCAAGTCACCATTTTAGCTCCAGGTTTTGCAGAATCGGCAGTTGCCAATCCAATAGACTTTCTTCGTAGTAATAAAGATTCGGAAATGGCGCGGCAGTTGGCAATCACACTCAACCGCAACTTTCAACTCGGTGAAAAAGATTCGGGAAATAGCTTCTTCAGCAATGCAGGAGATCAACTGGTGCAAGCTGTCTTTATGCTGGCGAAAGGAACACAATACCCAGATATCATGATGTGCCAAGCAATTCTCGGATTACCGAAGCTAGTCAAGCGTATGGAAATTGCAGAGAACCTGAATTTCATGGTTAGGGAAGCTTTCGCACAGTTTGTATCTGTAGCTGGTAGCCCAGAGACAGCAGCTAGTATTGTGGGAACAGCAAGCGGATTGTTCAGCCGATTTATGGTTCCGGCAGCATTGGCAGCTTTCTGCGGAAAAACCAATATTCCACTGGACTTGAAAGGACGGCAGATGGTGATTTTTGGGATGAACAAAGAAAAGCGTGATGTAATTGCACCGTTGCTTGTCTCCATTCTGCATTTAATAATAAGTAGAAATGTCGCCTATAAACGCGCTTGTCCTCTTGTGCTTGGGATTGATGAATTACCAACATTATATTTACCAGCCTTGGTGGATTGGTTGAACCAAAACCGGGAGGATGGACTAATTTCTATCTTAGGTTTACAAAATCTCTCAATGCTAATTGAATCTTATGGAGAAAATACAACAAATGCCATATTTGGAGGATGTGCTACCAAAGCATTCTTTAACCCTCAAGATGATGTAGCAGCAGAACGTTTTAGTAAGTTCTTAGGTGATGAAGAGATTAAATACAAGCAACGTTCCCGTTCATCAGGAGGAAAAGGAGGAGCAAGTATTTCTAATTCTGACCAAAACAGTACTCGCAAGTTATTTGATATCAACCAATTTAATACATTACCAGAAGGTAAAGCTGTAATTATTAGTCCAGGGTTGCGTTCTCGCGGACAGATAAGTATACCAATCTTGCAAAATATTCATATTCCTCAACATGAGATTAATTCGGAAGCGGCGAGTGTAAAAGCTTGGTATAAATTCCAAAATTCATTAGCCATGAAGTCTATTTTGAAACCTCCAGCAGATGAAGAAATGAGAATTCGTCGGGCAGAGGCATTAAAATTGTTGCCTTTGATAGAAACTCAAGAGCAGCTATCAGAATATGCTAGTTTGATTTAAGCAAGAAAAAGGGAACTCTTAACGGGGAAGAGGGGAAGAGGGAACTCCTAAGAGGGAACAGGAAAAACTCATGTTTTTAAACATGAGATTGAAATAATGACACTGTTTTTTTCGTGTTACGCATCTCAAAATTTTTTTTTTGACTGAGCTTTAAACTTTGAAACTTTAGTTTCTTATCTGTTTCCTGTTCCCTGTTCCCTATTAAGAGTTCCCTTCTTCAATCATCAAAAATACTTAGGATAAAATTCATGTCATCAAGTAAGTTTTACCCGTTCTCTGATTATGATAGAAAACAAATTGCAAAACTCCCTCCTGATATAGCAGCCCTCGCAGATAAATATCCAAGCGAAATTTTAAACACTGCTGATAGTTGGGATAACTTGCCTTTTGATGCTAACTATCTTCCTGAGTGCCTTGAAGTCTATAGTAGCGATGCAGATGATGCCAACATTTTTGTGTTAAATGGTGTCCTGAAAGATTATGTCCCATCTCGCGCTGAAAAAAATACATCATCGATAACAGTGATGATTGATGGAGAATTTGCTTACATTGAAGTTGAAGGAAGACAGGTTCTTAATAAACTCGGTGGGATAGTTTTGCCAGAAGTAGCGATTAATCCTGAACTGTTAATACAGTCAATTCTCAAAGGCGAAAATAATGATTGATGATGGTGAAGCGAAAGAAATTAAGCGAGATTATTTAGACATTTTAGAATCTCTCCTCAAACTCATCCATGCGAAAGCTAAAGAAAAAGGATTAGATCCCAGCAAGGATGTTTCTATTTACTCTAGCTCTAGCAAAGTTTATCAAGGAACATTGGGAGAATCTCCCTCTAAAAACTTATTAACACCAACGATAGTAGAGAACTTAAAAAAAGCTCTGTCTGACCCGAAAAATTCTCAAGGTGCAATTTCTATTAAAATTGGCAATGAAAAAGTATTCCATATTAAAAATGGAGAGGTACTGACTGACAAATTAGGTTTAGCTCCCCCATCACCGAAAAATAAAGTTGTAAGTAATGAGCGAATCTACAGTGTAGAAGCTTTACAAAAACAAGTGGCTGTTTTGCAATCTAAACTAGAGTCGCAACAAAAACTTGTTGACAGTCTTAAAAAAAATGAACAAACACCTGAATCCTTGTCAGAACTGGCTGCTCAAGTTGCCGAAATGGGTAAGTCTTTAGAAAAGCAACAACAGTTGATTGAGAACACCCAAAAAGCTTTGTCCCAAGTAAATGAACGGTTTTTACCACAAGTTCAAAATACGGTTCTTCAAAACTGGGTTGGGTCAGTTGAACGTCAAGTAAAGAAAACGGCTTCAAACGCATTTGAGCGCCTTAAAGATGCGCTGACCCCTGAAGTGACGAAGTTAAGGAAAGAAATTGCACAGATGAAAGCTCAAATAGAGCAACAAGTTACTAACCGACTAGATGAAGCCAGGGATGAACTCAATCAACAAGTTGGTAACTTAACTCAAGAGTTACGTACACAAGTAGATGGTGCTAAAAACACGGTTGAGCAAAAGATTAAGGGTGTTCAGTCAGCCATTGACAATACTCGAACTGAACTACGGGCTGCTGTCGATGATGTCAAAGGTCAGGCAATTGAGCAAAGTGTCAAAGCCCTGTTGAATATCTTGGGCAAAGATAACCCTGATGGTTCTAAAAGTTTTAAAAGTACAAGCTTTGACTTTGAACGCCTTGGCAATAATGTAATCGTTCGTGCCAAAAACGGCGATGCTGTTCTCACTGACGGAGTTTTATCACCTAACGTAAGTGACCAACAGTTACAGGCACTTGGTAAGGTTCAATCTGTTGTTGATATGCATCATCAAATTCAGCAGGATTCTCAACAAGAATCACAATCTAGAGGTATGCACAGATAACCCGGATTTCTCACCGATGCTCAAAGCCTGTGCTTGTGCAGGGATGCAGGGGAGCAGAGGAGAGTTATTGTACAAGTTCTTTCCCCTCTGCCCCTTCCCTCAAGCTTGTGAGAAATGCACAGATAAGAGGCAACACGGTTCGGATAAGTACAATGAACTTTCCTTGTGGTCTGGGAAATGGTTTTGGGGTAAGGGGTAAAGGATGTATTTAAAATAAAACCTTTCCCCTTTCCCCTTTAACCGAACCGTATTGGGATAAGAGGCTCCTTCAAGGTGGTGAAAATGCTTACTATTGCTTTATTGTTTGTACTGGGTGGGGTAATTTTTCTCGCTTGGCTGCTTGGTTTTTTTCCACCTCTTCTTCCTGAGCCAAAGTATCGCTCCCAAGATTTTAAACCTGACCAATTACCAGCCAAGAGTACAAAAGCGTCGTCAATTTCACCTCAAAATTTTGTACAACAAAGCCCAGCACCGACACAAAAGGCTCTCTTAGCTAAAAATTTTAAAAAGCAGTTACCATTAAGCAAAGCAACAACGCGAAGGGTTAGATTAGCTAAAAAGCTTAAAAAGCAGGCAAATATTCAGTACGCCTCTCAAGTGCTGCAACGGCTTCGGAGCATAACTCCCATTGTTAAATTATCAGTAGTAATCGCCACACTGCGTAGGATATCACCTTACGTTTTTGAAGAGTTGGTACTTACTTGCTGCCTTGAACAGGGCTGGCAAATCCAACGCAACTTTCGGTACACTGGTGACGGCGGTATAGACGGTCGCGTATTAATTTTGGGAAAGCTCTATGTAATCCAGGTTAAACGCTACACTAATCACATTAATGCAGAACACATCAAAGATTTTCTGTCTTGTATTGAGCATGAAAGAGCCAGTGGTGGATTCTTCGTGCATACTGGCATAACTGGACAGTTGTCAAAACAGTTGATTCGTCGCTCCAATAAAATAATCTTAGTAAGCGGTCAGAAACTAGTAAATTTTGTCTTAAATAAGCAGTTAAAAATAGTGGGAATAACAATAAGTGGTAAGTCTTAATTTTCATTTCCAATTGATTAGTTAGCGCCGAAACCGGATCTGCTCCCCGTTGTCATCTGACTGTTGAGGATTTATTTTCAATCTCTTCAGAATCAATGGTTTGTCATCTCTAATCAGTTGCCTAACGATGTTCATTTTTTCCTCAAAAGTCAAAGCTAAAGCATCAGTTGTAACACTCGTAAATAACTCGCTGACCTTTGCTCCTGTTACCTTTTCACCTTTGATATATTTTCCTACTTCCATAACTAAAGCAGCCAATCTTTCAATATCTAAACCCTGAATCATCTGTTTGAGATGCAACTTTAATTCTGCTAGTAATGTTTTAGCTAAGGTTGACTCAGTAGCTGATTGCTCAACAGAGTTAGAGGTGGATAAAATAGCTCTCTTCTCTACATGAGATTGCAACTCAGCCGTCAATGCTGTTTCAAAGTTATTGAATGTACTTTTAGCAGCAACGAGTTGCTCTTTGTATTGAGAAAGTTGTTCTGTCAATCCTAATACTGCTTGGGTTAAAGCAGACTCGATAGCTGATTGCTCAACATAATCAGAGATTGACAGAATAGCTTTATTTTCTGCATGAGATTGCAACTCAGCCGTCAATGCTGTTTCAAAGTCATTGAATGTATTTTTAGCAATAACAAGTTGTTGATGAGATTGAGAAAGTTGTTCTGTTAGCCCTAATACTGTTTGGGTTAAAGCAGACTCGATAGCTGATTGCTCAACATAATCAGAGATTGATAAAATAGCTCCTTTTTCTGCATGAGATTTTAACTCTTGAGTCAAAGCTGTTTCAAAGTCATCGAATGTACTTTTAGCATTAACAAGTTGTTGATGAGATTGAGAAAGTTGTTTTGTTAACCCTAATACTGTTTGGGTTAAAGCAAACTCGATAGCTGATTGCTCAATATAATCAGAGATTGACAGAATAGCTCCTTTTTCTGCATGAGATTTTAACTCTTGAGTCAAGGCTGTTTCCAAGCCATTAAATGCAGTTTTATCTTCAACTAACTGCTGATGAGATCGAGAAAGTTGTTCTGTTAATCCTAATACTACTTGGGTTAAAGCAGACTCGATAGCTGATTGCTCAATATAATCAGAGGGGCATGATCACATCACCAATTTCAAAGTTATGGGCAAACCGCATCTGTACTTTTGTCAGATTTTTAGTTTGCAATTGGGTGATGGTTGCAGTTTCTCCCAAAGTTCCTTCACCCTTGAGCTTCGAGCGAATAGCTTGGGTAAGGGCAAGTCTTTCTGTATTTGTTCCAGCTAACACAAGAGTTTTGAGTCGCTGCTCTGGTGTCCCTACTATATAATCATTGGCGATCTGCTCTATTTTGGATTCACTCTCTACTTGAAGTATGGAGCCGTTGGCTAACAAATGCTCAAAGCCAGCTTCAATCCTACCTTCAGCGATTAAATCTACTGCTAATTTTAATTGAGGGTCTTTTTGGCGCAATGATTCATTGAGGTGTGCAGTTTTGATTCCTGCTTGCTGCAAGGATTTGAAGGGATTACCTGCTGATACTGCTGACAACTGCCGAGTGTCACCTACTAAAATCACCCTAGCTTGAAGTAAGGTAGCTCGTTGTAGGAGTGCATAAGCATCTTTAGCACTGAGTAAAGAAGCTTCGTCCACAATCCAGATTTGATTTGGTTCAATTTCTTGTGGTTCAGTGACAAGTAATCTAGCCACTGTCTCAGACTGAATTTCTAACTCTTCGCTCAAAACCTTAGCAGCAGAGGAACTGGGGGCGAAGCCTTTGATAATATATCCGGCAGAAAAAGCGATCGCTTTCAACTCTTTGAGGGCGAAAGTCTTGCCAGCACCAGCTACCCCCTGCCATGCAATGAACTGGTCAGATGTTGTTGCAGCTAATTCTACTGCTTGGCGCTGTCCGCTATTTAGTAAGGTATTCTCTAAGTGGTTTTCGACTACTTCCGAGTGGGAAATGGAGCAAAATTTACATTGACCCTGCTGCATCAACTCCATCGTCGCCAACTCCCGCCACACTGCTGTCATCGTCGTAAATTGGTGAGTCAACCCTGGCAAAGGGATTAACTCCTGATGTTCTCTAATCAGGGCTGCGATCGCTGCTATATCCGTAGCTAAACGTTCTTCTAGGATGAATTTTTCTAAGTCCTCTTGTCTAAAGGCGACATTTCTCTCGCTGCAATGTGCGATCGCCAAATCCAAAACCTCTGCCAAACTCAAATCATGGGCTGGTATATCCTGCCTTGTAAGAGAAGGCTTAACAAACCTAATCCCTAACGCCGCAGCTTCTGACTTCCAGAATGCAACTAATTCTGATTCTGGTAGTTTTTGCTTGCGCTGGCGGGTATCATCCCAAATTTTTTCACGTTCCGCCCAAGTTGAATTAGGACCCGATGAAGCGATTATTTGTTGCCGCCGCTTAGAAAACGTTTCTAAATCTTTCTCCAAAAAGCCTTTGATATCAAACTGTCCATGTTTACGTGGCTCCACTTCATACCCAAGTTTGAGGACTTCACGCGCCAGATAACTTTGATACGCCATTCCCAAGAATTTCTTATTGGCGAATATCTCGTTGTTCCCCAAACTCAACCACCTACCATCTGGGGTTTGAGTCATATTCATCAGCAAACAGTGAGTGTGCAGATGTGGATCTAAATCCCGGCTTTCAATGTGGTCAAACTGAGCTACCACCAAGTTACCAGTGTTGACTCTATGGCGTGAGTCACCTTCTGTAACTCTGGTATAGGCATAACGTTCTTCCATCAGTTTTATTACTTCTTTCAATGCCCGATGATGGGCATCGATTAAACGTGTATCCCCACCTACCAATGCCATCAAGCTCACGCTTTTGGGGGCAGAGAATGTACAGTCTAATGCAGCTCTCTTCGTTTTTGGTTTGACTGCCCTGGCATTTAACTGTTCTTTACCATCAGGCGATCTCCCCTCAATGATATTTTTGAAAGCATCTTCATCATCGACTGCCCCTGACAAACCCAACTTTTCAGCACCTTGACCACTCCAAAGCGACTTACCTTGGTGATAGTAATTCTTGATGAAGTAGTTCACCGCCATCTCCTCAGAGACGTTAGCCGCTGTTAGCATGGCTCACCCCAACTCTGGACAAAACATAACTTAATACTCCTTCTATTCCACTGACAGAAATTCTGTTTATTTTCTCTGCTGGGAAGATAATCACCTTTTAAATAACTATTAAATGCGATTGTAAATCCCTATCATCAAATGCAGTCACGCTTGATGACGAGTGAGAATATTTTCACGCTCCTTGTATTTTTAGTTTTTTCTCCGACAGGTAATTGCTATTTAATATAGCAAAAAAGTAGAGCATTCTTTCCGCCAAATATGGCGTACTGTGCGTCAGAAAAAGATGGGTTCCAAGGGTTTTGGTTATTTCAGCTAATTACTAGATAATTGGGATAATCCTTGAAAAGATTGGGAAGTGTTGGGAAGTACCAGGAAGTCTTGGGAAGTCTTAGGAATTGTTGGAAAATATTAAGCTAATGAGAATTTTGTGGCTGGATGATGTTGAATAGTTGAAAAGGTAAGAAATGAATTGGAGATTTGGGAGATGTTGTTGAGATATTGGGAGATATTGAATCTAGTTGGTGAAAATTGGGAATTTGGAGATTTTGTGGAGATTTTCTATCAGATGCACGAATTCATGAAAAGTCAAAAATTAGTGCCAAAACTGTAATGTTTATTCATAAGTATGGGAAAAATCACGGTTTGGGCGGTTCACTTTGAGAGTAATTATCAATTAGATAGACAAAAAAAGGGTCAAAAACAGGGAGAAATTTTCTTGTGGATTTAATGTTGAGTCTTGATCCGGGAACTTCAATGACGAAGATGGTTTATCGTGTTCTCTCGGAAATTTCGTACAAGTCAGGATTGCTGTGTATGGAACCAGAGTTAATTAAGATTTCCAAAGACTCACTGGATTTATATGAGTCTGGGCAAATGAATCGCCCCAATCCAGAAAATGAAGCATGGATAGAGTACAACGAAGAATATTATGCGGTTGGCTTTTTGGCACAAAAGTATTTTGAAGCGCGAATCAATTTTTTAGAACTCAAGTATGAGAACGCGATTCCAAAAACTTTGGCAGCAGTGGGGGCAATAGCCATCAGAGAAGGGTTGAAGGCAAACTTTGATTTATCATTGGGGCTGCTGTTGCCTTATGGGGAGTGGGAAGATAGAGAGAGATTGGAGAGGGGTTTAACTAAGGCACTGTCTAACTTTAGCTTTCGAGGGAAACAATTTTGTATAAATTTGATTAACTTTCAGTGCTTGCCCGAAGGTGGTGGACTGATATTGACGCGAAGTAAAAAACTTGGCACAGATTTTAATAAAATGAACATTGCGGTGTTGATGCTGGGTTTTCGGGATATATCAGCCGTAATCTTTGAGCGTGGTATCTCAACTGGAAAAACGGAAGGATTGGGCTTGGCATGGATGCTGGAGAGAATCAAAAGCCGAACATCAGGGCAAAACTTACACGATCTGTTAAAGGCTGTTCATCTATCAGGGCCGACATTGAAACCGAGATACTGCAAACCTTTGGCTCGGAGTAAGAAGTCTGATTTTAAGGTTGAGGAGATAGCACAAATTATTGAAGTGGCTGACTTATCTCGTAAAGAATACTGGGAAAAAGTATCCACTTGGCTGAAGATTAATATTCCTGCTCATATTGAGCAAGTCATTATTGGTGGTGGAACGTCGGAATATTTAGGCTCGGAGTTGAAAAATTTATTTA
>JAESGI010000459.1_pt1 | contig 10408 bp, 15 predicted proteins | sample 9269671 | NCBI WGS metagenome assembly JAESGI01 (sample SAMN14515641, study PRJNA621666) | algae metagenome | isolation source: Nostoc indistinguendum CM1-VF10 and co-occurring heterotrophs from gravelly... | place: USA: Clark Mountains, San Bernardino, California | collected 1998-06-05 | reverse complement strand
TTAAAAATGCTTCCGGAAATGCCTGAGCCTATTTTATTATCCCAGATTTTTGCCAGGCTTACTTCTTTAGGACGCATTCATCCCGTTTCTACAGGTGTTGAACCCTCGTAAATTGGCAACGGTATTGCTAGACAAACAGCACAAAGACACTGATGGCGTACCTGCCCACGGTAGTGTAGGTCATTACCGAAGGTTTTAGCGAAAGCTTATCACTGTCAAAACTATAATTTCGTCTAAAAGTGAGAAAGATAGATAATGGAACTCTCAAAAAAAGCTCGTAGTACGATGATTCAGAAAAGCCTCGAAACACGAAAAAAGTTTCCGATCTCGTACTTCGATTCCCGAAAATATATTCAGCACAACGTCCGTCTAGAAGATGGACTTGGCCCGATTCTTCAGTTTATGGACGATCTGCCCGCCGATTGTACTAGGGTAATCGTTTGCCGTGCGATCGAGGATGGTGATTACAGCGTACTTCATGCCGATTATATGCTTGGTGATTGGGGCCCGATGGTCGGCTTTGAAATTCATCGTTGGGAAGATGACCGGATTGTAGAGCACTGGGATAATCTTTGCCCTACTCCTACTCAAAAGAACGTGAGCGGACGCTCTATGACTGATGGTGCAACCGAGGTCGTCGATTTGGAGCGCACCCAAAGCAACAAAGCTCTAGTCTACGAATTTACCAAGAAGATTCTTGTTGACGGAGAACTTTCCTCTCTCTCTAACTATTTCGCAGATGGCGCATTAGTTCAACACAGCCCACATTATGGCGACGGTGTGCAGTCCTTCGAGGCGATGGTGAAAGCTTGCCAAGCTGATGGCGAAACGGCTTACCATCGTATGCATCTGTTGCTGGGCGAAGGCAATATGGTGCTGGTCATTAGTGAGGGCATTTTCAAGAACAAACCTGCTGCTTTTTACGATCTATATCGTCTTGCAAACGATAAAATCGCTGAACATTGGGAAGTTTTTGAAACAATACCCCCTCGCGATACATGGAAGAACTCCAATGGCAAGTTCTAGGGCGTGTCGTCTGAGCCAATCGATGCAAAATTTCGGCCTGTTGCTGTTATTGTTGGAGTAAATGCTGTTCTTGCTCTGCCAGTTTTTGTGCTAGAGCAGCAAGTAACTCTACTTGAGTCATGGATTGCTGTTGTACAGACTCTTGAGCTATCATCGCTCTCATTAAGGTTCTATTGACCCAGGATGCGGAATTTGACAGAACCCACTGAACTAAATCAATCGCTCTTTCTGGATGAATCCATTAGAAAATTTGCAGCGATACTGTTGTCAATTGGTTGTACCATGATTATTGACCTCAATCATTATTTTTCACTTTCGATTAAGCGAAGCTTTCTTTGTGGTGATTTCTCAAGAGAGTGAATGTCTGTAGTAGCTCTATAGATTACTTTTTTAGAGCTTTTTTGTAGCCCAATATGCCTTTTAATGACTGGTGGTTTATGTATGGACATGGCTAAAATAGCTGAAGTTGCTGTGAATTATTCTGTACCGCAGGCTTCTCATAGACCATGCCTTCGACTTCATAACAACGAGTCATAAGTTTGTTGCGATTTAGCCGAAAACTGGCTTTTTTCTTTTGATTTGGTAAAGGTAAAAATACATACTGTGGATGTTTTATAGTACCTTCATCACCCAAGTATCGAGAAAGCGTACCGTCGATTTGGTAAACTTTTGATGAGCTTAATAGTGTCGTGTCATACACTTTAATTAAATTTGTTTCCATCTGATTAGTATTCAAGTAGAGTGTGTGATAATCTTTAGTGGAATCGATTTTTCTCTACAGTTAGACTGATTGAATCTGACTGTAGAGTTTTTCACGCATAATCTGATTCTTCTTTCGTCAACATTTTCGTTGCCTCTGCGTTAATTATTGATTGAGGGTAGAAAATGTTACAGATACAAATGCTCAAAGATTTGATTGAGTTTTTCCTTTAATTCATCAGGCAGAGCCTTAAAATCAAACTCTTTGGAGTCCCAAACTTGATCCAGGCTTGTAGACTCATCAACAATATTTGCAATCAAACAAGATTCATTGTCGTAGTTCCAGCCATTTGTTAAAAGCGACGGTAGAACTCCCTCAGATTGCAATAGTTTTTCGATGTCGAACAAGTCGGAAAACTGCTGTAAGTTTTCGATACTGGGGTGAACGATTGTTGTAGCCATTTCTTGTTATTGGCGAACTAGTAGACAGCATATATTAGCTGTAGACAAAGTTTGAGCAACTTCTAATTACAGTTGTCCAAACTCTATTTCCAACTTCGTTAAAATGCTATTTCATTCGCTGCTTTTGTTACAGCTAAAGCTTGTTCCCAGATTTCTTGCCAATTGGTCTGCTCGTTATAGGATGCCATAACTAGTTCCGACCCAACCCATACCCGACAGAACAACACGCTTTCATCGCTTGTCCCTGGAGTAGGCTGTAGTGTGATGGGAGAATATAGTTGTTCTGGAGTAAGAGTTGCGATCGCGATTAACAAGCTTTTAGAAAAGTGAGTATCATAACCGGATTCTAAGATATACGTCCGGTCTGCTTGCATAGTTATTAGCAACTTGCAGGTTTCTTTTTTGCGGCGTTCTGTATTTTCAAACCGCAGTTCTTTAAGGTATCCAGTCAGCGCAGTTTGAGGGACATCACTCGGTTCACCATTTAGTGTGTACCACAGTCCCCCGTGCTGACGATTGCAGTAAATTTTGGAACTGCCAGCTTCAGAATGTAGTCCTAGTTTCGGTTTATTGATTGCTGCAACTAACTGCTTTAATAACTCTTCTTGACGCATTAAGGCAGCAAGTAGTTCAGCATTTTCTTGAGGGTTCATTTGTTTGTACCAAAAGCATTTTCACTTTTGCATTGGCGAAGCCGTTTAATTGTGATATGTGAAGCTTAGAGCCAGGGTTAGCGCGTCTCAAACCCTATTGACAGGTGGATTCTAGCTCCAGTGTTGAGTTTGAGAGAGCCGCCGCCAACACAGAAACCATGTACTGATCATTCATAGCTGCTCTGCGTGACTTTTGGCGAAGACTGCGGCGAAAAGATGTTTCTCGTTCTAAGGCATTGAGTGCAATGCGACGTAGTAAAGCAAAATTTTGTGGGCTGTGTAGAGAACGAATCCGACATTCATCTTCGTGGAATGTGACATCTAATGTCCAATGAACAGAGTTTTCTATCCCCCAGTGCTGTCGAATTGCACCACCAATCTTGTTAGCATCACTGGCGAGGCTAGAGATGTAAAATTGTACCTCATTGGTAGTCTTATTCCAATGCTGAACTGAACGCACTACCATCACGACTATTTTCAGTCCTACCCAATCGTCTTGTTCACGAAGTGCAGGAATTTGTGAGATTGGCACAGTGTAAACTTGACGATTTTCAATTCGGTGATGCCCCTTTTCTATCCGTTGGCTAATATTCACATCAACATCTTTAAACCCAAGAGATTGTGCTATTTCAAACCAATTCTTCACTTGTTGGTGCAGTGTAGGATGATTATCTTTGAGGCTCAAAATATAATCGGCATCAGCTTCTATGATTTTTTTTGCAATCGATTTCTGTGTACCCATTGCGTCAATAGTAATAATGCAGCCAGATATGTCCAGCATTTCTAAAAGTGCTGGAATTGCCGTGATTTCATTAGATTTGTCACTAACCTTCCTTTGTCCCAAGACCAAACGGTGTTCTTTTGACCAGGCACTAACCATATGTAAAGCTTTTAGTTGGGATTTTCTGTCATATGAGCCTTTCAGAACTTTACCGTCTATAGCGACTACTTCTACTCCTAACTTCTTAACTAGTGATTGTATCCACATCTGAAAACATTGTTCAAATTCTTTGGGATTAATTCTCTCAAACACTCTTCTAAAAGTATCGGGGCTGGGGATTCCGAAAGTTAGTTCTAAAAATGTTCCCAACCATTCTTTTTTATTGACCCCATACTCCTCAATATCTTCCCAACCTTCCGCGCCCGCTATTACTGCCAAAATAGAAATGATGATATCGGTGAGTGAATGCAATCTGGTTTTTTCGACTCTTGGGTCTTTTACTTCTGTAAAGTATTCTTGAAATTTACTGGTAATCTCAAAGCTATCTATACTGGGTGTAAAAGATGCTTCAGCTTTATTTTTCTTCTCAAATCCTGTTGGCATAACGGAAGAGGTTGCAGCTAGATGGATTAAATCTTACCCTAGCTCGGATAGTACTACTTTGTTTCAAACCCAATTACGGATCAATCAAGTCCTCTTGTCAATAGGGTTTGAGACGCGCTAACCCTGAGCTTAGAGCCAATAAAACAGCGCTCTTGATTTCACAAAAGCGCTTTTTATTACTAATTATTTGTAGTTACAGGTTATTCGTGTGAATTAAATCTTGCTAACAACTCTTCACGGGATAAACTAGACAATTCCAGTAAAAATCTTGCAAAGTCATCTGGTGATAACTGCAACAAAGTATTAACTACTCTTGAGAGTTCTTCATCCACAGAACCAAATCTGAATCTCAACAAGCTTTCTACAACCTGACGGCGTTCTTGCTCCACTCCCTCCTGTACCGCTTGCGCTCTTGCTTCTTGATAAGCTTCTGTTAAATTCATAATTAACTCCTGATCTTCTTCAGTTAAATCGGTTTGTGTCATCACGCTTATGCGCCACCTGTAAACCATTTCAAGAACATTACGGCGGACAATATTCTTCGGTGGAAGGGCAACCAGTTCACTTACTGCTTGCTGTTGCACTGCTCCCCGTCCTAAAAGCCTGAACCATAAAGTTTCTTCGGTGACGGGTAACTCATTAATTGCAAGTATCGCCCCTCTAAAACATTTCTGGAAAAAGTAAACTCCAGTCATCCACTTTTCTAAGTCTAGCTTAACTTCTAAATCTGCTAACAGAGAGGCTGAAGCACTAGGTGTCAAAATCCACAAACGAGCTAAATCATCTTCGCTAATGGTAGTTTCTTCTCTTTTGGCTTTGCGCTGAGAATCCGCAATCACAGTGAACAACTTCATGAAACAGTTACGTACTTCCGTCCTGCTGGGCTGATTCCGAAATGGTTCCAGTAGCGTTGTATTGAGTAGAACAATTCTTCCCAGCAATCCTAGATTTTCCGCTTGGGCTTGTGGGGAAGGTAAAAATAATACATCTACAAATCTTGTTGCATCTGTTACTTCCCTGTTAATTTTCACTTCACCCAAAGGATCCAGTAGCTCTTCTAAAAATTCCTTGGCAAATTTGTCGTGAGGTTGGTGAGGTTGTTGGGTCATTTTGTAAGAGCGAACTGTGTTTTATTTTACAAGGGTTGGTTATGGTTACATGGTGGGTTTTAATGCCCACCATTTTACTTACGCTGCTATCAACTCCCGACGAACTTGCGGCAGCTCAATCGGAGCAGTTGCCCTGGATAGCATCTCTACAGCCTCTTTTCTTTTATCTCTGCTACTGCGCGTTTGAAAGACTGCTTGTGGTATCGAGCATAGCCGTGAGTCATTTTCACCCACACGATGTCATCACTGTTGATCCAGATTGTCACTACATCTTCGGGCTGGCAGTTTTTGGAGTAGTCGGACTGATTCACGATGGTTGCAATGATTTTGCGATCGCGTGTGGTTAACGGATCTTTTGTTGGCGTAGGGGTTGAAGTCTGTGTAATCATTAGAAATACCTCTTGTTTGGGGTAAAAAGGCGATCGCGAGTTTTCCAGGCCAGCGATCGCCTTTTGTTTTGCGTAAACAACGTTGTGGTTTACCGCAACGCTCTCAAAAAGATTTGGCGTAGCCTCATATTTCTGAATTTCAGTTATTTTCTAGCAAGAATTCACAGCACAAGGCTCTAGAGAAGGTATGGAGCAGCTGCCCTAATTGCAGTATGGGTGGATTTATTGAGTGATCTTGAGTATCTCCCCCAGCCGACTTTACCTGGCGTACCTTGTGCTATACGACGGGAGGTTCTTGTTTCTCAAATCTATGTTTTATGTTGATCAAATCTGTGACTGGTTAGACTTGCGAACCCTTTTTGCGTTTGGGTGCAGGCAGTTCGCTTTCCTTTGCCCTATGTTTATTACAATATCGCTAATATGGCAGTATGTCAATATACCGATATATTAACTAGTTGGTATGTTGAAGGTAAGATTGTGAATATAGAAAAATACAGCAATATGTTGGTACATCAATATGCTGCCGATCGGAATATGCTTGAGAAGTCTAGGCGTATTCCAATACAAAGAATGGTTAAATACATTGATTTGTCAAAGTTTTGGACTGAGGAGAGTGATTTGTCCATTGAGACTGCACATGAGAAAACGGGACTTAACAGAAGAACCTTATCATCTGCAAAAAAAGGTTTACTCGATAGGTGTCAAATCGACACACTATTTAAACTCAAAGATTTAGCATCGGATTTAGCTGGCAGAGAAGTCAGCTTCGATGAAATCTTCAAGGACGATCAAGCCTAACTCATCCATAAAACTTAAAAGCGATCACCCCCCGCCAAGAGTGCGATCGCTTGACTAAGCCACAGCCATAGCAGAAGAATAGCCATGTCTAACCTATCAGTTTTTTCGTTTGAAGAGAAAGAAGTTCGTTTTGTTGGCATAGCAGAGAAACCAGAATGGGTCGCTGCTGATGTATGCACTTGTTTGCAATTGAGCGATACAAGTAAAGCATTAGAGACTCTGGAGCCAGATGAAAAGGGTACGAAGAATGTTCGTACCCCTGGTGGAGAGCAAGAAATGCTTACTGTTACCGAACCTGGACTATACCGCCTCATCTTTAAGTCCCGTAAACCAGTTGCAAAACGTTTCCAGCGCTGGGTATTTCACGAAGTCCTTCCAGCTATTCGTAAAACAGGTAGTTATTCATTTCACCCATCCCAATCTCCCACACTTGCCCTTCCCCCAGCCGAACAGCGCTTAAAAACTTTGGTAGAAGCAATGAAGACCCTGGCTGAGATAACAGGTGGCAGACTCAACCCCTACATGGAGCAACAGATAAATGATTACGCCGCCAACCTCTTAGCTGACCACAACAGACAGTCTCTAATCGGCACAGAAGAGAAGTGGTTAGGTGTGGTCAATTTTGCAGAAAGCGAATTGGGCAAGAAAGTCCCCCTTAAAGGCTCCCACTATCGCGGACACTTGGGGACATGGGTGAGAACATTCTACCCACAATTAGGCGATCGCCAAGAAACACGATTGGTTAATGGAGTTCAACAGCCCGTCTATGTCTACGCTTGTCACGATCCGGCTGTTGCGGCTGGGTTGACCAAAGCTATAAAAGAGTTCTTTGCTCATCCCAGTCCTGGTGCAGCACTAAGGCAGGCGGGTGCTTTCGCTAGTAAAAAGGAACCAGTGCTGACCAAGTGAAAGCGAACGCCCTCACCACAGGAACGTTCACTAATTTAAAGACGCAAGTTATTGCTAAAGCATCGAATATTACCAATAACATTAAAAACTTCTCTTTCATGCAGTCAAGCAACTAACAGTATTTTGAAATTATTTGTTACAAGGATGACTTCTTTAGCAAATAATACACATCTGAGAAAGTGTCGTCACTTCATGATTCCTAACAATCAAAACAATCAAAATAAAAAGCGATTGCCGCTCACTAAGTAACAATCGCCACACAAAAACACTCATTGCATCTCTAGAGTAACAACAATGAAAGCCATAGTTACAGTAGTTGAAAAAATCACATCGGAAGCTCACATTAATATTCCTGACGGTTTAGCAGCAACAGCAATTAAGCAGCATATAACAGACCTCTATAACAGTGGCGAGATGCTGGCTGAGATGAACATTTTCCACGTTGATTTTGAATCTATTAGCGCTCACATTGATTCAAAACCTTATATTACTTGGCATCAAAGCAACCCTTGCGATCACCGTCAGTATTACTTCTGCAAACTGGGAAGATTTGCTTTGACTCTGTTAACTGACATAGGGCAAAACTTAACTCGTACCGAAGTTTACTTTGGGCATTATAAACAACTTATTTATACATCAGAAAAGGAGATATCTAAAGAATTGGCAACAGTTGAACTCCAAAACTTCTTAAGTGGATTAACTGTTGAACTTCAGACTTTAAGCCATATTGAATTTAGTGAGGATTCAGTATGACTGGCACACAACTGCTGATACCACAACCACATACAAGTGCATCTACAGAAACTGTTGGTAGACATTCACTGAACTTTTACGAGTCTCCATCGTGGTTTACTACTGAGTTATTGCGTCATGTTCCGTTATCTGGTGTGATTGGTGAGCCGTGTGTGGGGCATGGAGCGATCGCAACATTACTATCGACGTGGCCCTACACCAAGCAAATGTGGACGAACGATATAATGACAACCCTGTAATCACCACCTCACAAATCAAGGGTGATTTGCAAGATATACAAGCTCGTTGTGGGTCAGTCAGTTTGGTGATTGTGGATTATGTGCAGTTGATTGAACCAATGCGCCGTGAACGTGGGGAAAACCGCGTACAAGAAATCGACTCTATCTTGAAACAACTCAGGGCGATCGCTAAACAATTCAATTGCGCTGTCTTGGGTTTAGCGCAATTAAAAAGAGAAGTTGATTCACGTTACGAAAAGCGCCCAACCAAAGCAGACTTTCGAGAATTAGGAGGATTTGAACAAGAAGCTGCTGTGATGTTGGGTTTGTATCGAGAAGATTACTACGACAAACAATCCACCCAAAAAGGCATTTTTGAAGTTTCGGTTTTGAAAAGTCGATTTAGTAGTGAGACGACTGTTAATCTCTTGTTTGACGAAAGATTTGGACAGTTTAAAAATTTGGCTAAATCTAATTATTAAAACCCATGAAAGCGCTATCTGTTCGTCAGCCTTGGGCATGGGCAATAATTTATGTATGCTCTTAAGGATATTGAAAACCGTGGCTGGCCTATCAATTATCGCGGCGACATTCTGATTCACGCCGCCAAAACCTGTACCAAGAAAGAGTACCAGCTAGCGAGAGAATTTTGCCAAGGGATGGGGGTAGTAATCCCAGAATTAATCTCTCTACGTCGCGGCCAAGTTATTGGCATTGTCACAATAGTAGATTGCCAATTCTCACGAGTTGCTTCTGGTTGGGGGATGCCTGAGCAATACCACTGGAAGCTGGAGAATCCGCGAGAGATTACACCGATTCCCTACATTGGGCAGTTGGGGATTTTTGAAGTACCCGATGATTTGGTTATGGAGGTGGCTGCATGACTAAAACAGCCCCAAGCAATACCCTACCTCCGAAAGCAAAATCAGTAATAGTTGAGTTATCTGCAACACCCGAAAAGTTCTTAGAGGACGACCTTGAAGGCTCACAACTTCATAGCCAAGGATGCCTCTATCCGTATCTTGAAAAGAAAAAGCTACTTGATGGCTCAATAGCTTTTTACCCACGAGTTATAGGTGAGCGTGACCCAAACAACCCGACTCTATGGCGATGGGGATACAACTGGGAAGAACAAGTTGATGGAATATGGAAAGGGCGAAGTATCGGCTCAATTCCCCCTGGCGCTATTCCAATGATTCGTCTAATGCAACAGCAGGGGGCAACTAAGGAAGATATTATCGCTTTTATCAAGAGAGCGAAAACCAAAAAGCCATCACCAAAATCAGATGTCTGCAAAAATTTTGATAACACAAAATTAAAACCAGTTCTGCCAGATGATGCCCTGATCGCCGTAGTACTATTCGCTGGTAGCGGTGGGATTGAAGCGGGGATGGTGCAAGCCGGGATTCGCCCAGTCATTGCAGTAGAGTTTGACCCTACAAAACCAGAACTGAGCAGGGCGTTCGTCGAAGACGTTGCCGAAGGCATCGCTCTCAATCATCACCGTAACTTTCATGAATATGGCTGCAAAATCATTCAGCTAACAGTGCAAGAAGTAACAGAGTCAGGATTCATAGGTTTTCCACGAAGACCCGATTACCTCCACGCCTCCCCGGTGTGTGCCAACTTCAGTCAAGCTCACACTGCAAAAGCGGGTATTGCGCTTGAAACTGCCGATGATTTGACGGCTGCGACCGCAGTAGCAGAAGCCATTCGACAGTTGCAGCCACGGGTGTTTACGCTCGAAAACGTACCACGCTATCAGAACAGCCAGAGTTTCAGTATCATTCTGTCAGCTTTGGAGCAAGAGGGGTACTCGGTCAATTACAGCGTGGTAAATATGGCTGACTTCGGGCTACCCCAGGCGCGGCGGCGGTTAGTTTTGATTGCAAGTAGGGGGTTTCACGTTGCAATACCCGCTCACAGAAAACAGCAATTCTCATTTTCAGTAGACCGAAAAGTTTGGCGATCGCTCTGTAATGAATGCCTATCCCAGTAAAATTTTGCTTAATACTTATAATTTTAAATACTAGTGTCGAGAAGCTCTCTTGGACTCAGAATATAAGTA
>JAESGI010000458.1_pt1 | contig 10463 bp, 14 predicted proteins | sample 9269671 | NCBI WGS metagenome assembly JAESGI01 (sample SAMN14515641, study PRJNA621666) | algae metagenome | isolation source: Nostoc indistinguendum CM1-VF10 and co-occurring heterotrophs from gravelly... | place: USA: Clark Mountains, San Bernardino, California | collected 1998-06-05 | reverse complement strand
TTGTTTTGTCCGGTGTGGATATTTCTCGATATAATCGAAAACCATAACTAGTTCTGAAAAATGGTAGACGCTCAATTTAACGTTTTACCATTTTTCTTTTCCTAAGTTAATATTTCGGACAAGTCTACTGACATTCAAGTAATTCTTGATAACATACCGATGCTTTAGTGCCAGTGCTTTAAATTCCTGCATTGCCTCGTCAGAAGAGCGTAATCGTTCCCCAGGCGTAAGCAACTGCAACAGATTCAGTTCTTCTAACAACAGCACCGATGGCAACATCTGCCCCTTGTTAAAATCCGGTTTCCAAATCGAATTCTCCCCCAATTCTAATTGTGCCTTAGCCCGTTTCGCATCACGATTCGTCAGAAATTCCCGCCCTAGCGTCAAATGATAGTGCATCCGCAGTTGAGGATACCAGCCGTTATCATCTTTCTCAACCAAATCAGGGGTTACGTCAACTTCGTAGCGACGGGACAATTCAGCCTTGCGCATTCGCAGGATTCGCAATTCTGGGTATTTCCGACGAAAACGTTCTTCCAAAGCTTGGGTTCCCCATTTGGATTTTGCCTTTTGAGCAGAGCAGCAGAGTAAATGATGCCCACCTTTGGCAATTGCTTTGTCCAGTGCAGCGATGAGATTTTTCGGGTTACTGCCAGAGTAGTTGTAACAGTTTCCAGCACTATCCTGATAGTTGTTTACGATTACAAACGGGTTAACTCGATATTCACCAGCGAGTGATAAAACATACTTCACATCAGTATCTGACACATCGGCAGAAGATAGGTAAATCTTTCCCTGACTGCTGCCCAAAACATTCTGTACCAGTTGTTTGAGGTTTTTGAGAACGGATACCCGACGTTTTTGCACTTCAGTACCAGAGTTGAGAAGATGCCAGAAAACTTGGTCGCACTCGTCAATAATAATGACATCATTTGACCAGTCATTAGGGTTGAATCGCGCCTGACTTTCTTGATGCAGTGAATCAACACAGACCCCGTATCCTAATAATGTGCCTGTCTCATTAGTGCGGACTTCAGTAACATAGTTAACACCAAAGCGATTACACAACGCCTCACCCAGTTGAATGCGATGGGTGATTATTAATACCCGTCTCCCTTGGTCATGTGCTTTCGCCACCTCAGTTGCCAGCCATTCGGTTTTACCAGTGCCTTTGGGGGCTTTGAGGATAATCAGCTTTTCGCCTTCGGGTACGAGAAGCTGACCGAGGAATCTTTGGTTGAGTGCGATTGCTGGGGGATAAGTTAACAGAGTAAACAGCTTAATCTCCCACAACTCCAGTGCAACGGCTGTGTTGTAGAGTGCGTCAAATGCCGGTTGACCGTGAGCAACGATAAAATCATCAACCCCTTTCTCTGCCCCTAGAACACCGATTCAGTATTCAGAGTCATGACGAAAAACTCGGGTTTCTTTTAGGTACAAGAAAGAAACTGTGGTTGAAATGACCTAAAAATCCGGTTTTTCAACCTCGCGTTTTATTAGTGAATCGGTGTTCTAGCGGTAAATCAATCACTCGCAGGGAACAACCCTCGTTTACCAGCAGCCGTCCCATGCGACTGATAGCGGTTCTGACTCGCTGTACAGTTTCGGGTTTATTGTCCTGGTCAAAGCAAATGTTAACCTGTCTCCCCTGTGTTGCGAAATGTTTCAAGTCGGGGATGAGGTTTAGCTTACCAATAGCGTTACCGTACTCATCTTGGGGGGTGCGGTATCCAGCGTTAACACCGGGGATAGCGATCGCAGCATAACCAGCAGTTAGTAACGCCCCCGCTTTTTTGACACCTTCTACAATTGTGACTGGGACATTATGCCGCCAAACCCAGTGCCAGAAACCCCCAGGATGCTGTAAGTCCTCTTCAGTAATAGGAATGCCGCTACGATTGGAGACTTTTACCCAAATGCGATTCGGGACTAGGAGGAAGAAGGCGCGTGTCTCTTCTCTGAATGGGTGTTCGTACTTGATGAATTTATGAATTTTCTGGCGGTCACGTCTGGGGTGGTCGGGTTTGAAACAGCCCCACATCATTAGTGCGTGTTCGTTGAGGGGGTCAACGCCACTGCACCACCAGCCGCCTAGTTCAGTGTGCTGGTACTTTTTCAAGTCCCTGTCCCTGAGCCGCCCATCATTGCGACGGGAGATTTTGGGACTGTAGAGGAGATATTCGTAGGGTAAAGTCCCAGACAGCGATCGCACATTCAGATGATAGATTTCTTCGTCAACGCCACTATTGAGCCATTCTTGTTGATGTTTAGCTTGAGAATCAGATTCGATTATACGCATATTCCCTCTGTTTTTTGACGCATGGAAATGAAGCGGCATTGCACCCATGCCGCCGATTCAAATTTTTGTGAGAGCTTGTGCTGGCTATGAAATCCTCAATAGCCAGCTACAGCGTTATCTCCCGCCTCCGGTGTGCGGTCGAAATGTGAGATTAATTCGCGTGCTAACGACTTTATTAGTTTTTGGAACCTGGTGCAGATGTGTAGATTGGCAACCTGGGTGCATTACCAGCAAACTGCCGTGTTCCAACCAAAAATCCGTTGGTCTGCCATTTCTCGGTTTGATTTGGAATTTGCGACATGACCCCAAGCTGACTGATGCAATCGCAGGGTTAGATCCCATCGATGGCTCATTATCGGAATGCCAGCCGATTGAATCCTGGCCACTGCGGTACTGATTACCAATGACGATGCGGAACTTGTAGCCAGTCAATGCAGTTATGCGATCGCGCAAACTAGACAGAGCATCTGTCCAAGTCAGGGGTTTTAAAAACACGCTGTTGGAGTAGAGGTAATCACAGCCTTTGTCACCGTAAAGACATTCAAGACGGGGGACAGGCATTGTTTTACCCGCGATTCTGATTTGATTCTGCTGCCACTCCAGTTTCAAGCAGTGTTGGTAGAGTTGATTGGCAAGTTCCTGGCTTAAGAAATCGGGGTAGTAGGTGATTGATAAAACTGGGACTGATTCAGAGAAAAGTGTGAGTTGTTGCATAACCCTCTCCTAAGAAAACAGAATGGTTTCTTTCATCCATAGTGGGCGATCCGCTCATGAACAGCTTCTAAGAAACAGAAATGTTTCTTTACATCCATTGGGAATGCGACCGCGAAGCGTGCCGCAGGCAATCGCTTTCCTCGGACGCTTTTGTCACTCTGGGGAAATAAAATTTGGGGCTAAATGATGAAACCTAGATTTAGTGGGAAGATTAGCGATCGCAAGCTAATAGAAACCTTCAAACAAAGCTCTACAGTTGAAATTCTATCTGGGCAAGGGTTACAGATTATTCTCTGCCGAAAGTGACAAAAGCGTCCGAGGAAAGCGATTGCCTGCGGCACGCTTCGCGGTCGCATTCCCAATGGATGTAAAGAAACATTTCTGTTTCTTAGAAGCTGTTCATGAGCGGATCGCCCACTATGGATGAAAGAAACCATTCTGTTTTCTTAGGAGAGGGATAATCTTGTTCTCAAAGTTTTTTGAGTTGTGTAAGCGAAAAATAGTATACTTATAACAAGCAACTAACCATTTACTAGGTTGATATAGTCAAGCGAATGCTCATTTTCCCAGCGTTCGCTTTTAACTTTTGACCAACACCCGTGGCTTCTTGGTAGTGAAAGCCCCTGCAATTCTTAGCGCAGCAGTCGGATTTGGGTGAGCGAAAAACTCTTCGATTGCCTTCGTCAATCCAGATGCAACAATTGGGTCATGGCAGGCGTAAACGTAAACTGGCTGCTGAGTGCCGTTGACCAGCCGCATCTCCTGACGCTCTCCCAGTTGGGGGTAAAAGATGCGAACCCAAGTACCGAGATGACCGCGATAATGAGAACCGCTCAAGGGGACTTTTTTACCAAGGTCAGTCTCTGCAAAATTCACAACGCCCATCCATTTTTGTTGGCTACCGGAAAGTGCTTGTTGATTGTGTTGGGCTAGAAGATTGGCGGCGAAGTTTTGAAAATGCTGCTCCATGTATGGGTTGAGTCTACCACCTGTAAGTTCAGCAAGGGTCTTCATCGCCTCGACCAAAGTTTGTAGGCGCTGCTCAACCGGTGGGAGGGCAGGGGCAGGTGCAGGAGTTTGAGGAGTGATGCTGGGAACAGCTGCAACCAAGTCTAAAATGATGGTTCGAACTTGCGCCGCTACTTGAGATTGCTGCAAGATCATTGCGATTCTTAAGGCACCCAAAGCCGAAAAAACTCTAACTTGGGAAGTTCTCGATGGTAGACAGAGCATCTGTCGAGCATCCCTTAGCTCTTTCCCAGTAAGGGTTTTAGTTTCAAGGCTTTGGAATTCAGATTGATTTACTCTTGTTAGTTCTTTGACTGCGGACTCTGTAACTGAAAAATATTCCGCTATTTGTGCAGTAGTTGCCCAACCGCTACCGTTCCATACAGCAAACACTATTGCCTTTGCTTTGCTGAGAACTTCTTGGGCACGAGAATCATCTAGGTTAGAAAGTGCAGAAGTTCTCAATGATGGAGACTCGACTAAAACACTTTGATTGAAAGATAAACTCATCTTGCTCAACTCCTAACTAAATCTCAAAACTTAAACATTTACCCGCACCAAACTTTTCTCACCAACCAGTGAGAAACGATTAGATATAGTCCGTGATTGAGTTAAGGTTGGTGATACCAATTCAACAAGGTAAAACCAAGAATTATTCACCAGCCCAATTCCCAGAATCAGCCGTTGCTTTGTTCCTTTATCGTAAGAGCAGAGCATCACTCTTTCGCCCAGAACAAAAGCAGGTTTTTGCACCTTGATGGCTTCTAATTCTCCCGTCCCGATGATTTGATTTTCTGTGGCGTGGAGTATTTCATCACGGCAATCAATTGAATAAATCCAGGATTCATGCTTCCATTGCATCCCACAGCAATAGCCAAATGTTCTGGTGCTTCTGAGGTATACTCTCTCCAGTAAATTCACCTCAACGGGTGGAATTGTTCGACCCCAAGGCGGGGAAAGATACCAACTCGTTTGCAGCGCGTTAATGTGGTCAATCATGCACGTCTTCCCAATAAGTAATTAATGGCTTCGGAGTCAATAGAGGCAATACGCTTTTTTAAATGTTGTGGGGGATTGTCAAAACAATTCGCAGTTCGCAATTCGCAATTAAAATACAATTGGATAATTAATTTAATTGGTATACAAAACTCTCCATTTGTTAATAAAAACAGAATTAATATTCAACAATCTAACTTCAGATAGAAGGAAGCAAATTGCGAATTGTAAAAGGCGCACCCAGCCAGAAATAGTAGTGGAATGCACACACAGAACACGGGCAATTTCAGCACTGCTATAGTTATCGAGAAAGGGGCTTGTAGAATAACCTAAAGCCCAAAGCTTAGTAGCAATAGCAATTGGAGTACGAAAATAGCTATGTCTTTTTAAGATTGAGGCTATTTGCTTAGGGGTATAAAGTTCAGCTTTAGCTTCAATGATTCCGAGTTCTTCATTAGTCCATTTGGGATTCATTTACTACCTCCAATATTTATGCAGATTTAGTAGAAGGATGTTCTGGTACAATCCGAGCGCTGATAGATTCAAAATCCACTTGGAAGATGTTCATATCTGTGGACATCTCTCCAGTGTTGTAGCGGTCTACTATGTGCTGCTTGATTGTGGATTGATTCAGCCCATCAGGGATATCGATGTGCGCTTCACTGATGATTTTTTCGACGACTGTGACAATGACTTTCATGATTTTTATTCCTATCTGATTAATTCAGGATTCAGAAATAAAACTTCTTCTGAATCCTGGCTTCTGATTTACACTGCCCCAGTCTTTACCGCTTGCACCTGTTGCATCCATGCGCTGATTGCTGTTAGCTCATCCATTCCGCTAGTAACAGCATCAACAACCTGCTTTTGATACAAAGATTCGGTATGATTGGGATATTCGCACTTGTCTGCTGCCCAAGCCAAACACATAGTCTTCACCAGTTCATCAATCTTGCTAATATGCAATTCACTGGGGCTATTAGTGTCTTGAAACTGCAACCACTCTCTGACCAAATCAAGGGGATAATCAAGCAAGGTACGAATATTTTTTACTCGTAGGTCTTGAAGATGTACAGATTGCGGAACTACACTAAGTTTTGGTGGAGTCAGTGGGGTTTCGGAAATCGAGTTTGAAGTTGCACCCAATAAAGATTGGATGTCACGAATGATAGTTGCCCAATTCAAATCTCTACTCCATTCCCTGTAAATCTTGGTTTTACTTGCAGCATCGTAAAGATTACAGAAAACAGTGTTTTCGTCGCCAGCATTAGCGACAATAATCAGTGGCTTAGAAAAATCCTGAACTAGTGACGCAGCGAGAAGGAAACTTTTGGCGAAGTTGGTTTCAATACCAGTTCTCACTACATAAAGTTCATCAGCACTCACGACAATATCCAGCTTCAGATTGTCCTTCCCTTTGAATTCTTTAGTCGTCAATCGCAGTTCTGACAGATACCCAGTTAATGCTCTTTGAGGAACTGGGATTTTTTTATCCTGGTTGATATTGAACTTGTACCAAACGAAAGATTCACCGTCTACTTCTCCCTGATTTACAAATAAATAGATGGGTTCGGGAGGGTTGCATAAACCTAGTTTAATTTCAGCAATCATGCTTTGGTGACCTGTGCAATAATTAGTGGTTTGTAAAACTAAAAATCCTTAGAAATCTCCAATAAAAAACCGCATCCTGTGTTTTGTACTTGCACCAGTTCTTTATCCAGCAGTGTTTGAATGACTGAATCCGAGAATTGGAATTGCAAACGATGCAATGGAACACAATCACCACAAAGTTGAAGTAAACGCAGCAGATGATTGGCTCTACGGTCAAAGTTGTCTGTAGAGTTAGCCATTGTTTGCACCCTTAGTTAATACAGTTAACTGTCGGTTGAGAATGCTTATTTGCTGTTGATAAAAATCAATCTCTGCGGTAATTTTCTGGAATAATTCTTCTGGCGTGAGCGGTTGAATTTGATTCTCTTGCAAGTACGATGTTTTGTCAGAATTCTTGTTAGGCATCAATACATAGCGCCAACCATCATCAAATTGTTCAGCCAATTCTGTGCCATTCGGGTAGTAATAAAGTCCTAGAATCGTGCCTTGTTCTGTACGCTGATCCAAAGCAAAGCGAGGGTAGCCCCAGTGTTTGGGAGTGGATATTGTAGGTTGCATATTGATTGGTGAATGAAGGGATTATTGAGGGGAAGGGGGAAAGGAGAAAGGGGAAGGGAATTAAGAAATTTCCCTTTAACCCTTCCCCTTTAACCTTTTCCCAGGCGAAGCCTACTCTTTACGCTGTGACTAACTCCGTTTTCTCCAACAGTCGTTGCAACTTATCGCCAGTTAGCTGTTCTAACGGTTGCTCTAAAAAATATTCATCAAAAATGGATTTGCCATCAGTAGACACGTCCACCATCGACAGCGATGTCTGCGACGGGCAAAGCCTACGCACTGCTTCCATTGCAGAATCACAGGGTACGCGCTGGGTTTCGTCTGCTGCGCGTGTGAACCACCAGTTGCCGTCAGTCTGTCCGACTTCGCCTAATTTCTCGTCATTCTGGTAAATGCCATCGTTGAGGATTTCGTAACCTGCAGGTATGCGTCCCAAGTACGAACAACCTTGTTTGAGTGTTGCGTTTACCATTGCATAGGAATGTAATCCTCTATCCCACATCTTAAATCTATATCTGTTAAATCAATAAATGGTGATGAGTTGAAATTGATAACTCAAAATAACTAGTAAAACTGGAACCGCAAGTGTACCAGAAAGCTCTAAGACATCCCAAAGTGTTTTTCCAGATTGGGGTTTTGTAGTCTCAGTGCGCTTTACAACTTTTTCCCTATCGTTTTTCTCAATACTTACTTCTGTCGTCTTATCTTCACCAAAACCAGTCCAATCTGCCCACTTAAAACTTTTATTTTTATTTGCAATCGTTGAAAAAGTCACAAACGCTCCAACAGTAAGTAAAAAGCCTAAAAAAACTTTTATTGGTAGTACACGCCAATTAAACTTAGTGTCCACAAATAATCTTTACATAAGAACTCTTGCATAAATATTTTGTGGTATAATCAAGGGTTATTTTGATTCCAATTTTGGGGCATTAAAATAGTAAGAGGTTATGATTTTCTTCTAGCAAGTATTATCTGGCGATCGCTAGTTAGGAAGATGGCAGCAAACATCATTTTAGTCATTGATTAATACTGAAATTATTTGATTAATTCGATTTTTTATCCAATTTTTATCCGATTTATATAGCTAATTCGTGATTATAAATTCCCGCAATTAAATTCGATCTTAACCCAAAACGTCGATGACGATTTCGATATCTATCAGACAAAATTTTAAATATCTTTAAACGACGATTTACGTGTTCAATAACGATTCTTAATCGATTGAGTTCCCGATTGTATTTTTTCTGCTCTTTCGTCAACTTTTTTCCTTTTGGTTTTTTAATTGGTGTTTCACTTAATTGATGAATCTTAGCAATTCCTTGATAGCCTTTATCCGCTATTACCTTAATTAATTCTCCAAATTTTATTCCACTATTTTTAAATAAGCGAAAATCATGGATTTTTCCCTTATCATGCCCCAAACAGATGATTTGACTGCTTTTTTGGCGGATTACTACCTGCGTTTTTAAAGTATGTTCTCCTTGTTTTCCACTAAAATATCTTTTTTGGCCTTTCTGAGGCTTTTCAATTGGACTCTCTGTGACATCCATTACAACTAAATCTTCTTCAGAGGACATTTTCCATAATTGCTTCTTCCCCGGTAAACTAAACTTTCTTGACTTAATTAAAATATTTTCAATTTTAAAAACTATTCGACAAACCGCAGATTCCGAAAGCCCAAAATCTAACCCAATATGATAATAAGTACGGTATTCTCTCCAGTACTGAATAACCATTAAAACTTGGTCTTCAATAATTAGTTTAGGCCGGCGACCTGGCTTCTTTTTATTGTGGGCATCAGCTTTAACTACATCAACCATTAATTCAAAAGTTTTACGGCTCACTCCAGTCATTCGCTTAAATTTTTTTGCAGTAAGCTGCTTGGCTTTTTCTATTTTCACTGCTACTCAAAGTCCTAATCACAAATTGCCAAACCCCTGATCATACCACAAAACACTTTTGCAAGAGTTCTACTAAAAAAGAGTACCAGCTAACGAGAGAATTTTGCCAAAGCATGGGGGTAGTAATCCCAGAGTTAATCTCTCTCCGTCGCGGTCAAGTTATTGGCATTGTCACAATAGTAGATTGCAAGTTTTCACAAGTTGCGTCTGGCTGGGGGATGCCTGAGCAGTACCACTGGAAGCTGGGGAATCTACGCGAGATTACACCGATTCCTTACATTGGTCAATCACAATTGCACCATGAGCAACTAGAAATTTCTATTCATCCAGATATCACTAACTACCATTGCCATCAACGACAGTTCAACATCATCTTGAAAATTTCTAAAAGTAGGTTAAGTAGGAAAAGTAGGTAATTTTATTAAAGGCTAGACAAACTAGCAAAAAGCTGTTACTTATTAATATAAATAGAAATTTATGAGATAATAAATATTCTTTATTTTTTTTATTACATAATTTTCTAAAAATGTTCTGATTTTAATTTTATTAATGACGCTAAACTAATCATTATGGGTTATTTCGTTAACCTTTAATAATTATTTTAATCCTCCGCCTTGGAAAACCAAACTAATAAAAAATCATCAACATACCCAAAAGCCCTATAAATAATAGGTTCGCCCCTAACAAGCGTGCCATTCGTAACTCTAAGTAAAAATTTAGGCAATTATACTAAGATATTCTTATACAAATAGAAAAAAGAAAGCTGAGTTCTCAATCAGCCCAACTATTTACAAAAATAACTCAGATGCATTGCGTGAACATTTTGACTATCCAGCCATTGGTGACGATTTTCCCTCTCCAGATGAGGATTGTGGGATTTTTTTTTCAATCGTTTATACACCACCCTTGTGTAACAAAATAATAAATCGCACATTGCATATAATATACTCTTGAGCAAAAATAAGTGTTATTACTGAAGGTTCATCAGTAGTCTCACTGTATACTCTTTAAGTATAGAAGCGGGTTATAGGATTATTAATAAAATATTAGGGTATGGATTAATACGTAAAATTTAGACTAATACATCCATTAACTCAATCGAAATTTAAGAGATACAGAGATATGTCAAGTAAAGTTGTGAAAGAGTTGGCAGATTTTTTGGTGCAAATAGAACAGCGAACGCAGTTTCATGCGGGCTATCCATATAATTTAAATTGTGATTATAGCGCGCTCGCCAAATTTTTCACTCATCTATTAAATAATGCTGGAGATCCATATATAGAGCCAGATTTTGGTCTTCATTCTCGTAAGTTTGAGCAAGAAGTCTTATCTTTTTTTGCTCACCTTTATAAGATTCCAGAAGATCAGTTTTGGGG
>JAESGI010000457.1_pt1 | contig 10547 bp, 10 predicted proteins | sample 9269671 | NCBI WGS metagenome assembly JAESGI01 (sample SAMN14515641, study PRJNA621666) | algae metagenome | isolation source: Nostoc indistinguendum CM1-VF10 and co-occurring heterotrophs from gravelly... | place: USA: Clark Mountains, San Bernardino, California | collected 1998-06-05 | reverse complement strand
CGTATTTCTAAGGCAGGGAAAATTCCCTTTCTTGCGACTATTATTCGTGAGAAATCTTCTGGTAATCCCTTTGGTTGGTCCTGGCAACCAGAATAATTGTCTACCCCGAAGTATTGAGGGGATACTTCATGCATATATGTCAAAACAGACTCATGACCACTAAATCCTGTAACGCCAATATATTGGGGATGATTTTCGGGAAAGATGCCCTTGCCCCGGGGAGATGTCATCACAGTAGCCCCAGTTTTTTCAGCCAGTTTGCGAATCTCTTCAGCAGCGTGACGAGCGCCAAAACCAGCCCAGATACCAAAAGATTCTTCTGATAGTAGCTTGGCACATTGAGCGACCACTTCCTCACTTGCAGTTGGTAAAGATTGAGAAAACACTGCTGGTATAAGTAACTGTGTTGTTAATGGTGCTGTTTGAACTTTCGTAGGGATACTAATATGAGCTACGAAGCCCCCAGGTTGTGCTAAACCTTGGGCAAGTCTGCGAGAAATTTCTGGTAATTCTTCTCCTGTCTCAATAATAGTTGCGTAGTTAAACAATGGACCAGAAGTGAAAATACCAGAGAAAGGCATTGTATGATGACTGGTTTCTTGACAAGCCCAACGACCGCGATTACCTGCTGGGGTTGCAGCTGACAAGAGAATTACCTTTGCCCCTTCTCCGCGTGCAGCCAAAACTCCAGTCAATACATTGGTGATACCTGGACCTGTAGTAGTGAACACGACAACAGGGCGACCAGTTGTAAAATAAGCTTCGATGGCTGCAAAAGCGGCTCCAGATTCATGGCGGAAGTGCATCAGTTCGATGCTGCTAGAGTTTAATGTTGCCCAAAATGGGCCGATACCACCCCCTGAAACACCAAACGCATATAAGACTCCCATATCTTCGAGAATTTTAACCAAAGCCCTTCCAACTGTTAGCTGAGTTAGTTCTGGCTCAACAGCTTGTTTATTAGGTGCAGGCAAAGAAAAAATAGAAGAGCCATTTGAACTTTCAAGAGCAATATCTTTCTCTAATAAGCTTTCCAGTGGTCTTGCTGTTTTATGAATAGATTTAACGTTCATATTTTTCCGTTTTAATTCCTACAAAAATTTAGAGAAATTTCATTAAAATTACAGCACTTATTAGCGGATACTCTACATAATTTCACACTCTTTTGCGTTAAAATTTTAATCATAAATTGTAGCAATAACTTCAACTATTAACAGCAGCTACTGCATATAATTTTTGACGTAAAACTCGCTTTAAAACTTTCACTGTTGGATTTTCAGGATTTTTACCAAGCTTACTGCTTTAGGGCGTATTCATCCCGTTTCTACAGGCGTTGACCCTCATAAATTGGCAATAGTATTGTTAAGCAATCACTATTTTCAACAAGGTTAGCCCGATGCATACTTTCAGAGTCTCTACCACTTCTTTAGCGAAGCACACTCCATGTTGATTCAATTTCAATTGAAAAGTCCTTATACATGGTTGGTTTTGTTTTCACATAATTTTCATCATCTTGACAATCACCTCTGCTATAAAAATTTACGTTTAACACAAAAAAGATTATACATTAGAATTTAAATTGCGAAGATTAACACATTATTATCATGTTGTTAACATACAACATAAGTAAGTCGGCATGAAAAAATCAAAGTATGTAAAGATAAGTAAATACGTAGAATGCATCTACCGAGGTGGCTAAAATATGGGGGTTCGCTTAGAGGATGTTTGAAAAGTTTTGAGGGGTCAAATTTTATGCTAATCGCCTCACCATGATCCGGATCATGGCAAGGTAAATAAACGTCTCCGATGTTTCCGGTAGAAGTTCATAATCTCTAACCAATCGGCGACACCCCATCAGCTTTCCCGTAAGTGCGCTCCACCACCCATCGCTTTTTGAGCAAGACAAACCCCAAAGTTTGCTCTGGTCGCAGCACCACCTGCACAATCCAACGGCAAGTGTCCATCACCCACATCATGAAGCCTGGACAATCATTGCCGCCATCAGTCCAAATGGTCGTCAAGCCCTAGCTATCTAATTGGTATACAAAGCAGGTAAGCTGAGGAAAGCACCTAGCAGCAGTAAAAAATTAGTGATAGTAAAGTTGCCTTGCCATCGCCCAGAACGAAAATTCAGTAACGCCAAACGAATAATTTTAGAATGTTCGCTAATGGAATGTGTCCATTGTGGAGCAGAATTAGCCCTACGCAGACCAAGACATATGCGTAAAACTATTCAAACAATGGATGGTGCAGTGTTTGTGGCAGGCAAGAGTAAAGAATGTACCAATCCCAGTTGCAGACATTTTGGTAAACATTACTACGCGACTAGCGTGTTAAAATACAGTCTGCCTTACAGTACTTATGGGCTAGATGTGCTGGCATTTATAGGATGGCAACACGAGCATGAGCATCAGCAGTTGGTAGAAATTCAACGCTCATTAAATCAGCGTGGTGTTGAAATTAACCAGACTAATGTAGGTAAATTATATCGGCAATTTTTGGCACTGTTGGGTGGAACGATTGTACATACACAGGAGAAATTAGCTGCCACAGCCATTGAACATGGTGGTTTGATTTGGGCAATCGATGCCTTACAGCCCTCGATGTCATGGAAGCTTGCTGTATGTATTGTACGAGGTATTAAGTGGCACACCAGTCAGTGGAATTCAGTTACCACAGGCACAAGCACAACGGTTAATTGAATGGCTACAACCATATAAGGAGTTACCGTACAGAGTGCTAGCAACTCTGTCAGACGGAGAATCAGCGATTATTACTGCGATGAATTCGAGTTGGCCCGATGCAGCACACCAACGTTGTCAAGCTCACTTCCTCAGTAATTTGAGTCAATCGGTTCTGCCATTAGATACAAAGCTACGACAACAATTAAAAGCAGACTTAGATGGACTGCCAAAAGTCCCAGATTATTCTGAAAGACTCCAAGATCAAAGTCAGCAACAGAGTAGCCCCCTTTTTCAGCAATCCCCTATTTGTCACGAGACGCACAGTTAATCACAGTCGAAGCTCAAATTCGTGCTGCAATTAGGGATTGTGTCAATCGTACCAGTCGCAAACCTTTTACTTGGGGAGGTATTCAAGGCTACCAGCTTTTTCTCTGCTATTGGGGAAATACTACGTAGTTTACCATGCCGAGCAATTGACACAGATTATTTATCTATATTGTCAGTATGGGTTGACCAAGCTTTAATCAATAATCTTTCAGTAGTATCTGATTTGGAACAGGCCCATCAATGGTTGCGACGAATTACTGATTGTTTGCACTACCCGAAATACTCTAAGACTTGCAAGGAAGATGTAACTGATATTACAGATACTAATAATTCACTTTTAACAAGTTTTCAAGTTCGGCGCGAGATGGAAGAGTTATTAGAGCAGTTTCGACCTGACCCTCAACATCATCCGGCACAGCTTGCCTTGAAGAAAAAGTTACAACGTTTATGGCACAAATACGGTACTAACTTGTTGTACTGCTATGATATCCCTGGTTTGCCGCCAGATAACTTGAAAATGGAAGCGATGTTCAGCCATTTTCTTAAAGCCTTCACAGTCAGATGACTTTGACTTTAATATTTGATTATTGAGCTTTATTTAGCGGTGTTTGTTAAAGCCTACCATGAGAACAGACAAGTCGATAGTTGAAGTTGAATTGCAGCTTCAACTATCTCCTTCTACGTTTTGTAGTTTGAAGTTTTGCAAGTGTTCCTCTCAATACAATTAAAACAAAAATTCCAGGAATAATTAAATATAGGATTAGAGCCAAGGATTTTGAAAATATAGCAGTACTCAGAAGCAATAAAAAAGACCCTCCAAACAATACCCAGCTTGAAATAAGCACCCACCAAGGCATTGTTCCAGAAGACATATTTCTCATTGCTCGACCTCTCAGGTAAATCTCACCCATCGGGTCATACCCTGAAGGAATCTTCTGGCGATAAGTTGGTTCTCGCTCAGCGGGTATCTCAACTCTGATTTTATCTCTCGTGAAATTGCTGCCGTGTCCAGACAACTTTTCAGGTTCGTCGTTATTACTCATGGTTTGTAGCAAGATAATTTTAACTGCACCATCAAAATATAACTAAGTATACAACTAATTAGGCGATTTCGGTTGTTTGCTGTTGAGTGCGATGCCGAATAGCCCGTCGTATACATCGCTTCAGTTCTTTGAAAAAGTTTGTAGTATGCCCTTAACACTTTGTAATATATTATGTAGTATGAAGGTAGTGAAACACTAGCAGTCTGCCAAGAAAAGTTTGCTATGTAATACCTCTGGTTGATAAACTAACATGAGTTCGACGGTTAGAAAAAGGCAAAGACTTTTAAGGAGTTTTATACGTTGCACGTACTACAAAGTTGGCGTGGAGCATTTCCAAACTTGGTCAGCTACACAAGGTTTGTGGAACTCATGCCTTCTCTTCAAGATGCTGCGCGAAGGTGTAAAATGATTGTTGTGTTGTTTTTTGCATACATGTTATTGAGATGAAGTAACCGATGTTGAGAGTAAACATTTCAATTAATCCGGCATCATCCGAGACATTGGCGCGAGTACAGTGCGTAAAGAAGGGAAACCCAAGGGTGTCAATGTCCAGCTGGTCGGTCGAGTCTGCTTCTTAGCCGATAAGATATCTTGCAATAAGGGTTCAAAAATTTTCCATTCTGCATCAGTGAGGTTGCTGGAATACTCCATTAGCATTGCATTGTAGATGCTCAAAAGTACCTTAATTCAAAACCTCATAAGATGTCAAATGGGTTCTATACCACATCTCTATATCTAATTTTGATGTGTTTGCCCTGCCATCCGGAAGCATATACGCCTTAAAGGGAACATCCTGCCCCTGCTCGAACCATTCCAGTTCGATTCTTAGGAACAATACCTAATTTACATGATTTTGAGCCTTAACTGAACCGTATTGAATTAAAAATCAGTTATCAACCTTATTTTTCTTAAAATAAACCTAAGCACTGTTTCCCTTCTTGATATAATATCTGCGCGAGCTTCCATGCCTGATTGAATAGGATATTGGCGATCACCCATTACAAGATATGACTTTTCTGGCTGAATTGTAACTTGATAGTATGAAGTAGCTGCACCTGTAATAGTCCCTTGAGGTTGTGCAACAGTATCAGGAGCGATGGCGCTAACAGTGCCTTCAAGAGTTCCATAATCTGGGTAAGGATAGGCAGAAATCTGTAGCTTCACTGTTTGACCCAGAGCAACCTTGCCAATATCTTGAGTCGCAACAAGAGCTTTGATAACTAAAGGCGTATGAGCTGGAGTAACTTGAGCAATTGCTTCTCCAGTCCCTACTGTTTGTCCAAGGTTCCGTAAAGCTAGGTTGAGAATAACACCATCAGTCGGAGAGCGAAGTACGCTTTTATCCAGTTCAATCCCAACTTGTTGGAGTTCCCTTGAAGCGTAGCTGCGTTGATTTTGAAGCTCAACGCGCTGCTGTAATAAATCCTCTCGGTTTTTATTCAAAGTTGCTAAAGTGGACTTTCCTTTCGCTCTTTGTTGAGAAATCTGCTCTTTTGCTATTATCACTGGTGCAACACTAGGATTAAGGGCAGCTTTAGCTCGTTTGAGTTTGATTTGAGCAGCTTTAAAAGCTTGTTCTTTTTCCTTAATTTGTAACTTTGCAACTGCACCAGTGTGCGTCAACCGCTGGTATTGCTTCAACTCGACTCTAGCTAACTCCAACGCAATTTCGGCTTCTTCTACGTCTGTATTAACTGTAATTTGTTGCTCTTTAAAGTCTCGTTGGCTACGTTGTAAGTCGGCTTGAGCAGATATAACAGTACGTTTCATGAAGTCCGTCTCAGCGGCTATTTGGTTATCTATTACACGTAGCTGATTGCTGGTTTGCTCAAGTTTTTTGTAAAAGGCTTGGATGTTATCTTGCAACTGCTTTCTTTGAGTCTGAAGACGGGAACTATCAAGGGTAGCGACGACCTGCCTCTGCTTAACAGATTGATTTTCCCTAACCAAAATACTTTTGACAGTTCCTTCTGTTGCTGCCTGGACTACTCGTGTTTCTCCGGTAGGACGAACAGTAGCAGGGGCTTTGATAGTAACGTTGTACTTAAATACTGTACCAAGCAAAATAGCTGTTCCAACAGTTACAACTAGAAATGAATCTCCTAAAGTCAGCCAACGAGTGATTGGCGGAAGAAATTCATCAGTTTGAACTGAAGGGAGAAGGTCTGAGCTTGAGTCAGAAGTGTTTAGTACCATTATTTAATTGATTGCCTATATATTGAGGAGCTAATAAGACTAAATCAGATCCAGCTTGAGCGCTTAACTCTTCCACAGTTCCTTGAAATTGTAACTCTCCTTGCTCTAAGCGCACAATCCAATCTGCCCGACTAATTACGCTGGGTCGATGACTAATTAAAATAGTAGTTTTGCTTTGGCGGTGACTCAGGAGTTGATCTAATACTTGAGCCTCGCCAACTGGATCAAGGTTAGCAGTAGATTCATCTAAAATTAGGACTGGTGGCTCTGTAGCAATTGCTCTAGCTATTGCTAGTCTTTGCCGTTGTCCACCAGAAAGATTTACGCCAAATTCACCTAAAACTGTTTGATACTTATTCGGCAGTTGACTGATAAAGCTATCAGCATCTGCAATCTGGCAAGCTCTAATAATTTCTTCACAAGAGAGCTGAGCAGAACACAAACGAAAATTTTCAAGAATTGAAACACTCCAAAAATGGGGTTCTTGGGGAATTAGTACAACCTGCTGGCGAAGGCAGTCTAGGGGCAAGTCTTGTAAATTATGAAGCCCAAGACGAATGTTACCAGATTGTAACGGATACAACCCTGCAACTAGTTTAGCTAACGTACTTTTACCACAACCTGACTGACCAATGATTGCAGTAACTTTCCCCCCAGGAAGGGTTAGGGATAAATCATTAAGTAATTGCACTCTGCCAGCATATTGAAAGTTAAGCTGTATGCAAGCTATATCAGCATTAGCAGGAATCTTAGCAAAGAACTTTTTAGTATCGCCTTCTGTTTCAGGCACTAAATCCAACACTTCTGCTAATCTCTGGGCAGCAGTTTTAACTACTGTAAATTGATACATAAAACTAATTAAAGTGTCAATGAGCAAAATAAAGTTATCGCTCATGAACTTAAAAGCGATGAGTTGTCCAACTGTCAACTCACTCTTAAAAACTAGAATGCTACCAACCCCAAGTAAGACAATGCTGCCAATGTCTGATACTAAATTAGAGAAGACACTGTTGATAATTCCAATCTGGGTAGTACGGAAAGTTAGGTTTGCTAAACGACCAAACCGAGCTTGTAGCTCCTCCCAAATTTGAGGAAATGCAGCAGTAGTTTTCAGTGTTAATGCGCCTCTAAAAGTTTCTACCATCGCTGCTTGGTTTTCTGCAGACAACACCAAAGTACGTCGTGTTGACTGCTGCAAAGAAGGCTGGAAGAGGACGGTTGTGATTGTCATTAAGAAGCTAACGATAATGGTAATTAAAGTTAGCTTCCAACTATAGATAACCATCAAGCACAAAGCGACCATAGCCACAAAAGAACGGCTTGGCAGTTTAATGACTACCTGTGAGACTAACTGATTAATTTCTTGAACGTCTCGCAATCTGCTAGCAATTTCTCCACTCCGACGAGCTTCATAATATGAAAGTGGAAGTTGTAGAATGTGTCGCCCAAACTCTAGAACTAGTCCTAACTCTAGACGCTGGGCAAAATGTGCAACAAGGTTAGCTTGAACTAGCGCAAGAACACTACCTACAAGGTTCATCACCACAACAGCAATTCCTATTCTAGTGAGCAGATGAACGTCAGCCCGAACTAGAACGTCATCTGTGAGGATTTGTAGTAAAAAAGGAGTGGCTATAGCAAGTAAACCTAAGAAGAAGTTAATTAACAAAACCCTAGTTACAAGTGATCGATATGGTTTCACTCGTTGAATAAATCGACTAAATCCTCCTACTTCGTCATCCACTTGAGCAAAAAACCGAGTTGGATCTGGCTCTACCAAAAGCATTAACCAACCTTGCCAACCTTGCTCTAACTCCTTTCTAGAAAGATAACGAATACCTACACAGGGGTCAGCAATCACATACTTTTTGCCCTGCTGCCCATACAAAACAACAAAGTGCTTGCCCTTCCAATGAATAATTGCTGGCAGCAACATCTCGTTGAGCCGGTTTAGGATATCGTCTGAGGCTCTAATCGCACGAGTATTGAAACCCATCACCTCGGCTCCACGTCTTAGCCCTAATAATGTAGTTCCCTGCTGCCCAGTCCCTACAGCTTCTCGAATGCGCTTGATAGTAAAAATGCGCCCGTAATACTTAGCTATCGTAGCTAAACAAGCAGCCCCACAGTCTTCTTCGCTATGCTGTAAAACACACTCGTATTTCATTGGCTCAACACACTTGCATTCAGAAGCTTTGAGGTTTCCATAGATTGACGGATAGAAGCTAAGTTAGGAGCTATTCTTTTGTGGACAAAGCGAAGCATAGCAGCATTATCCGCTCTGACGGTAAAAATCGCCTTTGTAGCGTCTTTAATTTTCAGCTGGAGAAGAAATGCTGTAAACATTAGGGGAATTGCCCGACCTAAACGTTGCAGATCTTGCCTGACAAAAAGGCTGGTGTAGCGTACTGTATTGACAGTGACCCTGTGTGTGATAATCCAACCTACAACTTGCTCTTGGTAGCGCAGACCTAAGCTATTACAGGGTTCGAGGATGTCTTCTTCGTTGAAAGGGCTGAGAAATTCAGGATGCCACCCAAAAGTCCCCTGCTGGTTTTCAATTGTTTCCCTTTCTGCTAAAGTTAGCTCCAACCAGGGAAATATTGCGAATGATGCGGGTAAACAGTAGCGGTTTAAGCAATTTTTAATTACACCAACCAAAGGCGTATTCTCTATGCTCATGTAGGTATTAAGCCCTACCAGCATACGCGGCTTGGGAGTAGACCATCCACAACTGGCTAATATCTGCTCCAGGGCTAGCGTTGTCTTATTTGGCATATAGACTAGACTCGCATACAAACACCCACGGCGGTAAAGTTCTCGCTCTGCATAGCTCAATAGGGCTTTGCCAAGACCACGGTGGCGATGCTCTGGCACTACAAACAGGGATAGAACTTCTCCACCATTGCCATCACATTTTGTTAACACAAGTCCAACAGGGCTTAAAAGAAAACGCACTCCCACAGCAATCGTAGACCCGTTAGGAATTAAGCCTTGAAGAAGTGGACGAAAACTAGGATAGGTTAAGTTTTCATAAAGAGCAGCGTTTGCGACATCCAAGGCAACAAACTCGTAGGCTGATTCCAACATTTTTACGTCTAATACGTTAGTTGTTTCTTAAGCTGCTTTTGATAAATTAGCTTTATTTAATTACCTACCTGTAGCTGTTTAACAGGTAGGTAATTAGAGAGGTAAACTGCGCCTTGGCAGTTTATGGCTTGGATAGCGGAACAATTGTCCTGCGCGGATTAATTGTGCCTTCTTCCTGGACTATTAATGGATTCATCCCCTCACGTCTCGACTACCGCTTGACCCGTAGTGATCTGGCCCTTTTTTGTTTATATTCCCTTTAAATTCCCCTCCCGCAACCTTCTCTAACTCCAAGTCTGACAATTCTTCATAAATTTCGGCACAGTTAAGACCAGTTGTTTTGGTTTTAGTTGTTTTGATCATGTGTTTTCTCCTGAACGTCACTTTCGTAATTAGACTACATCGGCTAGATTGAAATTTCCAGAAAATTATAAACTTTTATTAGAGCAGAGGTTACTTATTCTTCATTCCCTACACCCCAAAACCAGTAATATCAATAATTTCCGGTTATCTTAGTGCCAGAATTAATTGTGCCTTCTTGCTTGGCCATTATCAGTATCACGAGCAGGTTGACCTTTACCTAGAAAAGTGGTGTTCACAATTAAACCACCAATTGAAGAATTATTCACAATCGCACCCCCGCCGCTAACCAGCATTTGGGGAATTTGGTGCTTCATGCACAGCCACACACCTTTGACATTAATGTTTATAACTTGGTCAAAAGTTTCCTCAGTTTGATCGGTGAGTGGAGTTGGTCCTTGTCCAATTCCTGCATTGTTAAAGGCATAATCGAGACGACCGTATGATACAATAGTTTTTTAAACCATCGCGCTTACGTCTGTTTCCCTTGATACATCGGTTTTGACAAATCCGCAAACTGTTAAAATAATCTGCTCGTAAGTGTCAATTTTTAGGCGAAACCTTTGTAAAGCAATCCGAAATATTTTAAGTAATCTGATCTTTGGTGATCGCTTTACTCAGTTCTGGTGGGAGCTGTGCGATTTTGTGAGATCAGGTAAAAAACAAGCGACCGCTAAAAATTAAATCTAAGTATTAGGTAATTTTATTTACTGCTGATATAATACTAGAATATCCCCAGGACAAACTGCCAGCAGACGCAGAGTTTAAAGGCTATCAAGAAGTAATCATCCAAGACATCACCCTGTCAACCGACAATGTACTATTCCGGAAAGAGAAATACTACTCA
>JAESGI010000456.1_pt1 | contig 10564 bp, 10 predicted proteins | sample 9269671 | NCBI WGS metagenome assembly JAESGI01 (sample SAMN14515641, study PRJNA621666) | algae metagenome | isolation source: Nostoc indistinguendum CM1-VF10 and co-occurring heterotrophs from gravelly... | place: USA: Clark Mountains, San Bernardino, California | collected 1998-06-05 | reverse complement strand
CTTTTGTATTCTCAATTACTTCTGCATTTACTTCCCAGGTTGGGTTATTGCCACCAATCAATTGTAATTGTATTGAAATATATTTGATTTTTTCGTACTATTTTATCATAACTACTCTGGGAGAGCCTATTTTATTTGGTATTCTATGTTACAAAAATACCAATAATAGAAGAATCAAACCTTAAGCTAGCAGGTAACTAGGAAAGTAATAGTTAGGCTTTCAATAAAGCGCAATCTATCAGAAAATTGGTAAGTAGTCCAATTTAATCAAACGTAAAATATTAACTCCGGCTCGTAGTGGGTACGTAAGAATTCAGAATAATAATTTTTAATAATTACTATAAATTTTTGTTTATTTATCCTTATCTCGTTGTTAGCGATCGCAAGATTATCTTTATAAGATTTTCTCATAAATTACATTTATTTTTTCGCAACGCTATACTCAAGTCAGCTTAATATTATCTGCTAGGTTTTTACGCCTCCAGCCGATTTTGTAAACATACTATAGACAGATGAAGTAAAATCCAATTAGTTCTAGATTATTTAGCTATGTTTAACACTTGGTATATATAGGGCGTAGCTTTTAGCTATGCCTTTTTTTAGTAAGACTAAGCAAGTAAAACATATAATTATAGCGGTTCTCACTTTGGTATAATTCAGTCTGAACCTCACTCCAACCTGTCTTTTTGCTTAAGAAACGGATTAGAGGTGAGGTTTAAAAATGCACTTTATACAAACGAGAACTGCTATACTTAATAAAGTGCTTACTCTGCAATCTCTGAATTTAACTTTATATTAAAATTAGGCTGCAAAATGTTTGTATTGATGATAAATAAATAGAAAATTTCATCCAAGTTTGCTAAGTTAGTTTTATAAAATACCATTTATAAATAGACCAAGCAACAAAAAGCTATTACTACCATATATGGAGCAATATTTGTATCATTCTATGGATAGTAGAAATAACTATTTTACAAAGTTATTATTCAGCCTGTTAATGCCTGAAAAACGTGTATGCGCCCTGGAATAATAACCAGGGTCTTTTTTTGTTAAAATTTAGATAAGCGAAAGATAGACTTTCGAGTTATCTCCCTACAGACCTTTGGGCATCCTACGGCAGGCGCTAGCCTTCCCTTTGGGAGAAGGGAAAGCAATGGCATTCGGATTGACAGCTATCATTTTCAAAGCAGCATTTTCGGCTTTGTTTGTCAGTATCGAAATAAACTGTCCCCAACCAGCATCATTTATATTTTTAGGCAATTTTGTTTTAGCCAGTCCTTTTATATAGGACTCATATTTGATTTTTGAAAAAACTCCGTACAACTTGAAAAGGCTGATTTCCTATTCCCTACCCCCTACTCCCTGCCTATCGCGCTTGCGCTACGCTTCTCTTTGCAGGGAGGCTTCTCTTTCAGAGACGCGAACGCGAACGCGCACCACGTAATATCATTTCACTTTAATAATGATACAAATATGCTGTTAGGGGGATGACATTGCCCATTGGTGTCAAATTAAGAAGATTTTGCCCAAATTTGTTGGGTGTCAAGCGTCAATCTCACGATGGCGCTTACGCCTGATTTTGACTGTCGCATTCTTTTTTCAAATTGGTATTACAAGACCTTCAAATCTATGGAATGAAGGCTGATGAACAATGACTGATGACTGATAACCGTTAACCGTCAACAGTTAACGATCGTAAACAGTGTTTATACAATTTAGGCGCGCATCAGCTTATCAACCCTAATGTAATAACTTTTTGCAGGGCTTTTTCAAATGTTATCCCCTGCTTGATGCAGATATACAACAATACTATTGCGGCTGAACGAATTGAGTTATCGCAATGTATCAGAATCGGTTTGCGTAGTTCAGTGATCATATGATACATCTGGAGCGTAACTTGATGATTAATGTCTTCAGGTTTAGTTGGGAAGTTAACGTAGTACAATCCCAAATGCTCTATTTTCTCCTGTTCATTAGCCAGCAAGCCTGTTTCGTCGGGCAAACGTAAGTTCAGTACAGACTGATAACCTTCATCAGCGATTTGTTTTAGCTGATCTAGTGTAATTTGTCCAGCGATCGCTAAGTCATCATTAATTTTCCTAATAATGTTCATCAGCCGGATTAACCCCATTTTGCCGACGTTGCTCAGGCTCTAAATTTAGCAAAGCAATTTGAGGAACTTGTGAGGAAATCACCAAAGTATAAGAAATTGGGGATCGAGGATTGGGCATGGGTCAATAATCAATACTTCTTCCCCTACCTCCCCTGCTCCCTCATCCCAAAGCAACAACCTATTACGCCTGGCTCTCTCCTTCGTGATTGGACTTTGCCATCGCTTTTAACGGCAGGCAAATCGTAAAAGTTGCGCCCTGACTAGCGACGCTATTAGCTGTGATACTGCCTTGATGAGCTTCTACAATGCGCTTGGCGATCGCTAACCCCAGACCGTTGCCACTGCCTTTACGGGAGGGATCTGTTGTATAAAACTGTTCAAAAATTCGGGGCAAATCACCCTCACTAATACCTGTTCCCTGGTCTTGAATTTTCACAACTGCTTGTTTACCCTCGCTGTACCCAGAAATAAACACCAAAGAATCGGTTACTGAATGTTTGATAGCGTTGTCTAGCACATTTAAAATCGCCTGTAATAGTCGTTCTGGATCGCCTTCTAGTTGTAAATCAACCACATTTACGCTCACAGATACACCAATAGCTTGCATTCGAGGTTCCATTGCATTGACAGCACGATTAATCAAACCTTGTAGTGAAAAGTTCTGCTGTTCAAGCTGAGTAACTCCTGCTTCCAATCGTCCGAGATCCAGCAGGTCATGGATCAGCCTTGATAAGCGTTTGATTTCGTTCTCAATAGTTTGAAAAAAGCGATCGCGCAATTGCGGCTCTTCGTATGCGCCACTTCTGAGTGCATCTATCGTTACCTGAACGTTGCTGATCGGTGTGCGGAGTTCGTGGGAGACATTTGCTAAAAAAGCCCGGCGCTCTTGATCTAACGAAGCCAACCGTTCACTCATCCGGTTTAACTCTGCTGCTAACTGATCCAACTCATTGTTTTCATGGATAATCAGCTTGTCACCAAAATGACCACTACCTAAGCGAATTGCAAAGTTTTGCATAGTTTCAATTGGTTTTGAGAGACTCCGAGCAAAGCGAGTACTGATGAGCGCACATATCAAGATTGTCAGCCCCAGCGTTCCCAAAACGCTCCAAATCACCCTAGCGAACTGACGCTGAAGGTGATCCAAAGTCATGGACATTCGCAGCACGCCCAGTAATTGACCGTTACGCACAATTGGTCTGGCGATGTATAGGCGATCTTCAGTTGATAAAACCCCTTTTGCGACTCCTTGCGACGGACGATTTTGTAGAGCTTCCGATACTCCGGTAACTTTGTACCAGTTTTTAACCTGTTTGTCTCGCTGTGGGTCAGAAGTTGCCAGAAGACGACCATGTTGATTAAAAATGCGAAGTGCCACAGTTTGTGGTGCTCCATACCGCTGCACCAGCACTTCTACCCTTTGAAGATTCTTTGCCTCTAAAGCATCTGCTGCACTCTCGCTCAAGGCAGCAGTCCAGTTCTCCAGATCCATTTGCCGCGATCGCATGAAGTAGGCATGGAACGACCACAGGATGTAGCCTGCCATTACGGAGGTTCCCAAGGTGATCAGCAACAAATAAGTGGCTAGCAGCCTAGCATGTATGGAATTTACTTTGATGCGAGGCAACCAGTTCATGTTTGAAATTAATCCCCAGAACGACGGCGCAACACTGCTTTTATCCGTGCCAGTAGTTCACGGGTGTTGAATGGCTTGGTGACATAATCATCTGCTCCTGCTTCCAAGCCCCAAATTTTATCGATATCTTGATCTTTTGCTGTCAGCATGACAATGGGAACATCCGAAAATGCCCGAATTCGCCAACATACTTCCATGCCGCCAACCTCTGGTAGCATGAGGTCGAGCAAAATTACATCGGGTACTTCTTTGTGGAACTGTTTGATCGCACTATGCCCATCTGCTGCTGTTGTCACTGTATAGCCTTCTTTTTGCAGCGTGTAAGTCAGGCTTTCGCGTAGGGGTGCTTCATCATCCACTAGTAATATATGCGGCATATTTTAGATTAGCATTAAGTCCAGCATTCAATCCTAATTTTACCTTGTCAAGAAGTCCCTTCTGGGGCATCCTTCTCAGGGCACAAAGATTGCTGGGGGGAGGAACAGAAATACACCAAAGGCTCAAAAATACTTGAAACCTAGATATAGGACTAATATTTGATTTCTGAAAAAGCTCCGTACATTTGAAGAGTGGAAAAATCAAAGGTAGTGTGTTGGATAAACCACTCAAACATCTATTTGAGATGAGAGAATGAAGGAATTAAAGCACAAAAACGTCGCACCCAGGTTTTAGCTTGTAACCAAATATCCTCAATGGGATTTTGTGACGGGCAATTCGGAGCAAAGCGAACACAGCGAATTTGCCATTGTTTTTCAGATAAACCAAGGTTTACCTCGGATAACGATTTGATTTTTTAAAATATACTTAGTTTAAAAAGCCCGTCTTATCTGAAATATTGTTCAAAAGTCAGACATAAGTTTTATAAGACTTACATTTGATTTTTATCCGTGTTTCCGTGTCTGTGTGTTAGCCTAAATAATAAGTCTTGAAGCCGACATAATATTACTTTTTGGTTACCAAGTTTCTTTCTTCGGGGAGTAAGGTAGTTTCATCATCAGCGCGATCGCCATCTATAGATTTGGCTTTAGTTCTATGGGGTTTAATAATTAGACTGACACCAATTGTCCAACCTAATGCAACCATCCAACCCGCGAGAATGTCACTCGGAAAATGCACCCCCAGATAGAGACGACACCATGCAATAGCTATTACATATAAGCTGCCGAAGATGAGAACCAACCAACGCCAAGAGCTAGTCCAGGTTAAGAATAGCAAAATTGCGACCAGAGTTATACTCGTCATGGCATGAGCGCTGGGAAATGCAAAACTAGACTCAGGCGCAATGGACTGCCACAATTGTGGACGCACTCGATGCATTAATTGCTTTGCTGTCCGGTTGATGATCACACTTCCCATTGAGGCAGTAAGTAAATAAGCTAGCGATCGCCAGCGTTTTTGAAGTAGTAATATAATTGCGATCGCACCCAAAATTGGTATTGCCGTCCAAGGTAGCCCAATTATACCTAGCGTCACCGCTAAAACATCAAGCTGTGGGTTTGCTGTAGAATGAACTGCTAACAGAATAGGCACATCCCACGGGAAGCCAGCTTAATTCTTCCATATATTCACTGTCAGGATCTCAAAGACCTGCAAAGGTAAATATACTCCTATCAAGAGGAGTAAGAGCGATCGCCAACGGGCAATCAAGAGGTTTTTGAGAAAAGAAAGAGGCGACTGACTCTCTTTATTGGGTTTTTTCACTTTTTACATATCAAGTCCGTTGTAATCAATTAACCTAGAAGTTGTGCGTCAATGTCATCTATCAGTAGATAGTTTTAGTTACTTTAGCTCATGAACACCAAATAAATTTAATAGTGTTTTTCTGAGACAAACAGGTTGACATCTTCACAACTTCATCGATTACAAAACACTAGAATTTTGAGAAGCTCCGCAATGTTTACAATATGGCAAATGCTTATAAGTAAGATTATGACAATTTTGACATTCCATGTCTTGATAATAACCACAGTGCGGACAGTAAGTATCAAGATGTCGTATTTTATTGGCACAATTTACACAGCGTGATTTTTCAACTCTGCTAGCTGCCTGGACTTTAACATTAAAGACAAATTTTTGAAAAAACTGGATAATTCCAAAACCAATAATTGGAATCAGCAAGATATAGGCATAATTTATCAGGAATAGTAAACCACCAAAAAGGGTGCTAATGACATTAAATATAAATTGAAATATTGCCCCTACTTGAAGAAATTCAAATATTTTAACGATTAATGGGATAAAAAAGATGACTAACAAATGCCAGCTAATTAGCGAGATGAGTCCATATCCTCTTCTTTGGGCAAATTTGTAAACTGATAAGGCAATGAGAATCAGCGGTAGAAGAAAGAGGGACTGAAAAGCAAGCTGGATACTTGGATACCAAAATGATGCCTGCTGATAGCCTTTGTCAACTTCCCTAAATTGATTTTCATTTTTAAGAAAGGCTATAAAATTAGTGCTTTCCGCTTTGGCAAGGAGTTCGTTTTTAAGATTAGAAATTTCTTGTTTAAGATTAGAAATTTGGCGATTATTTTGTTCTAATGTTTGTTTAGCTTTTTCAGCACCGACTTGATTAATTGATTGTTCACGGCCCTGACCTGCAATTTTTTCTAAGAGCGTTGAGTCATATTGAGTTTTAATAGTGCGATTGGCTTGTTCAAGGTTACTGATTTTCGCTTGCCTTTGCTCAATATTTTTGATGATTTGCTGGTTTTGAGTATCGTTAATCTTATCTTTGTACGCGGCGTACTGCAAGCAAGTTTTAGAAACTTCACCCAGATGTCCTGCTTCGGCTCGTTGATAGTTTTGCTGAAAACTGAGTTGATTGTTCAGGTTATATGGCAATGAAAGTCTAACACTTTCATAGTCTTTATCTTGAGTGGTTTTTGTCCGGTAATTTTGCCACTCTGAATAACATGGATAAGCCTCGGTAGGGCTGATATGCCATCTGCTAATATCATCGAGTCCGGTAAAAACATTAATCAAGATAAAAATATCAACTAAAATAATTACAATTAAACTTACTTTATTCAGTGGTTCGTTGTTGATTGTTCTTGATCTACTAAAAAATTGGCTCAAAAGTTGGCGAATTCTGGCAAACATATTGTCTTTTAAATAAAGGGAATTCAATCCGAATCAATTTTATCTAATCAGTAGTCAATAACTATAAAAAAATACATCTTTAATCTGAAGATTTGTTAACTGCTGACTTTTGAGAAACAAAGATCCCTGACTTCTTAAAAGGAGCCAGGGATCTGTGGCTTTTAATTCTGACAAATCAGGCTGTGGTCAAAAATACCGTAACTTTCAGCTGAAGTTGATACAGGTAATGCCTGTGTGCGCCAACTAAAACCTATTTAGCTGCGAAGTAGGCTTCTAGCGCCTCAGAACCACCAATTAATTTACCATCGATAAATACTTGGGGAACTGTTGTCGCACCTGTAACTGCTCGTAAGGAACGTGTGGTGATATCTTTACCCAAGGTAATTTCTTCGTAGTTGATACCATGTTCCTTGAGCATCCCCTTAGCACGCGCACAGAAGGGACAACCCACTTTCGTAAACAGAGAAACTACTTCAGGCTTCACTGCTTGGGGGTTGATATATCTAAGCATTGTTTCAGCATCAGACACCTTAAAGGGATCTCCTGGCTCGTCTGGCTCAATAAACATTTGGTTAATTACACCATCTCTTACGAGCATCGAGTAACGCCACGATCGCTTCCCAAACCCCAAGTCTGATTTGTCTACCAGCATACCCATGCCCTCAGTAAATTCACCATTACCATCTGGAATTACTGTAATATTTTCTGCCTCTTGAACTTTTGCCCATTCGTTCATCACAAAGGGATCGTTAACAGAAATACAGATAATATCATCGACACCATTTTCTTTGAAAACCCCAGCCAATTCGTTATAACCGGGGAGATGAGTCGATGAACAAGTCGGAGTGTAAGCACCCGGTAAGGAGAAGACAACCACTGTCTTATTAGCAAACAATTTATCGGTTGTCACATCCACCCATTCGTTACCCTGACGAGTATGAAAAGTGACATTAGGAACTCTTTGTCCTCGGCGATTGGTGAACATAATTTTGCTTGTCTTTAGTAATCAATTCCAGTCATAACCTATCATGAGAAGACTGGTATGATGTAACTATCAATCAGCTAAAAAATTTCATTAATAAAGGTCGCGATCGCTGCTACAAATTCAGCAGTTGATTCATATGGTAAAACATTGCGTCCATTTATTTTTATACCTCGACCTTGAGGCAAACAGGCGAGGTAGTGAGTCAAGCGTTCGTCTGGCGTTTCTTTTTTACTTTTTTGACTAATACTCGATGCAGTTTCCCCCATAACCGCTAATGTTGGTTGCTCAATAGAGGCGATAGAACTAGTATAATCCTGTCGCCAAAAGCCTGCTAGAAAAGAAAAAACTGCATGGCGACTAGCAGGATTTTCTGCACCTGCAACCAGTGTATTCAACCACTCTGCATCCACAGCATTCTCAGAAGCAAAAAGTTGCTGAGTCGAGAAAGAATGTAAAAACTTTGGAGTGCGTGCATAGCGATAAAAAGCACTTCCAAAAGGCGAATCTAATAGATTCCAAACAAATCTTTGCTGCCATTCTGGCGATTTCTTTGTCATCAAAGCCCATGTTGGAGGCCCAGAGAGTACAAGCCCGGCAATTAAGTTTGATTGCTTTTGGACTAATGCGATCGCAACTGGTAATAAAGCACCTTGTACTATTACAATGACAGGCTTTTGCACAACTGTTTGTAAAAAGTACTGCAACTGTTCTGCCCAATCACTAGGAGTGTAAGCCAGATGAGGCATATCACTTTCGCCACATCCTAGTAAGTCAGGATTGTAGATTGGGTTCTGTTGACCTAAATTATACCATTCGCGGCAAAATCGCTGCCAAAATTGCCGCGACAACCCAACACCAATAGGATGAATTAACAGTAAGGGAATACCCTCAGATACTGTATTAATTGGTTGATGGACTTCGTAAGCACAACGATAATTCTGCCAACTGTAAAACTGGCTAGGAGATGCTGTCAAATTTGTTGTGTTACTTATAGCAGATGGTTGCATAATTCCTAGTTTTTAATACTGGTTAAAAAATCATTTGTGGATGAATTAACTGGTATCCAGCCTCTTTTAGCTTTTCATTCGATACCCAAGCATTATACGGACGGATACTTTTGATAGAAGTATCCCATATAACTTTGGGTAAATTATGTTTTTCAAATAGGCTATCTAGCAAGTCTCGACTGGTAAGATGTGCATCATCTACTAAATTGTAAATCCCTTGCAAACGACGGTGACGGGCAAATTCTATTGCACCAACAATATCATCCAAATGTATCCAATTCGTAATATCATCGCCGCCCGGACGGGTTACACCAGAATATCTGTTAAATATTTTCAATAGTTCTCTACCAGGGCCATAGATTCCTCCTAAGCGAAAAATGCAAACGCGGAGATTTTCGCTAGATGCTGATAGCAACACATCCTCTGCTTTTCTGAGAATTTGTGCATTTAAATTAGCGGGTGCAAGCGGTGTTTCTTCATCTACCCATACACCATTTCTGTCACCATACACTGCATAGCTCCCTGTGTATATTAATTGTTTTATACTCGGAATCTGCTGCAAGCATGAAACTAAAGTCTGGGCAGTTTGTAGATAAGTTTCTTCATAAACTTCTGCACCTTTTGCACCAACACTCAAAAGTACAACGTCTTGGTCATGCAAAACTGATTTCAAAGTATCTAGGTCATTCCCACAAGTAACTACAACTCTTTCGGATACTGATTTTAGTGTAGGGACACGCTCAGAGGAAGTTGTGGTTACAGTGACAACAAAATCTCCCTTTTTATGCCAATATTCAGCAACTTTATAACCAACATAACCACAACCAATGATTGCAACGTTCATGACAAATTAAATACAAATAGATTAAACTACTCATCGAGACAATATTCTCAATTAAGGGACTGTATGTAAATACAATTAACAGTCCAGAGCTAACACTTGATAGTCAATAGTATAGAAATTTTTACTTAATGACTATTTTGCTAATTCTTTTTCAATTATGGCAATTATTTCTGGTGAATTTGGCTGGACACTACTATTAAATCTAGCTATCACTTCACCTTGCTTATTAACTAAAAATTTTTCAAAGTTCCAAGCAACAGTTCCCGTTGGCTCAATGGCTTTGGTAAGTCTCTCATAAAGTGGATGTTGCTGCGAACCTTTGGCATGAACTTTATCGAACAGTTCAAAGGTAATACTATATTTACTCGTGCAAAATTGCACAATTTCCTCATTGCTTCCTGGTTCCTGCGCTCCAAAATCGTTACAAGGGAACCCCAGAATACGTAATCCTGCTTCCCTATACTTCTGATTCAAACTTTCTAGACCATTGTATTGAGAAGTATACCCGCAGTAGGAAGCCACATTCACTATTAAGAGTACTTTCTCGGTATACTCGTTTAATTGCTTATCCTCGCCGTTGATGGTCTTAACTGCGATGTCCGAAATTGTGTTACTCATCTTGAATCTGATTTATAGGGAATATTGCCAAGTCTCCCATATTACAGGTACTCTAAACCCGGTTTGTTTAAGGAAATTAGGTTTGTTAGCCTTGTTTCCCCCCACGATTCTATTTAACTGAGGCTTTGACACTAGTAAACTCAACGAGGTTGTCACCAACCCCGTTGGTCTTCAAAACCGGACGTGAGACTTTCACCTCATCCGGCTCCTCAATGAATCGGCGCTTATCATGCGTACTTCACAACTGAACCATCTACAG
>JAESGI010000455.1_pt1 | contig 10578 bp, 9 predicted proteins | sample 9269671 | NCBI WGS metagenome assembly JAESGI01 (sample SAMN14515641, study PRJNA621666) | algae metagenome | isolation source: Nostoc indistinguendum CM1-VF10 and co-occurring heterotrophs from gravelly... | place: USA: Clark Mountains, San Bernardino, California | collected 1998-06-05 | reverse complement strand
TTGAGGAACTTTTCAATTTGTTAGCTTTTGGGCGTTCTCCACCCCAAGCAGATTTTACGTCATCGTACTAGGGCTTATTGGCTAGTCTTTTCTCAATAAGCCCTACTTCTTGCTGTGACTAATTACATTCTCTATTTAAACAAGAGAATTTTATCTGATTTTTTTCAAAATGAGAATTGCTGATTTCCGACCCTTTTTTATGGCGACCTGTACTAAGTTATGAAATTGGTAAATCAGAAAATTCTTAGTTGGGATTCTAACAGACCAAAAGAATGAGAGCAACCTATATTAATCAGCAATTTGAAGAAGTTTTACTTAGTTTCAACTTTTACAACTGCTGACATTCCCGGAATAAACCGAGATTCATAACCTTGAAGACTTGAGTGATCAAATAGAATCTTGACAGGAATTTCACGTAATGAATTACTAGAAGCTGAATTGGTTGTCAGATTATCTTGTGGCATAAAAGCGATACTATCTACCTTGCCTTGAAACTGCCGATTAGCAAAGGCTGAAACTGTAATTTTTACCTTTTGCTCTGGCTGTATTTTTTCTAACTGCTTTTCGGGAAAATAAGCAATAATCCAAGGACGTGGCTGTATTATTGATAAAAGAGTTTGCCCTGGAAGCACCTGCTGTCCTACCTGTACATTTTTATTCCCAACTACTCCACCGCTCAAAGTCGCAATGTTAGTATAGTTCAACTCCAGTTGTGCTTTTGTTACCTCTAGCTGCTTTTGAGCAAAAGTAGCGTTAGCTACCTTATATTGTTGCTCATTTATCTTCTTTTGCTGATTTAGGACTTGCAGTTGTAAAGTTCTTTTTTTTCTGAAAGCTTGTTGTTGTATTTGAGCCTTTTTATTTTCAGTAACTGGTTGTGGTGATGGAATCTCAATAGCATTTTTGGGAATTTTCTCTTGTGCCAATGCTGCTTGCTGTTTAGCTAATTCTAAAGATGCTTTTGCCCGTGCCAAAGATAATTGATAGTTGCTTTGATCAAGTTTCACTAATACCATGCCTGGAGATACCATTTGGTTATCATTGAATCTAATTTCAGTGACTATTCCTGATACACGACTAATCACAGGGTTAATCTCTGCGCTGACATAAGCATTATCAGTTTCTAAATATTTTTGCATATATTGCCATTGTTCATAAGCATAATTAGCTATATAAACTGCAATTACACTAAACAACACTCCCAATCCTGTAAGTAGTAGCAGATGCCGAACCCAAGGAGATGATAATCTTTCCTTGAAAGCATTGTTTGATTCACTAGAAGTGTTAGTTGGCTTTGATTGTGACACAACGGGAGTTTTTTGTTCTGATAATCTAGTAACTTGTTGGAACTGCTGTAAAAAATTTTTAAGTTTCATCAGTGATATTTATCTAATTCCACATTTCAGTATAAATATTGGCACTCCTAAAGAGTCTATTTACAGAATACGGCAAATATTACTTAAATGCATAATTGCTCTTAAGAAAGCTTCATCATCAGCTTCAGAACGCCTCAAATTGGCGCTGCCAAAGTTGCGATCGCATTTATTTGCGTAGTGAAAAGCCTGAAGGCTGGTCTAAATCCCATTGATATAGGAATCCTATTTGATTTTTGAAAAAGATTACGAGATAATACGGGTGAGTATACAAGTGTAATAGCAGACAATGAGCAATCGCTAGCTGGTACTCTTTTTTGGTACAGGTTTTTGCGGCGTGAATCAGAATGTCGCCGCGATAATGAATGGGCCAGCCTCGGTTTTCTATGTCCTTAAGAGCATAAATTATTGCCCATGCCCAAGGCTGACGGACGGATAGCGCTTTCACGGGTTTTAAAACTCCAGTAATTGAATGTATGCGTCTAATGCTGCGATCGCTGGATGTGGCTGTAAATTATCTCGCCAAGTTCAAAAATTTTGAGGTCGATAAATCGCACAACATTGTGGCAGTGCCGAGCTTACCGTAAAGGCGATTTTTCTCTACAATCAACTCGATAGTGCGATCGCTTGGGTCTTCTGTGTAAACAGCATCGCGGTAAAGCATGATTAACTGGTCGCAAACCTCAAAGATTTCACCAGAGTTGCGAAGTAAATGACGATTGGGGCGTTTATCAGCCGTAGTTTGATCAATAAGCCAAAACTAGGATTGCACTCGCAAGCTGGCAGTTGCAAAATCTACTGCAATCGTCACAATGGTTCACTGTGGAATGGCACTAAGAAAAGCCGAAACACTTATGGGTTAAGCAGTTTGCAATTGCTTACGTAATTCATGCCGAGGTTTGGTCATTAAGGGGTAGGCTTTCGGGCGACGTTTACGGACTCGTGGTTCACTTCTGCCAGGGCGATCGCTCACAGCTTTGTGAGCAATAACTTTAATGAAAAACAGTGCAGAAGGATTGATTGCTAGTAACTCCGAGGGAGGTTGAGTATTGGTGGCGCTGAAGGTGCTACCATCGCTCCATTTGAAACTACTGGCTGTGGTTGCTAAAAATGAACCACCAATATCTAATCGTGCATTTGCTCCAAAGATAATGCCGTTAGGATTAAGCAGAAATAGGTTAATAACTCTATTACATCATCCCTCTCTTTTCATCCTCTTATTTTAGCTAAGGTATTGAGCATAAATGAGGTTATTAGCTGTGTAGCACTTAACAACAAGTCATAGCCTAACTATGTTGTTTATCCGGTTTGATAGTTTCACTCCTGCATCCCAAACCACCGCATCATCAAGGGCTAATTCCACAGCATCTCCATCGGGGTGTACACAACCCCACCCGACATACAAAAACTTTGCTGAAATGATTTTACAGTCAGAACTTTGGTGTTCTCATTCAATCGATAACATATTAATACCAGTTATTTTTTCAATGGTATCACTCGCTTCTGCAATACTTGAAGCCGGGGATTTTTCAAAATGCTCTTTTAAAATATCACTAAACTGATTTAACTCACTTGGCCGTCCTTTATATTCGATATTTTTGAGTTCTTCTACTCCTCCTGATTGATATTGTTTGATATATATTGTTAAGGTTGCTTTCGATATTTTGCACAAACTACAAATGTCTTTATTTCTTATGCCCTGAATTTTTAGATACAGAGCTTCCATCTTTTTCTGTACTAATGGATGAGGATGAGGATGAGGATGATGATATCTTTCATAGTGCAGCTTATCAATATCTTCTTGCGTAAAATCTATTCTTAACATCACACGTCATCTCTTAATGGCAGCTTCTTGATTATTTTGTTTATAATACTTGTTTTTCTTGCTGATCAAAGTCTAATCTTTAGCCGTTTTTAGTATAATCCAAAGAGTTGCTCGTTGCCGTTTTTACCAGAAATTTTGTCATTTCCAGCCCCACCAGTGAGTATGTCTTCACAGTTACCGTTTAAGATTTTATCAGCAACATTTCTTTCTGTAATAGTCTGGCTGATCAGTTGAGAATTGGTGCTATATACGTAATTGGCAACTGCATCAGTAGTGCCATCGCCGTTGTTGTCAATATCTGCCGTAGTCAGTTTGCCATTGGCATCATAGTTGTAACTTGTAATCTCCTCAGCAATGCCATCATTATTTTTGTCAACTACCTGTGCAGCTAGTCTGTTGTTAGCATCGTAGCTGTAAACAGTCACCTCATCAGTGATGCTATCTCGATTATTGTCAATCTTCTGTGATTTCAGCTTGCCACTAAAATCCTTGCCACTAAAATCATAGATGTAACTACCAACCGCATCAATTACACCATCATTGTTAAAGTCATAGCTGGCGGTAGCGCGTCCATAGTTATAAATTGTGGTGTAATTAGCGATGCCATCGCCGTTATTATCATAGCTTTCGGATGTCTGGTTGCCATTAGCATCATAAGTATAGATTCTAGCAACATCAGCTATGCCATCGCCGTTGTTATCATAGCTTTCGGATGTCTGCTTATAGGTGTAGGTAATAACTGAGTCTATTGTCCCATCACTGTTGTTGTCTATATTTTCAGATATAAGTTGACCAGCAGCATCGTAAGTATAAGTTGTGATTGAGGTCATAAAGTTATATTCCTGAATAAATAACTTGACATGGCACCCACCATGTTCCTTGTCTGATTTTGTCAGTTTTCACTCGTTGTAATGCTGAACAATTGGCTCGGGAGCAATATCTTGAAAGCATCTGAGAAGTAAGTGGGGCAGTTCATGCAATCCCATCTTATGTCTACAAGACCATTTTTTACAACGATCGCATCGAACCCTTCTTACTCCGAACATTTTAAAAATATATTGCGGACTTGTTTCTCTGTATCAATAACTAAAATCTTTGTCATTGTTTTTCCTAGTATTTAATTCCTGTTAGTTGGAAAAATGAGCAAAGCAGTTAGTGGAGTATTAGACAAGTATTGAAGTACTTCTATTTATTTATCAGCTTTTTTAGGTGGGCTTTTCTGCAAAAGAGTTTTTGTTACAAAACTTTAGATTTCCCAAATCTAAAGTTTTGTAACAAAAACTCTTTTGCATAAAATTCGCCCTCTGTTGCCAGAAATAAATATAGAGGGAAAGCAAACTTTTGGAGTGCTAAATGAATCAAATTTCATTTGACGAAATAGATGTTTTGCTTCTGCACTCTTAACCCACCAACAATGCCCATTCTTTGAAAAGCAGACTCCAACAAAATTACGGCAGATTGTGTTCCTCAACTCAAATGAACGGCTCCTAAGGCTTCTGGAAAACCTTTCGGTCTACTGACCAGTGATTCTTAGATGCGTACAGCGTTTGTTTAAATCCCAAGATTAGTAGCCAAACTCATTTAATCACCACATCCGCCACCACCTCCGTCACCGCCGCTACCACATCCGTCACCGCCGCCACCGCCACACCTCCGTCACCACCACTGTAAGCACTATAACCACCGTCACCATTACCACGACTGCTCCTGTAACTACTGTCACTCTTTCCACGGAATATAAAAAATAGTATGAGAAGAAGAATTCCTAAAAAAATCCCGAGACTCCACGAATTTGAACTTTGCGATTCTTGACCTTTAGCACGGTTGATTTCTGGTTGCCCTTCTTGAGTTGCTTTTTGTGCAATAAATTCTGTTTGTTTAAATTTTTGTTTTACTATTTGTTTAGATTCAATAGCTGCACTAAGCTTTGGAGAAAATGCAAATTTTACTAAAGAGACATCATCAACAATCAAATTATAAGATGCCATACCTATTTTGAGATATTGATCAATTTTTTCTTTAGTTTATCAAACAAAATTCAGTTCTGACTTTTTACTCTTAGAAAGAAAACCTCCAGGTTCAAAAATTACAGGCTAAAACAGAAGATACTCAAACTGAATGATATGATGTGCAAATCTATGATTTATTAAGATATTGTGCAAGAAGGACTCGAACAAGGTTTTGAATAGGTTATTTAACAAAAAGCTTAGGAAATTGGAATAAATACGCTCAATGAAGAAGTTGCGATCGCATTAATTGTCAGTGTCATAGGTTTAACATTGAGCAAGTTCAGCAATTGTAAGCTTAGTTGACACTTCTTATAAGTGTGGATGGGAGCGAGTCGCAGATTATGCGTTCCCGTTTTCAGAAAATAATTGATCGCTTGGCAGTATCAATGCAAGGGAATCTTGATCTACACCTTCTGAATTAGTAGATAAGCACCGCCAAGCAGCAATCACTTTAGCTGCACGCTATTCTGAGACAGTGTGATTTTTACCTTTCCCAATTAACCAACACCCCATCCACAATCGCAATCCCCCACTGCGGAAACTTCGCCAGCATTTTCTTGATCACAATCTGCAAAGCCGGGTCATCATTCCAGCATTTCTGCAAGTATTCCAACCCCGGATTTTGCCACGAATTCGCCGCAACCTTGAGTTTCTGCATACGCTCAAGTCGAATCTGCGACCTTGCTTGCAACTATCGCTTCATGTGACCACTTTTCAGGATTTGGTACAGGAGCAACGGAACTTTGACCTTCATGAGCTGCTTTGACTTCTACATCTGAAACTGAATTTTCAGCTAACAACGAAGCGGAATTACTTTGTTCTACCTGCCCCTGTGTTTGATTAGCGATGGCTACGCCCGCCGCAGGCATCGCAGAATTTAGAGATTTTTCATTTTGAGCAACGGGCGCGGCGGAACCAGTATCTTCATGACAGTCCCTCGGTTCAACACCACAGTCCTGGTTTTCAGCCAATAACGTTCGCGCAGCGTCTCTAAGAGTTGCAGAATTACTTTGTGCAGCATTCACAAGCGCTAGCGTCGTGCAGTCCATTGCCGTAGGGAAGTCTTTTGTTTTCTTGTTCAAGAATTAAAACAAGCAGGGCTAAAAGCACAAAAGCTATATTTAGGTAATTTAGAGGTTTTGGAGTTTAGTGACTTTGACTTATTCATTGCCCAAGGGGGACATGGCAAAACTCAATTCGGCATACAAGCACAATACTTGCTCTCTGAGTTACCACACGTCGAGCTACTGATGTGTGCTGGTGCAGCTGGGGCGTTATCAAGTTCATTGGCAGTTGGCGATGTTGTGGCAGCAACTGAAATTGTTGAGCATGATTATAACCTTAAGTTTGTCAGCCGTCCCTTACCTCGCTTTGCTAGCGATCTCCAAGTCATTAAAATTTTACAAAACCTAACTAAACAGCAGTTAAATTTTCAATTGCATTTTGGGGCAGTCGCTAGTGGTGATGAAGATATTATTACAGTTGAAAGAAGTCAGGAATTGGCTCAATCAACTGATTGTATTGCAGTTGCATGGGAAGGCGCGGGAGGGGCAAGAGCCAGTCTTTTCAACCAAAAATCTTATATTGAATTGCGCGGTATAACAGATACGGCAAACCACTTGGCTGCGGCTGACTTTGAAAGAAATTTACCTTTGGCGATGTCAAACCTTGCTCAAATTATTATTCGATGGCAAAAAACTAATATACTTACATCGTTATCAAGGTAAGCTATTACATCAACTAACCGTGCTAGAAGTGCAGCAACGTCTGGCTTACAACGAGGAATGCAAGTTTTTAAATAAAGCAGCTATGAGCAGACAAGGGGAACAATCAATATATTAAATGTCCAAACATACGGCACTGTTGCATGATTTTTCCCGTAGTCGCACTACTCGCTAAAATTGCTGTTGCAGAATCATCATTTGCAGTTAATATTGTTCAATTTTTATTAACATTAAACAGCAACAAGGATTAGCGCTCAAACTGGATGGAAGTAAAAGGCAGCACCCAATATAGCATAGGTTGCTAGCAGCAACATCCCCTCTAACCAGTTAGAGCGACCATCCAAACTAATTAAGTTGGCAATGACCACTGCAATGATCACTGCAACAACCTCAAACAAATTAAAGTTTAAGTCCATTGGCTGCCCAATTACCTGCCCAACTAGTAGTGTACCAACCCAAAATTGCTACGTGGAGACAAGCAAGGGAGCAGGGGAGCAGGGGAGCAGGGGAGAAACTTGCAGTAAGTTTTTCCCCCCTGCCCCTCTGCCCCTCCGCTCCCCTGCTGACCACAACGCAAAGTTGTCTTGGCAGACTACTAGTACAAGGAGCGGCGCAACCAACAAAGCAACTAATAGACTCGATCCCATTGCTACAGATACTGCCAAATCCATATTGTTCTTAATCGCTACTCGGACAGCAGTTACATATTCGGCCGCACCTCCAACTAGTGGTAACAGAATTACTCCGGTAAACAAATACGATGTACGTAATCGGCTGATTGCTGATGTGTTTGATGATAATGGGCAAGAATTCATCCAATTCACCAATGGTAAAGAAATACTGGTAGAGGCGGCTTCGCGTTGGGAGTGGGAACGAGTCCTGAAATATGCTAGTAGTTGAAATGCGTTCCCTCTTTGGGTTGCCGTAAACATCGCTACTCATTCCGTATCGGAAACTGCTGCATCATTTCTGTAACCGCCACAGCCTCACCCGACGCTGTATACACAACCTCACCCGACATCGCTAGCACAATACGCTGCCGCATCGCCCAATTAAACCAAGCGCTGACATCCAAGGACATAGGGGAGCAACGCGATGATAATTATCGAACTGTTACAGTTATTCTAAGTACTAGAATCTGCAACAGCAATAGGTGCAAGTGTCTCAAATCAAATTATTGTCAGAGTCCAATATAGACTATACACGCCTGCATGAGCTACTGGTTGCAAGGGATTGGCAACTAGCCGATGAAGAAACAGCAATGCTCATGCTCAAAGCGGCTGGTCGTGAAAAGCAAGGCTGGCTCGATACAGAGTCAATTAGCAAATTTCCTTGTACTGACCTTTGCACAATTGACCAATTATGGACGAAATACTCAAATAAACAGTTTGGATTTAGTGTACAGAAGCGAATCTACGAAGAAGTTAAAGGAGATACAATCGAATGGGGTAAGCATGTTGGTTGGTATCAAAATGAGAGTTGGTTAGATTACTCAAACTTCACTTTTAGTAGTGATGCTCCAACTGGACACTTCCCAGCAAAATTTGTGCGGTTCGTTGTAGGCTGGGGTTGGTGGTTTGGGCCGTTTTTTGTAGTTAGAATTGCTCAATGCCGATTGTAGAAGTAGATGTTAACTAATAAAAGTTACTTTTTATACTTACAATTCTACAACAGCGGATACCGCCGCATCATGTCCTGCAATTCTACTGCTTCACCTTCGTGTACACCTCTGCCCCAGACAACTCATCAACATAGACTCTTCGGAGGCACTTTAGGGTTATTCACCTGCACTTTTGTGGCCGCTTGTTTGGCTTCATCGATTTAAAATTAGATTTAAAATAGGAAATAACCTAGAACGGCAAAACTAACTGGAGAGGTGAGACTAAAGGCTTAATTATGTATGCGTCTTAGAAAATATCAAACGAGTTTACTATGCTCCCAACCTACCTCTAGCAAGTTTTACCGCTCTAGGAAATAACAATACTGAATTTATAGCAGCGATATGGCGCGAATCTTATACTATGTACAGCGCTCACCTTACGCTCGGAAAGTGAGAATTGTCCTGGCAGAGAAGCAGCTACCTTACGAACCCAAAGAAACAGACATTAACAATAAACCTCCAGAATTTCTGAGTTTATCTCCCATTGGGAAAGTTCCGGTATTGGTGGATGAAAATGACCTCGTTTTTTGGGATTCAACGCTGATTGTGGAGTATCTAGACGAGACTTATCCTCAGCCGAGTTTTTATCCAGGTTCGCGCATTGAGCGTTTGTGCTGTCGTCAGGGGGAAGAGTTAGCAGACAGTTTGATAGATAATGTTGTGGGATTGTGGTACGAAACCCGTAAAGGAAATCAAACTGATTTTGGCACCCAAGCTAAATATCAGTCCAGCATTAATCGTCTTTTAGGTGTTTTTGAGCAAAAGTTGACTAACTCAGCCTACCTATTCAATGAAACTATGAGTGCTGTTGATGTTGCAGCTATATCAGGGTTGGGTTACTACAGCCTCAGATTTGGTCATAATTGGCAGCAAGAGTATCCTAAATTGAGCCAATGGTTTGAGCTATTGCATCAACGTAAGTCGATTGACTCTACCATGCCAAAAGCATAAAGCAATTTAGCTGACTTTAATCACTTGAGTTTTTGGAAAACATCGTAGCTATTATATTTACCCTCAGTTTTATTCCCCATCAAATTTTTCTGAAGGTCTAGCACGGATACAAATTGATCAGAAATGGGGCTATATCGATAAAACAGGTAAATTCGCTATTCCTCCTCAGTTTGAGGGTGCTACAGATTTTGCTCAAGGATTAGCACGAGTCTGGGTGAATCAAAATTGGGGTTATATTGATAAAACGGGTAAATTCGCTATTCCACCACAATTTGATTACGCAGCTAACTTTTCTGAAGGGCTGGCTCTGGTTAGCATAGAGAATCAAGCTAGCTACGGGAGCAACGCGATTTGGTGAGGTTGGGCAAAAAGGTGCCATGCCTGCGGCGGGCGTAGCCATCGCTAAAAATTATGATTTAAGTACTATGTGACTTTCTTTGCCATTAACATACTGGTTTACAGGGAAATTTATCTTGATGAGATATCTCAAAAAGATTGCGAGCAAGCTATTTAACGATTTTTTAAAAAAGAAGTAAAGCTACTAATTTTAATTACTTAGTCTTAATTATGACAATTAACTAATTAAAACCAAAATTAAGGTATAAAATTTATCAAGCAGACATAGGCTTGATGAACGAATTAAAGATAGAATCACAAAAATTATCCCAACTTCCAGCTATCCATTGGCATCTGAGATGTAACATAATTTCAGCATTAGTTTTTAACCAAAATTTACCGTTTCCTTTCATGCGTAAATTAACGACTTGACGAATTAAACTTTCAACCGCACCACTACCAAGAGGGGGTCTTAGAGGTTGTTTGAAAAGTTTTTAGAGGTCAAAAATTATGCTAAACGCCTCACCATGATACGGATCATGGCAATATAAATAAAAGTCTCCGATGTTTCAAGTAGTAATTCATAATCTCGAACCAATCGGCGACATCCCATCAACCAACCAAAAGTGCGCTCCACCACCCAACGTTTTTTGAGCAAAACAAAACATGAAGGTTTGCTCTGGGCGCAACACCACCTGCA
>JAESGI010000454.1_pt1 | contig 10616 bp, 14 predicted proteins | sample 9269671 | NCBI WGS metagenome assembly JAESGI01 (sample SAMN14515641, study PRJNA621666) | algae metagenome | isolation source: Nostoc indistinguendum CM1-VF10 and co-occurring heterotrophs from gravelly... | place: USA: Clark Mountains, San Bernardino, California | collected 1998-06-05 | reverse complement strand
GACTTGACGCCACGCTCACGTGAGTTAGACCAGATTCTTCGTTTAGCCGCTTAGACCGACAGTTGCAACTTTTTGATACTTAGCCCAGAAGTTTTATTTCTGGGTCAATTTCTGCAAAAGTATAGTTCATCACTATCATACGTGGTCAGTACAATAATCCGAGCAGATTTAACGATAACCCTTCGGGATAGCTTCGCTTACCGCACAAATTGCACCAATGGCGGCAACTCCTTCCACTTCAGGCATTCGCAGATCCATTAGCGTTACATCTGGTTGGTGTTCCCGAAAGGCGGCGATCGCTTGTTCCCCATTTTCGGCTTGGGCAATCACCTGCATCTCTGGGTCACGGTTAATAATCGTGGCTAATCCTTGCCGAAAAATGGCATGATCGTCTGCGATCAGAACTCGGATTGGGAGTGTGGGGTGTGGGGTGGTGCTACTCGTTCACGGTGAATTCATAACCCGCAGTGAGAACGTCAAGGCAGAACCTTGAAAATCTTATAACTGTTCCCAGCATGGAGGTGCAATCCCTCCCCTTCAAGGTTAGAAGTGACTCCCTATCTGTCCACACCGAGGCTAATCACCAGAGTGAAGCTGGAAGCAGGGCGGAATCAGTGCTAAATCAGATTAGGCACACTGCCGCTAATGGGGGGATACTACGGTGAACTTAATGTGAAGCTCCTAAAAAAGCGTCTTACACCCATAGCAGGAATCTGACTATATCCTGACTATCACCATCTAAAAACCCGCAGCACCTCACCCCGGTAGTTGCATAACCTCTGGGTTGATGGTAGGCGAAATGGAGACACCTACGGTATCAAAACAATCTAAGGAACGGAACGAGGAAAAACGTCATCAACTCCATAAGGTTGACAACTTATGTGGGAAGCCGTGATTAAGCTTCTACCGGAAGATGATGGGTAGGATGGAGGCGGAAATTGCCTCCGGCAACCAAGAAATCTAGAAATGGATTAGACCATGCGTAGACAAACGGACTGCATTTCAGGGCTAGTAACTGGATAATAACATAGGGAATGTTAGCAGATCGTATTGACGCGGACGGGCACGCTCCCAAAACCCCAATGAACGGCTAAGAAAAGACTAGATGGAACATAGACCGACAATTTAAGGAAAACGTTGGTTAGGCGAACAAGCCAGAAAGATTGAAGCTGTAATTGCCCAGCTTAAAGGGGATTGCAATACCCCTTCAGGTCTGGAAGGCTCAAGACGGTAAGTAACGGAGGTCAATACCTGAAAACGGTCTATGAATGGGATTTTGGGCTTTTACCCAGTTACCCGTAGGTTGCTAGGAGCCGTGATGCGCCTAAAGGTGCATGTCCGGTTCTGAAGGAGAGGTGCGCCGTAGCAATACGGACATCGACTCTAACTGGGGTGTAAGATGTGGAGTAGTCATTTCACCCTACACCCCAACCACAACAATAATTTCTGTTCCTTGTCCAGGTTGACTCCTAATCGTCAGTTGTGCGCGGATGCGCTCTGCCCGTTCGCTCATACCGAGTAAGCCAAAACCCGCATAGGCTGTAATATTCCCGACTCCAAAGCCCTGTCCATTGTCCTTCACGCGCAAGTAAACCTGATCGCGATCGTAAACTAGCTGCACTCGGATTTCGTCAGCATTGGCGTGTCTAATCGCATTGGTTAATGCCTCCTGCCCCATCCGCAGTAGGTTACTCTCGACTTCAGTCGGTAGAGAATACACTGTACCCTCAGTCTCATAGTATAAAGTGGTATCCATTGCGGCAGTTCTGATTTGAGCGACGAGACGATGGAGAGCGCTCTGTAAACTGCCCGACTCCAAAAGCTGAGGACGGAGCGCGACGACCGATCGCCGCGCTTCAGTCAGTCCTGTTCGTGCCAATTCTTTGATCAGGTCTAGGTGTGCCCCAGTTGCTTCTACATCATCCGTTAGCACCTGTTTTGCAGCTCCGACCTGAGCCAGAATGCCTGTAAACGCCTGAGCGAGTGTGTCGTGAATCTCGCGTGCCATGCGGTTGCGCTCTTCCAAAATTGAAGTGGCTTCTGCCTGTTTGCGATCGTCGATATCCGTAACAACTCCCAACGCTCGGATGGGTTCACCGAATTCATTCCAGGTAACAATTTTGCCGACAGCAAAAACCCATTTCCACTGACCATCCTGGGTACGATGGCGATACTCTGCTTGATAGCTGGGGACTTCTCCAGTAATACAAGCATGGTAAACTGCAAGCACTGATTCTCTATCGTCAGGATGCAAACTCTCAATCCACCTAGATTTGGTTACATGAAATGTTGCTGGATCGTAGCCCAGCATTAAAGGGTATCCTGGGTTAATCACGACTTCTTCAGTTTTGATATTGAGATCGTAGAGTCCTTGATTTGAAGCGGTTAATGCCAAGCGTAGTCGTTCTTCACTTATTTGTAGAGCGGCTTCTGCTCGTTTGCGATCGCTAATATCTACAACCACCCCTTCGATGTATCCATCGGCTGCATTCAGATAAGAAGAGAAAAGTACCCAAAACAATGTCCCATCTCGTTTTTGCATCTGGGCTTCAAAGTTTCGCACTTCCCCATCCCGCTTCAGCAACTCAAGGAATTGTTGGCGATCGCTGGGATTTACATAGTAGTCTGCGGTGTGTTCAATCCCAATGATCTCTTGGGGTGAGTCAAAGCCATACAGATTGGCAAAGCGTTGATTGGCATCGAGAAGTAATCTATCCGAGAGGCGGGTTCGGTAGATGCCGACCTACGAGTTTTCAAAGATAGCTCGGAACTTGGCTTCACTTTGTCGTAACGCAGCAGTTCGTTCTGCGACCTGTTGCTCTAAAGTGCAGTTGTAGTCGGCTAGGAGTTTCTCGGCTTGTTTGCGCTCTGTAATGTCCTCAAAGGTAACGATCGCATAAGTGATATTGCCCTATTGATCAAAAACTGGTGTTCCCCGTGCCTCAATTAGAATTGAGACATGATCTCGACGAATTTCTATATCTTCAGTCCTAATGCGTTCGCCCCTTAATGCCCGCACAATAGGCAAGCTCTCCGCTGGATAGATTTGATCCGTTCCTGCTACATAAAGCTGATAAGCCTCTGAGATCTGCTCCGGTGCTATGGAAGTATCAGTTTCTTTGCCCAGGAGTTGATTGCCGCATTGGTTGGCATAGTAAGGGCAACCCGTCGCATCCCAATACGGTTCGGATAAGCAGGGGGTGCAGGGGAGGCAGGGGAGGCAGGGGAGGGAAGAGAGCTATTATTAAGCAATTTCTCTTCCTCTGCTTCTCTTCTCCCCCTGCTCCCCCTGCTTGCCTCAACAGATAACTCTGTTAACCGAACCGTATTGCGTCGCATCCACGATCGCAATTCCCACCGGAATCGCTTCAAGGAACTGGGTAATCTTGCTTTCCTTAGCCTGCAGTTCTGAGTAAAGGTTGGCATTTTCGATGGCGATCGCTGCTTGAGTCGATAATAGCTGCAAGACCTGCGATCGCTCTGGTGTAAACAGGATATAAATTGCTGCCAGCGGTTCTGGTGCGGTCATCTTTGGTAAATTAATCAAGTCTTCGATTTCTCGTTGGGCAAGTAGTGCAGCCGTTGACTCCAATTCCCTTTGAACATCTGCCTGACTTGGATTTTCTATTAAATCTATTCCCAAGAGCTTTAACGCTTCCAATCCAGTTTTTAGTGCTTCTTTCAGGTTGCCCTGTGACAAATATCCTTGAATTCTGCTATCGTAAGCCTGCACTTTGTCAACCACTGTTTTGGCACGATCGAGTACCACTTCTACCAACTGTTCCATCTCATCAAAGCAACCCTGGAGATACGCCGCTTTTGCTGCTTCTGAGTACAGCGCTAAGGTGAGATCATACTCACTCTGCCAACTCTCTGCATTGAGGAGTTTAAGCCCTGTAGTGAAATACTTAAAAGCTGCTTCATAAGCCGTTGCTGCCTTTGCTTTCTGACCTGCCATTAAATTCAATCTGGCAATTTCAGTTCGTTCTGATCGAGCAGTGACTAGCTTAAGTCCTTGATTGAGATGATCGATGATTTCAAACAGCCGCTTGCTGAACGCGATCGTGCAAAAACTTATACTCTTGAACCAACAAGTCTTCGTCCAAGTCAGACAGAGGTTGAATTAATCCCGCTTGTATTGCTTCTAATAAATCCTGGAAAATTGCTTTCGGTGATTTTTCGCAAACGATCACCAACGTTTCTAAATCAAACTCAGACCCAACACAAGCAGCGATGCAGAGAACTTGCTGTGTTGCTTCCGGCAATTTCTGCAACTGACGCAGCAGCAACTCCACCACATTATCCGTGATATTTTGAGCTTCAATCTCAGCTAGGTTCCACTGCCAACTCAACTGTTGGGCATCAAAGGTCAACAGGTTTTCGCTATGCAGCAGCTTCAAAAATTCACCAACAAAGAAAGGGTTGCCCTCGGTTTTACGCAACACGACTTGGGCTAAGGAACGAACGGTATCAGGATTGCGATGTAATGTCTCAGCCACCAGTTGAGTCAACGGTTCGGGCGTTAAGGGGGTCAGGGTAATTTCCTGAAGCGCTGCCCCCTGATTTCGCAAGCTCTCCAGCATCAAAATTAATGAATGCGTTGAAGACACTTCATGATCTCGATAGGCTCCGATCAAAAACAGGGATTGAGTTTGCTCGTCAAGCAATATGAGTTCAATTAACTTCAGCGTCGCAGAATCGATCCACTGTAGATCGTCTAAAAATATGACCAGTGGATGCTCTTTTGCACAAAACGCCCGCATAAACCTTTGAAACGTGAGATTGAAGCGATTCTGTGCTTCTGTTGCTCCAACTTCGGGCACAGGTGGCTGCTTGCCAATAATGAACTCAACTTCGGGAATCACATCTACGATAATTTGTCCGTTGCTTCCCAAAGCAGTGAGTAGACGCGATCGCCACTGTTGCACTTGCTCATCCGGTTCCCCCAGAAGTTGCTGCACCAACTTTTGCAGGGCATGGGCGATCGCGCTGTAGGGAATATTGCGCCTGAATTGGTCAAATTTACCCGATATGAAATAGCCGTGCTTTGCTGTGATGGGTTTATAGAGTTCTTGCACCCAGTGAGTAGAAATCGGTGCGATAGTCGAGCATCCGGTTCATCCGCCCGGTTTGCTCTGGCGACAGATAGGCAAGCGTGCCTTCTAACACATGGGGACTTTTGAACGTCGGATTCGTGCGGTTAAATTGGGTCGCAATCCCAAAGTCAATTATTTTGACAATGCCAGTTTCCAGATTAAAGACTATGTTTCCAGGGTTGATATCTTTATGAATTACATTAGCTGTATGGATTCTACCCAGAATGTCGCTCAGAGAGATCGCAAGACCTAGAAAAGTGGATAAAGGCATGGGGCAGAATATATCTGGACGCTTATGCATCCATTGCTCTAGGGACTCCCCCCAAAATCTTCTAAGATAATCACCAGAGTCCGTTGATAGTCCTGCTGGCTGTATGCCTTGATAACTCCTTCCACATTTAGGGAGCGGGTAATTTTATATTCCTGTCTGTAGCGGGTTAGTTCACCAGGTGAGGGATAATCAAGCTTTAGCATTTTTACGACGAGCCGTACTCCATCGTCTCTGATGCCCCGGTACACTAGAGAATTGTCACTTTCGTATATTTTGTTTTGGATAAAATACCAGGTAGAGCAATCATAGAGCAACTCTTGAGATGATAATCTGGTACACCTCAAACTATACAGTAATCCAGCTATCTAGATTTTTCATCTTCTGAAATCCTATTTGGTTTTGTTCATTTCTAGCCAGTTGCAGACTGATGGCGTTCACTTACGAGCGCTGTATCAATATGTAGAGCGTTTCTACAGCACTCATTTGACAACTGGCGCACGGGACACCAGTTGCGGAAAGTTTTACCCTATCCCTTGTACAACTTCTTCACTGTCCCGTTGTGTTGCTAACTCCATTGAAACTGTAACCCAAAGCCATTGGATGCCAATTTGCCAAAATTGTTTAGGGTATTCTCCTATACTCCAACTCCAGAAGCTTCAACAGCTTCTCTTCCACAGCAGTAAAATAAGGACGATTCACCTTCCCCAACGACTGCAACAGATTTTTAACTGTCTCCTCCAGCGAATTGGAATACACTCGACTGATGCGATCGCACACCAACCGCATCTGCTCACACTCGGCAGGCAGGTAATTGTAAGACTTCAGGTGTTGTAACCCAACGGTGTACTCGCCATCCCACATTTTCACCGTACAGCTAAAGTCATTCACTGCGCTGACAATTGCCCAACAGCCACCTTTGCCTCTCAGTTCCGGGTTGTCTTTTACAAGAATTTGACAGACTTCGCCTAACTGGTAGGTGTTCGGTACTTGGGTTCTCTCCATGATCCTTTGCACCACATCTTTGACAATTCTCCCAGTTGGCACTTTCCCGCCAGCAAGTTCTACTGCCGTTAACCACACTTCTTGCTGTTCCTGGGGTTCAAGCTTTGTCATGGATCGAACTTGCCCCCCTGCTGTCGGCAAAATGTCCACAATTTGTGGACATTTTTGCAAGTTGTCCACAACAACTGCCGCATCAACTAGCTGGTAAGAACGGGAACGATTATAGCCAAACCTATCTAAACAGTACTCATCAAAGGTTTTGTGCGTGGAGCGATATAATCTGCGATCGCGTAATTCCGTCAGCGCCTTCCCTGCCTCAAAAAACGCTCTTTCCACTTTCCTTTCCAAGTGCAGGCGATCGCTTTGCTCCTCTTGGGTCAACTCAGTTACTTCAACAGCGCTAACTGTAATTGTTGCTGTAGCTGGGTTTTCTTCAAGGTCTTGGTTATCTGGTGGTGTGTCCTTACTAGATGAAGCAGAGGTGGTGTTGTTGCGCTTACGGGGTGGTTTATTCATTACTCCACCTCTTTTAGCTTAGTAACATTTGTTCAAAGTCGATTGCAGATCGATTTTCAGTGTTATGGGTATTTGCATAGACACAAAGCGACTTGTCACCAAATATTGCTTTTTAAAGGAGATATACGACTTCACTCCCTGATTACCAATATCAAAGTAGATACCTGGGCATTTTGATAATTCTTTGCATTTTGATAACGCAAGTAACAACAAGGATAAAGAATTGATTGATTCGGGTGCAACTAGAATCACACTTGCCTACCTTCAATATCATCTTCTTCCCAAATGATTTCAATTAAATCATCTAGTTTTCTTAACCCAAAGTACTTACACAGCGTCGTGACTGTGTGGTTATCTATGCGGTCAAAATGGCTGCGGTAAAGCTTCCCTACAGTAGTGGGACTAAGCCCTGTTTCAGCTGCTAGGGTTTTTTGATCTAATCCTCTGGACTTCATCAACTCTGGTAGTTTTGTTCGCAATTTCATGCCCTTAATACTACCATTATACGATAATACGAAACTACGATAGTAGCTAGCTGTTAACTCGATACTAGTATCGTGTTATCATGGGAATAACAAAAGACGACCGACTGAGCCTGACAAACTTCCGCGATCGCCTTTTGTCCCAATTAATTATGGAGATTTCAATCATGACACATCCAACCTACACACAGCAAGCCATTTGCCGCTATAACCTCCCCCGTCTCAAAAGAATCGCTGCCGAATTAGGCGTTACACCCACCGGGGACAAAAGAGGGGCTGACACCTGGGTAAACGCAATCATCACCCACCAATCAACCCAGCTTCAGAAAGTTGACAACCAAGCCGCAGCCCAAGCCGAACTCGACAACTACATCGCAGATCAAGCCCAAGCCATAGCTCCCGAACCCCTCAGAATAGTCGAAATCTCGTTTGACCATCACGAATATTACGCTGCTAATCAACTGATAGCCAGCATCAGCCATGACGATAACCATTTAACCCAACGCTGGGTAGTCAAACCAATTCGCAATTACCAATTCGCAATTCGCAGTTACTTTCTAGTAGGGGCTAGGCTACCCACTAATTTACAATTATCCAATTGGAATTTGGCTAGGAAATTGCGAATTGCGAATTGACAATTGTTTTAGGTGCGTTGCGATCGCTTCATCTGCACTCACTACAAAGACGGCTCATTACCTGTGCAGGAAGAAGCAAAAGTGCAGAGGGGCAGAGGTGCAGAGGGGAAGGAATTTGTACAAGAAATCTCTTCTGCTCCTTTGCTCCTTGGCTCCCCTGCTCCCCTGCCCAAGAGCGCCACTGGCAACGAAATCATGGCGCAGATTTTCGCTGAATGTGAGAAATACGGTTTTGAAATTCTCGACGATGGGATTTACCACAACAATGTGAAACTGGGCGAAGTAGGATGCACTGATGGCGGCTGGTGGGTGATGCGTACTGGGGAATGTCAACAAATGCCATGTGACTCGGCAATGGATGCTGTCTGGTGGCTGTCGATGGTGGATACCGTACCCCATGCAGAAGCGGCTAACTGCGAAGAATTGCTAGACCAACCGTTTGAGATGCTCACGAATGAAGAATGGGGGCAGTTGAGGGAGTATGCGCCAGTTGCAGAAAGCCGGGAGTTGGTAACGGCCTAATTCTCGCACAGACGAGAGCGATCGCTCTTGGTTGTAACAGTCAAGTGATCGCTCATCAACTACTTGCTTATCCACCAATCCCCAATTAAACCTATGCAACCAACAATATCAATCCGCCAACACTGGGGCTACCCTCGCTTTGCTTTGGATCAGCGTACTAAAGACGGCATCATTTTGGGATTTTATTACTACCCGAATGGTACTGAATTAGCTGAACAATTCGGTGGTGGTTGGCACTATACGCTGATGCCTAATAAAAACTCTGATGAATTGTTCCACTTTCAGGAAAATCAAATTAAACCGCTTTCCCCACAGGAATTATTCTCACAGATACGCGCAGAGATTGACTTTTATCAACAGCAGACAAGCATTCTCAACCGACAGTTAACCGTATTAACTCAAGGTGCAAACAATGGCTAATTCTACAAACAGCTTTGACCGTAGAGCTAATCATTTGCTGCGTTCGATTCGGCTTTGTGGCGGTTGTGTTCCATTGCATCGTTTGCAATTGCAATTCTCCGATTCAGTTATTCAAACACTGCTGGATAAGGAACTCGTGCAAGTACAGAACACGGGACGCGGCTTTTTGTTGGAGATTGCCGAGGATTTTTAGATTATTAATCCCAGAGGAGACAATCATGAAACTTTACGCAAAAACCATTCCACAGGCATTACCAGATTGGGCAACCACCGTTACAAAGAGTGCAGATTTATTTGAGGTTGAAATCAACGATGAACACCCGAATTTTCAATCTTTACTTGAAGAGTTAGAAACCGAAACTGAACCAGGAACTTTCGGAGTGAAAGCAGAAGATTTATGTTCACGGCTTGGCATTGAAATGTCTAACCCCAGCCTTCAGCAATTAGTTGAACAAGCTCAAAATTAGCTGCATCAAGTGTTCAAGATTTTTCCAAACCACTGATTATCGTTGCGAATGCTGGCGACGAGAATACAGTTTTCTGCAATCTTTACGATGCCGCAACTAAAACCAAGATTTACAGAGAATGGAGTCGAGATTTGGATTGGGCAACAATCATTCGTGACATTCAAATTTTATTAGCTGGCAACTCCTCAACTACTCCATCCACACCAAAACTTAGCGTAGTTCCCCAACCAGTACCGACTCAGGATTTGCGAGTTAAAAATATTCGCACCTTGCTTGATTATCCCCTTGATTTAGTTAAAGAGTGGTTGCAATTTCAGGATGTTGACCGCCCAAGTCTACTTGATATTAGCCAGATTAATGAACTAATCAAAACCATGTGTTTGGCTTGGGCAGCAGGCAAGTGTGACCATCCCAATCATGCTGAATCTTTGTATCAAAATCTTGTTGTTAATGCTGTTGCTAGCGGTGCGGATGAATTAACAGCAATCAGCGCATGGATGCAACAGTTGCAAACTGCAAAAGCCGGAGCAGTGTAAATCAGAAGTCGGGATTCAGAATAATTTTGATTTCTGACTCCTGAATTCTTCATTTAAAGGAATTAGTCATGAAAGTCATCGTTACAGTAGTCGAAAGAATCACAAGTGAAGCTCACATCGATATTCCTGATGAGCTGAATCAATCTGCAATCAAGCAACACATAGTAGACCGCTATAACACTGGGGAAATTTCCATGAACCTATCCCACTAATTCTAAATCATCTAAGTTGGTAAGGATAAACCAACCCTCCTCTGGCGCAACTCCCAAACGTTTACGCTTCCATTTAGCAGCAAGATTAAAGCTAATAAATCCTGAAGATGAGAGTATATTTAATACCTTGATAAAAGAAAGAAAGTCCAGGTGCTAAACCTAAATCTCTTAATTGCAGCCAAATTTCCGGTTCTATTTCTATAAATGCATCTTTTTTTAAGCGTAAACAGAAATATACTTTCTGCTCTGTCAGCCAGAAAGCCCGTTTTATTGAACAAAATTCACGGTCTCCTAACACTACAGTTTTATAATTATTAAAAAGCGGCAATGCTTTTTTGAATACTGCTTCTTGTTCATCAAAATTGCTTGAACCTAATTTGTCTAATAGCTTAAAGTATATTGGGATAGACCTTTTATCCCAAACTACACTAATCATTAACAGATTAATACGCCCCCA
>JAESGI010000453.1_pt1 | contig 10635 bp, 12 predicted proteins | sample 9269671 | NCBI WGS metagenome assembly JAESGI01 (sample SAMN14515641, study PRJNA621666) | algae metagenome | isolation source: Nostoc indistinguendum CM1-VF10 and co-occurring heterotrophs from gravelly... | place: USA: Clark Mountains, San Bernardino, California | collected 1998-06-05 | reverse complement strand
CTAGCCTGGTTTTCTATTAATTCTCAATAAATTTTAATTATTGAGAATATAGTCTCTCTAGCTAAAAGCCTCTAACCCTTTTGAATACTCATTTTTAGCTGATTTTCTTACATCGAACTCAGGTGATGCTTGGTAAAAAGTTGATGATGGTCAGCGACAGCAAGCGGTTTATCAAAAAGCTGGAACGAGCGCTCAATGATGGTTCAGCAATTGATGACGCTGATGATACACCGGAATCAGCCGAAGACCGCAAGTTAAGGGTGTGGGCTATTCACTCGGAAAACAGTGGCAGTGAGGAGAATGTGATTTTCATTAGGGAGATTAACATTGCCATTAAGGATATCGACGCTTTTTTAATTACTCTCAGTCTCAGTTCAGGGGTTGACATTTCCAGCTATCATTTTGATGCCGTGTTTGGCGTGTCTCATGCTGTTTCACAGTCGGCTACAGAATGCGCTCAACAGTTATGGCGGTATCGCCCAGATGTCCCCATGTATGTTTGGGTGGCAAAGCGTCCTCCCTTTAGTTACGCCGAAACTAATGCCCGTCGCATCAAGGAAAAGATTCTCCAGAAGAACGAGATGACCGCGTTTTTGATTCGCATTGACAGAGAAACAGGCAAGCGGGGGGCTGAGAAGGACTGGGCGTTGGATGCTAGTTGTCAGATTGAAGCACAGCGCAATTGGTCGATCAATAATCTTCGGGCTGATTTGCGGTCGCTATTAGAGGAAATGGGCAATACGATTATTCCTTTGGGCAACGGTAGTGATGAAGGGACTTCGCGGTGGATGAAAGCGGCTGGTATTGCTATCGATGAGGAGCATTACCGTAAAGTTGCCAATGCCAAAGATATTGATAGAAGGACTTACACAAGTAGGCAGCATCAAGATTATCTGGCTCTTCAGTTCTTTTTATGGAGTCGAATAATAAATAAAATCTAATCAGAGCCTATATTCCTAGCTATGGCTGGATTTTAAATTTTTGAGCCTTTCTACAAAATGGCTATTTTAATGCCGTACCATAAAACCAACGCAAGAGCCGATTATCTCAAGCCGGAGGAGGTGCTGGAGTGTGAAAAGTTCTGCATACAAGACACTTATGGCATGAGCATAACCCCGGAACTGGTTGAACAAGATGATGGAGGACGCTTAATTAAAAAGATTGTCGCACTTGAAGCGATATTGGCCGCACCTGGGAAATGATTACCGATGAACAGGGGCGAGAATTTGTCCCACCGCCGACTATTGTTGCCGAACGGGATAAATCGGAACGAGAGCGATTAGCCATTTGCACAGATTGGAGCAATCATTCTACTGCGTGGTTGATGCGTCATCGGCTTGGACTTAGGGCAGTGCTGATGGATCTGATGGCTGGGGTTGAGATTAAAGGCGACGAGGCGATGATTCAAGCTTTGGCTGATTTCTCAAAACGCAATGCCTCTCACGTTAAAGGTATTCTCAACCTGACGATTCCGCTATCGGAGTCTCCAGTTTGGATTTTGGGGCAGTACCTTTGGCAACTCGGTTTGTCTACTGAGTCACGAAGGCCAATGGAGGACGACCAGAGGGTTCGGTACTATCGGCTGAATACTTCTGATGTCGAGTTTATCCAAAAGGTGTTGGATTATCGGCGACGGCAGAGGGAAGAGAAGGAACGGAAGCGGCAAAAATCACTTGAGCAAGATGCAGCTTATGCAGCTAGGATGCAGTTTCAATATGGAATTAATACTCCGTTCATACCCCACAGTAATGAAAGTGGAGATAATAATCGGGGGGGGTATGGACACAGATGCAGAACTCAGTAATTCTTGGTGGGAACGGGTTAAATATTATGCTCAATTGGCTATTAAACGGGTGGAGTACGGTGTAAAATCAGTTAAATAATTACTCAGTACGCTAACAATTGATGAGCGTTGGGGCGTGATGTTGGAGTTTGAGGATATTGACCCGAACAAGTTTGCTCAACTGGTGGCTCTTGCGCCCGATTGGGTGGAGTGGATGGCGTGATAGTCCCGTTTTCCAAGAAGTGCGATGCCTGCGGCGGGCTAGGCATCACCCTGCCAGAAAAGGTTTTTTGTACGCTAAGAAAAATTATGAGCTACGACCGCGCAACGACTCTGCTCGGTCGGGGCTTTTTCTGCTTTGTATGGTGATCACGTCAAAGACATGAATGAAGCCAGAAGAGTTTGAGAGTTTGATTACACGTAATGGCTCAATCATGTAATGCAGCAATTAAAACTGGTTCTACCTCAGCCATAAGGCATTAGCTTCTGTAAAAATTCCCTCATCAGCACTTGGCACGGGTCTATAAATAAGTGTCAGCCTCTTTAGTGTAGAAAAATTAGCTTCTGTACACCCATCTGTTCTATTTGTGTCACCAGTAGGGGTATATGATCGACTCGTTCATTTCCGATTATGAGTTCAGTTGTCATAATTCCGAAACCATACTTAGTCATTTTTGGGAATATCCCTTTCGGTATATTTGCTTTTACTAACTCATTTTTAAATGGGCGAACCGGGAGATATTAGTTTATTAACTTCTAAGTGCTATACAACGATAAAATCGTGCGTTCACTGGCCCTACGCTTCATCTCCAGTGAAATTAACTCTAAAACGGAAATATTCAATCAGATTAAAGTATTACATTTGACTCGTTAGATAAATACTTATATTTAAGACTAAATGCAAAAATCCATGCTTTAGCCTTCAGTAAAAAGCTTGGTTATTAATAGCATAGATCGATTAGCCATAGCTACTTTTAAGTTGGTAAAACTTTTAAATACTTTAGATAAAACTCACTATATTTGACAGGCAAATACTCACTTATTAATAGTGCTCGGCAAGTATAAGGTTGTCATTAAAGCCACAATATAAGCACGGATTCGTATTTAGTTATCATTTGTTGTTTTAACTTTATTTAAAATTATCTAATCGGCTGAAATTTTCAATTATCTAATCGACTGAAAGCTTGTCTATAAAGGCATTTACGGGCGATCTTCTATCTTATAAAAAGCTGAAGTTTTCATAATAAAGAGTTCCATAAAATAAATTTTATGCATAATTATGCATAAAATAAGAACGTATCTCTGAGTAATACTTAGCGGCTAAAAACTATAAGTTTTGTAGCTCTTAGACAGAAACTAGTACTTTCATACTTTTCTTAGAAATGAATTACTAGTAGCTCATTGTTCAGTGAAAAATTAAAAATCAGGAGTATTAATCATGGCAGTAATTTGGACTCCAGGCCCAAGACCAACCAATGGAGCAGATACAGGTATTAGTGATGCCGCTTCTGATAACTTCAGTGGTTTTGGTGGAAGTGACACCCTAACTGGTGGCGATGGAGATGACACCCTCAATGGTGGTGCTGGTAATGACCTCCTGCAAGGTGGTGACGGTATCGACTTGCTAAACGGTGGGAGCGGGAGCGATACCATACAAGGAGATCGTGGCGACGACACTTTCATCGGTGGAAGTGGCAACGACCGACTCATCTGGAACAACGGTGACGGTAGCGACAGAATTAGTGGTAACGCTGGCTTTGACGTGGTTGAAGTCAACGGCGCAGCAGGTGCAGGAGACACCTTCCTTCTAGAACAAGACGCCGAAGAAGGAACAGCAATCTTTGATCGGCTCAACTTAGTTCCTTTCACCCTGACTGTAGACACCGTAGAGAGCTTTGAAGTCAATGGTGGCGGAGGCAATGACATCTTCGAGGTTAACGACCTGACGGAAACTAGCGTCAGTGCAGTCAGCTTTACAGGTGGTGCTGGCAATGACTCGCTTGATGGTAGTGGTACATCTACACCTTTAACTGGCTCTGGTGATGCTGGAAATGACACCCTAATTGGTGGCGATGGAGATGACACCTTCAATGGTGGCGTTGGTAGAGACTGGCTACAAGGTGGTGACGGTATCGACTTGCTAAACGGTGGGGGTGGGAGCGATACCATACAAGGAGATCTTGGCGACGACACTTTCACAGGTGGAAGTGGCAACGACCGACTCATCTGGAACAATGGTGACGGTAGCGACAGAATTAGTGGTAACGCTGGCTCTGACGTGGTTGAAGTTAACGGCGCAGCAGGTGCAGGAGACACCTTCCTCCTAGAACAAGACGCCGAAGGAAGAGCAATCTTTGATCGGCTCAACTTAGTTCCTTTCACCCTGACTGTAGACACCGTAGAGAGCTTTGAAGTCAATGGTGGCGGAGGCAATGACATCTTCGAGGTTAACGACCTGGAGGAAACTAGCGTCAGTGCAGTCAGCTTTACAGGCGGTGCTGGCAATGACTCGCTTGATGGTAGTGGCACATCTACACCCTTAACTGGCTCTGGTGATGCTGGAAATGACACCCTAATTGGTGGCGATGGAGATGACACCTTCAATGGTGGCGCTGGTAGAGACTGGCTACAAGGTGGCAACGGTAATGATATCCTGACAGGGGGTGCTGGTAGCGATCGCTTTGTGTTCAGCTCAGGTGCTTCGTTCAATGCTGATGATCTAGGCGTAGATCAAATTACTGACTTTAACCGCAATGCTGACACAATTGTCCTGGATAGTACAACTTTTGTCGGACTCGAGGATCTGTCCGATATTAGGATAGTAGCTAATGATGCAGCAGCTTCAACTAGCTTTGGAGTCATTACTTACAGTCGTGGAACTGGCAATTTGTTCTTTAACCCAAACTTGAGTTCATCAGGCTTTGGGACAGATGGGCTGTTCGCCAACATTGATAACGATAACAATCCATTAACAGCAGCACCAGTATTGGCAGCTACAAACTTTGAGATTGCTGGCTAATTACACAGAATCTAAACATGTCTGCAAGCTTGGAGCTAGATCCTAATAACCGCAATGCTGATCATTGCGGTTATTAGGGATTTTTAATCCAATACGCTTGAACTGGGGCGGAGTACAAGCTCCGTCTCAGTTTTTCCCCCAGCAAAGCGCTCCCTGCCCCCTTGCCTCTTTTGACCTAACCTACGCCAGTTTTAGTTTTTAGCCTCAACCAAGCGTATTGGTTTTTAACCTTGATCTAGGGAAAACGCATCTTATTTACTAATCAAAACTAAGAGAAATTTTAAATAGATAATTGTAAAAATTCATTAAATTATAAATAAAATATTTTCAAAAAGCATGAATTACCTTATCTGAAGTTAAATGATTATTTATTAATACTAAAATAACTCAAGATTCGAGTTTATAAAACTATATTTATTTAGAGGAAAAATGAAATTTTTCCTAAATATTCAAATTTAATTCCTGATATATGAGTTTATGCTAATGCTAAAACTCTTGCTAAATAATTGTTATCTAGCCCAGCGAGAAACTGTTTATTTTTTATTCCACGTTTGACACGCTTCTCTTGACCTAAAAGATTGACTGCAATGTGTCTGAGAATTGCAAAATTCTGTGGAGCATTATCTTTCCTAATCCGACAGTCATTTTCCTTCAAGGCGACATCCTGTCCTCCAATGTAATGAATTCTCAATTCCCCAATGACTGCGAATAGAATTACCAAACTGTTTAGCATTTGACTCAAGGCTACTGATAAAATAATGGGTTTCAGCCGTTGTTTCACAATTTAACGATTAGCCCAAACTCAAGAAGGGTAAAGTATTAGCGGTTTAATGGATGCTTTACTTACACCGTGCTGTACTAGAACTTAGTACGGGCATAATCATCTTGAAACCGAACAATGTCATCTTCTCCTAAATATTCTCCGTTTTGAATTTCAATTAAGACTAAGGGAACCACACCAGGATTTTCTAGACGATGATTCGTACATTGAGGTAAATAAATAGATTGATTATTAGTCAGCAGTACTTCTTGATCAGCGCAAGTGACTTTTGCTGTACCAGAAACAACAATCCAGTGTTCGCTACGGTGGTAGTGCATTTGCAAGCTAAGGCGATGACCAGGCAAGACTTCAATCCTTTTAATTTTGTAGCCTGGCTTTTCTTCCAGAATAGTGAAAGAACCCCAAGGCCGTAGTTCCGTTGCAGAAACAGTTTTGTGAGTATTAGATACAGATACGAGTAATGCCGGACCAAGATGAATCTCTTGATACTGAACCATAATTATTTGTCCTTATAACAGAACAGCGTTTGTTTGCTGAACGCTAGTTAGTAATTTGCTCCCGTCGAACTATAGTATTAATTATTTTTCAAAAAGAAAGAATAAACTTTGCGTGTAAATACTTAAATTAATTGTAAATTTAGCTTTTATGCAATAGTGAAAGTTAAAGAATTACTCAGTACCCTAACGAGTGATGAGCGTTGCGGTGTAATGCTGGAGTTTGAAGACGCAAGCCCTGACAAATTTGCTCAATTGGTGGCAGATGCTCCACAGTGGACTGACGTGAGTTCGACGGGTTGAAAAAAGCCCAAAAAAAAGCTGAGACTGGAATTAGAACAAAAATTAAGCGTGTCTCAGCTATGTCCACAATTGTATCTCGCCTAGATGTAACCCAGATTTTCTGCGATGTAGACGATTTTTGTTCGTCATGGGAGAGGATGTGGGAACAAGTACCGCAGCTACCGTCAATGATTGGAGAGCGTCGCAGCACTTACAGTATGCATTTATCGGAGGTGATGACAATTACGATCGCCTTTCATGGTTCGGGCTACCGAACAAACAAAAGAGTTTTATACGCTGCATATACTGCCGGGTTGGCGTGGCGCATTCCCAAATCTGGTCAGCTACACCAGATTCATTGAATTGATGCCGTGGTGCAAAATGGCTGTTATGTTGTTTACATACACGCACAGGTGAAGTTACAGGAATCAGTTTTATTGATTCTACGCCAATAGAAGTTTGTCATCAATGTCGCGCTCACGCACATAAGGTATTTAAAGGATTAGTCAAATGGGGGAAAAATTCTGTGGGTTGGCATTTTGGATTTAAACTTCATTTAATTATTAATGACAGGGGAGAGCTGCTTGCATTTCAACTTACTCCTGCAAATGTCGATGACCGTGAGCCAGTCCCAGATATGACTAAGGACTTAATTGGTAAACTGTTCGGTGACAGAGGATATATTTCACAAAAACTCTTTGAGGAGTTATATGAGCGGGGGTTACAGTTAGTTACTAAATCCAAGAAGAACATGAAAAACCGCTTGGTGAAAATGATTGATAAAATTCTTTTACGCAAGCGTGCAGTTATTGAGTCGGTTAATGACCACCTGAAAAACCTGTGCCAAATTGAACATTCTAGGCATCGAAGTGTTTTCAACTTTTTGGTCAACTTGATGGCTGGTTTAGCTGCTTACACTTATTTGCCTCAAAAACCCTCACTTGATATTTATCCCAAAGACTTACCTGCCCTTCCTCCTGCCGTTTTTTAGTTCATCGAACTCACGTTGGACTGAATGCATGGCGTGAGAAAGTTGCTTTTGGCGAGATCGCTTACCGAAACAACTTGCATCGGGAGCAAGACAGATGCGAGATGCTAAAAATAGCACCCCGCAAACCATACTAGTTGGCGACTTGAATCACGCTAACTCCGATTAAACAACCACAAAATTGTTTTTGCTTACTGACAATCCAGCAGATAATTGTGCAAATTTTACCTGAGTAAACTCGTTACCTGTGATGGTATCGTTGCCTGCAAGACCCTTAATCGTGTCCGTGTTGTTACTACCTAATAAGGTATCATTACCTTTGGTTCCAATGATATTTGCCATAACTTTTACCTACCTAAATCGATTTTTTCAGTAACTTCAGTTCTCAATTTTGAGTTGAGTGCTGTTTTTGGGCACAAAAAACTCGCTTCAAGAGTGACCTTTTCGGCATACTTGATACCTCAAAAGTGAGGAACACTAATATTCATTGAAGATTCACCTTATAAAAAAGCTTTTACGTAGCACTTTATCTACCTATCAAAGGACAACTGCTTTAAGCGCTATACAAATTCATCAGTGCGTAAATTTAATCAAACCCATACATTCAGACTTTTTTCAATCATCTTTAATCAGCCGTGAAAGCTGAAAAACCTCGACAATTATGATAAATGCTTCAAATTCACACCTTACAGTTTCTTTTCAATGCATAACTCCTACTAGCGTCAAAATAGGGAACAGTTCACTCTTGACAGGGACAAATATTTTTATTCCCTCGTTCTACGCTATTACCCGTGAGTGTCTAGTTTGAAAATAGGAACCTGTTAATAACCTTGTATTAACTATATACTACAGTACCATATTTATTTAAATATATTTGCTTGAAGACACATTCAGAGCATAGACTGCTTGCAGAGGTGGGGAAACGGGCAAAGAGATGGAATTTCCTCCCCAGTAATATGCAAATATGCACCCCAACATCTTGGCATTTGTAGCTTTTGCAAGATGTCTTATTTCAACCATTTCCCTTATCTTCGTGCCATTGCCTATGCCCCGTTTGCTAAAGTGCTGTACCAGAAATAGCTATATGCAAAGGCATCTACAGTTAATAAAATGCCCAGCCCCTGCGGGCAGGCGTGCAGTTGCTCATGGGGGAAACCCCCATTGGCAATTTTAAGTTTATATATTATTACTGAAAGGGTTAGTGCCTAACCAGGAATCAATTCGGGAGTTTGGCGAGCGACGGATTGCACTGTGTATGCCCAGTTGCCGATGCAAGCTTCTATACCAAAATAAATCAGCAATGGGTTAACGTTAGACAAGTGCGATCACTATTGTGCTTTTTTCAAAATGCAGTAAGAGAATGAGGAGTGTGCCTATACTGCTGTTAAGGATAAAATTTATAAGTGAGAAATTCAGAAGCCTTCTGTTACTCCCACAGTTAATCTAACCTGTTAAAGCAAAATTCTTTGTGGCTATGATCACGGCTGCAAGCAGTTTACTTCGATAAGTTTAGCTAAATTCAGAGCCATCATGTCCGGACTCCCTCTCCTCCACAGTCACCCTTGATTAAACTCGGTCGAACAATTCTTATACCTCCGTTAGAACTGCACTAATAAAAAATATCAGGAGATTTGCATAAAAAGACTTCATTCCGATGAAGGAAATTAAGGATCTGTTCTAAAGACGTTATTGCACGTACAAAGAAAATGGCAAATTATTCCTGCGATGTACAGGACTTAACCGCATGACTCAGTTAGGCTACCCGAACAGGTAAATGCATAGCTAACAACTCAAACACCGATTTCCTATTCAGAATTGAGGAGACTAACTACTGTGGTTAAACTTATAGTTCCCCCTAATGTAATTGGGACTAGCAAAGCCGACACTGTGCTAGGGGAAGAGAAGGCTAATACTTTGGCTACTGGTATTCAAGTTTTAAACGAGGGGATTATTAACACTTATTCAGGAAACGATACTATCACTGGTACTGGGGCACTCACTTCAACTAACGGTATCGCTACAGGTATCTCCAACGACGGCATCATTGAAACCGGGAACGGAGACGACAAAATTAAGGGGATTGCAAGTAGCGCAAAGTTTTCCTTAGAAAGAAGCACTAATGCGACTGGTATTACTAACTCCGGCATAATTAGTAGCGGGAATGGAGATGATTCCATTGTCGGTATAGGTACAGGCGGCTACGCTGATCTTGGAATCTTTAACACAGCTAATGGTGTTATCAATACCGGGGATGGAGACGATAAAATCATTGGAACTGGCACTTGCAAAATTAAAGGTGGCAATGTTGGAGTTGGCATCGGTCTCAACGCTGGTGGTCTTATCGATCTTGGGAAGGGAGATGATTCTATTATCGGTACTGGCATTGGTAATAACAACGGCATCTCTGGACGCGGTATTCAGGTCTTTGAGTCCGCTATCAAAGGCGGGGACGGGCATGATTCCATTATCGGTACTACCACTGCCAGTCAGGCAATTGGCATTACTAACGGAGGCAACATTAGTGGCGGAAACGGAAATGATTTGATCAAGGGTACTGGCATTGACGTTGGCGAAGTCATCGGTTATGGAATAGCAATTGACAACAGCTTTAGTGCAAATGGGGATTCCATCATCAGTACTATCGATGGCGGTGATGGTGACGATAGCATTATTGGTATTGGTATTTCCGACAGCTTAGGAATTGGAATTAACAATCTGTTTGCACAGATTGATGGAGGCAAAGGCAACGATAAGATATTTGGCTACGGAACTAATGTGGGAATACAAGGCGGAAGTGTAGCTATTATCAGTATCGATGGCGGCATTGGTAATGATTACTTCAAGTCTAGGAAGGTAGACGGTCTTGATGCAGATGACAATCCCATTGAAAGTGCAAATCAAAGTGGCTCTATTAGCAATATTCTCATTGCTGGAGGAAAAGGAAATGATATATTTGATGTTGGCTATGGCAATGCCACACTTGATGGTGGTGAGGGGTTTGATACTTTGATATTACTTGGCTCCTCTAACAATTACAGCGTTCAAAACAGCAACGGAAGTTCAACTTTTGTACGTGATGGTTATACCTTAACCGCCTTGAATATTGAAAATATAGTTTTCGAGCCTGAACCGTTAGGTACGAAAGTTGTTTGAGGTAATCTAATTGTATCGGCTCAATAATCTGGGGTAGCAGAGAAAAATTAAAAGGTAAGCAAGCTGCACAAAACGTCATAAAATATGACACATGACGCAAAAACTTCTTGAGAGCAAAAAGTCATTAGAGGATTT
>JAESGI010000452.1_pt1 | contig 10666 bp, 11 predicted proteins | sample 9269671 | NCBI WGS metagenome assembly JAESGI01 (sample SAMN14515641, study PRJNA621666) | algae metagenome | isolation source: Nostoc indistinguendum CM1-VF10 and co-occurring heterotrophs from gravelly... | place: USA: Clark Mountains, San Bernardino, California | collected 1998-06-05 | reverse complement strand
CTTTGGAGTTGGCTTTGATCTCTGGCTGACCTTTTTCTCCTTTCAGGCGGTTGTTTTCATCTTTTAACTGTTGATTTTCTGCTCGTAATTCTTTGACTTCTGCTTGCAATTGCTCTATGAGGTTCAGATAGCCCAGAACAGATAGAATTACGTTTATCTGGGTTGGTTGTAGAACACCAGGGATATTTAAAGATTTATAACCAAATCTATGCAAATGTTTTTGATTTAAACTGGGTCAAAAAAGCCCTCGCTGAATTAAGACCTTATTCAGAAGCATTATCAGCTTGGTTTGCTTCAAACTGTCAAGATAATTCTAGATTATTGCGTGGTAAAGCATTAGAAGATGCAAAAACTTGGGTGGCTAATAAAAGTTTGAATCAGCAAGATTACCAGTTTTTAACTGCCAGCCAAGAATTTGAAAAACAAGAAATGTCTACGGCGCTAGCATTTCAAGAAGAAGAGAGTCGCATCTTAGCACAAGCTAACGAGACTTTAACTACGGCACAGCATCAAGCCAAACAACAAATTCGTATCGGTGGTGGAGTTCTTATTTGCTCTCTTATTGGAGCAGCTATTGCTTTTGTCGGAGCAACTATATCAACTAACCAATTACGAGAAACCCAGTTAGGTATAAGATTAGAACAAGCAGGAATTACAGCCCTAAAACAGTTTGAAACAAACCAAATTGAATCTTTAGTGACAGCGATGGATGCAGGGCAAAGGTTAAAATAAATAGTAAAAGATGGGCGCCCTTTAGCAAAATATCCTGCAAGCAGTCCAATTTTTGCTTTACAAACGATACTTCATAATATTCATGAACTCAAGCGATTTGTTGCCTACAAAGACAATATTACAACTGTGAACTGGAGCCACGACGGGAAGTATATCGTCACTGCTTCTAATAATAGAACTGCTAGTATTTGGAACTTATCAGGTAATCTTATAGCCGAACTAAAAGGACACCAAGACGGAGTTTTAATTGCTAATTTTAGCCCAGATGGAAAGCAAATTCTCACTAGTTCTAGTGATAAAACAGTTCGACTTTGGAACTTTTCGGGGAAACAATTGGCGATACTTAGACATCAAGAAAATGTAACTAGCGCTAGTTTTAGCCCAAATGGGAAACGTGTGATCACAACTTCTGGAAATCCACTTGTTGTTGAAAGAGGTATGGATAGTAAAACCATAGTTAATATCCCTAATGATAAAACAGCCCGTATCTGGGATTTATCCGGTAACTTATTACTCCAGCTTCAACATCAAGCCAAAGTTAATAGCGCCAATTTTAGCCCAGATAGTAAATATATTCTTACTGCTTCTGACGATAAGACTGCTCGGATTTGGGATAGATCAGGTAAACTATTGCAGACATTCACAGGACATACAATGGCTGTTAACAGTGCTTATTGGAGTCCCAATGGAAAATATATTTTAACTAACTCTAATCACTCCTATGTTTGGGATATTTCCGGTAAACAAATCACACAATTTAAAGTAGATGATAAATGGGTAACAATGGATGCTGGTTTTAGTCCCGATAGCCGACGTATCTTCGTGTCAACGCCTTACAAAACTTATGTTAGGGATTTATCTGGTCGGCTAATTAGAGAAATAAAAAATGAGAAAGTACTAAATGGTAATGCAGAATTTAGCCCAGATGGTCAGCGTTTTTTTACAACCGATGATACTATAAAAGTTTGGAATATAGGAGATGAAGCTGCAAAACCGTGGGATTTATCAAGTAATTTAATCACCGAACTGATAGGGGATCAAAGTAGCCCCCGTTGGAGTCCTGATGGTAAATATATTGTTACTTTTGGACAGGATAAAATTGTTCGCATTTGGGATTTATCCAATAAAATACCAGTAACTAAAGTTGCTATCAATTCAAAAGACGCTATTACAGGAGCAAGTTGGAGTCCAAATGGCAAATATATTGTTACTCCAACTAGAAAATCTATATTAATTTGGAATAGTGATGGTCAGCAGTTGGCAAGATTTATCGGACACGAAGATGTAGTTAGTAGCGCTAATTTCAGCCCTGATGGGAAAAAGATTGTCACAGCATCAGCTGATAAAACTGCTCGTGTTTGGGATACATCGGGAAAACAGCTATTATTACTTTCTGGACATGAAGATGGAGTAGAGTATGCTGCTTTTAGTCCAGATGGCAAATATATTTTGACTACAACTTATGATCATAAAACTAGAATTTTCTCAGAGTCGGGTAAGTTAATAACTACGTTTAAAGCTAGAGGTATTACTTGGAGCCATAATAGTAAATATATTTTGGCTATGTTTGATTATAACGGCAAGAACTACTCTAGTTTGTGGAATATTTCGGGTGAAAAAATAGTAGAATTTCAAGGAAGTGAAAATAGTTATTTGGGTGCTAACTTCAGTCAACATGGGGAGCGTATTGTCACGAGTGATGGAAATAGAGTGACTATTTGGAATACATCAGGTCAAAAATTATCAGAGTTGAAGGCGAATCAAGATATTTATAGCCCTAGCTTTAGTCCGGATGGGACATTAGTTATTGCTACTTCCCTAGATAATAAGGCGATTATTTGGGATACTTCTGGTAAACAATTACTGGAAATACCGCATCAAAGTAAGGTTGGATTTGCTGTTTTTAGCCCGGATGGTCAGCGAATTGTCACAGCTTCAGATGATAAAATTTATGTAACCGTTCACAGGATTTGAAACGCTACAGTGAAAAATGGGTTACTGAGGTGGTAGATTAAACTGCATGGATGAAAACTGCCTCAGCTACGGAATTGAAATTTCCGAATCAGATTGGGACAAGACTCCAGCCAGCGTCAAACAACTGGTGGAGAAAATGGGGCAGCACATAAAGCAATCAGAAAAAAGGCTGGCGGAACTTGAGGCCAAACAGCAAGAACTTTTAGAAAAAATCAATTGCACATCAAAAAACTCGTCATCTCCGCCGTCCTCAGATCCACTTCATGCCGAAAAACACCAAGAAAAAAAGAAAAGTGGTAAAAAGCGAGGAGGGCAACCAGGTCATAAGGGTCATAGTCGGTTTTTGTACGATGTATCAGAGTGTGAAAGCGTTTTAGATCACCACCCACAACTGTGTAACTGTTGTGGAGAAAGATTACTGGGCGAAGATAGCAATCCTTACCGTCACCAGATAGTAGAAATTCCCCCCATCAGCCCAATCATCGTAGAACATCGCCTGCACCAACTAATGTGCCAAGAATGCGGTACTTTAACCCGTGCAACATTACCACAAGATGTGTATCCAAGTGGTTATGGCGTGAGAGTAGTGGCTCTTGTTACCGTGTTGAGCGGACTGTACCGCCACAGTCAAAGGATGGTGCAAAGTGCGATGCAAGATATATTTGGAATATCTATGTCCTAGGGTACAGTCAACAACCTGAGACTTGAAGCCTCTTTCGCAGTCGAAAGTGCAGTTGAGTCAGCAAAAATATACGTTCAAAACTCTCCTGTAGTTGGAGCAGATGAAACAAGCTTTGTTCAGGGGAATAGTGATGGATGCAATCCCAAAAAGAACCAAGGTTGGCTCTGGGTAGCAGTTACGCCCCTAGTAATATTTTTTCAAATTACGCTTTCTCGTTGTTCGGATGCAGCTCGTAATCTCTTGGGTGAGAACTTTAGCGGGATTTTAAATTCAGACCGATATGCTGCATACAACTGGGTAGGTTTAGACCAACGGCAATTGTGCTGGGCACACTTGAAACGAGAATTCATCAAAATATCACAGCGACAAGCGAGTTTCAAAAGAAATTGGAAATGCTCTAGTAAAACAGCAGGAGAAATTATTTGAGTTATGGCATCGTGTTCGAGATGGAACCTTGACACGTTTGGAATTTCAACTTTTAGTCCCAGTAATTCGTCACTCGCTCAATTCCTCTCTACAAGAGGCCGCTGACTATGAAATTGGTTCTAAAGAAAACACGCTACTGGCTAAAACTGTTCGCACTTGCCGCCAAATACCGAAAGTTGAACCTGCTTTATGGTTATTTGTGACGGTTGAGGGTGTTGAACCAACAAATAATGCTGTTGAGAGAGCTATACGTCCTGCGGTTATATGGCGACGTACCAGTTTTGGCTCTCACTCCCCTTGCGGGTAGTCATTTTGTGCAAAGGATGTTGACTGTTGTGACTACCCTTAAATCTCAGCGTCGGAACGTTTTGGAATTTATAACTCAAGCCGTTAGTGCTAAACGCCAGGGTCAACCAACTCCTTCTTTACTTCCACAAGTTCCTGCCGAGTAAAGTTGCTGTCAAAAATGCTGCTTAAAACCCACGAATTTATACAGTTTGAATTTCCCAAATTGAATCAGTCTGGTGTCTGCTTCTTTTGACCTCTAACTCTTTGATGTCAATGGGTTTTCCTTTCCTGTAATTCGCGATCGCCCCGTGGTCAATTACAAATTTATCGTGTTTGGGATATATCAGGTAAGCAACTTGCACAGTATAAGTATTCATCTACATTTATATCGCCAGTACATTTTAGCCCGGATGGTAAATATATTCTCGCCCATGTTCAGGGTAATTCTCCTGAGCAGAACAAGGTGCTGATTTGGCGGATTGACGAATTAGATGGGCTATTAGCACGGGGATGCGACTGGTTAAAAGATTATCTGAATACCCAGCCTCAAATACGGGAAAGATTAAAAGTTTGCTGGGTAAATAGTTAACCGTGTTTTAGAATATTCATTTAGGGGCAGTGGAGAATGACTCTTGTCCCAAATGCTTCACATAATTTTCTACTAAATCCTGGAGATTACCTGGCGTGCCGATTTCAATCCAGTCATCGATTCTTCCCAAAAAACAATATCTTTGAGTCATGAATATCCGTTTCACCCGATCAATCAATACGAAACGAAGCATCGGTGAGTAAGAAATAGAAAGCCTGAGTTTAGTTTTTGCTTCTGTCATATCGTTCCTTCCAGAAAAATTTAATAGTTCTGATAACAGATTCACGTCTTGATCTGCTGTATACACAGTGATAATTTCCTTTTTTATATCTATTTGGTAATTTTGTAAGCTAGAAAATCGCTTTATTCCATCTTCTACAATTGCTTTTTCTTCATCGCTAATAATTTTCGGCTGGATTTTTCGCAGAAAAACCTGAGCATTAGGATTTTCATAAATTTCATAACCATCTGGCATAGTCTCGACCAAATGTCCTTCCCTTTTCATGGAAAAGAAGTACTTGGGTTTACCAGTTTTTGTTATGCCTTGATAAAGATAGTATCTTTGTCCTTTTCTATTGTCGTATTTTATCGGCATTCAATTTACTAACTCAATACTTGTCTTTGAGCAGTGCCTTGCTAGTCTTCATGTATTAGTTGACTGCTCGATATCTAGCATCTCATTTTCCTACAATGCGTGCGATCGCTTGGGCAAACCTATCAAATCGCTTATCCGTTAGATAAAGGTGATCGCCTTCGATTTAAGCCTTGATAAAAATCCAGGGCTTTATTTTATATGCGGTTTACTAAATGCCAGCTAAAAAAGTTTGCCAGCGCTTTCCATACACATAATCAACGTTGAATCACTTTGAGCTATTACTGCTGTTAAAATTTTGTCGATTCAGGAGCTTTTTTAATAATGCGCTGGTAGTAGTATCAATACTTGTCGGATTTTGGAGGAAAAGGGAAAGGAAAACCCCTTAAACTTACCCTAGATGAATTCCTAATTGGCATTTTGTACTTCTTCAATTGGCACAGACCGGACTAATTCGCGGATTACATCGGTTGCTGGTCTACCAGTAATTGAACAGTATTTTTCTAATCTTTCTGCTTCACTTGATGTGAGATTGATTGTAAGTCGTTTAACAGCCCATTTTTTATTCATAATATTGCTCCAAAAGTTAACAAGGTATGGCAGTTAACCACCCCAATAACCTGCCAATTTCAAGACTACTTGCAAGATAGATGATGAAAGGGAGTTCAAAAGTGGAACTGTAACTATCGTTGTTGCCCCAGCCGCCGCCTCATTGTAGACACTTTGCCAAGCTTCTGGGCCGCTAGTAGATTGTCCATGAACTTGTGTACTAACACCTAACTTTAAGCCAAGCGCAGCTAAACCAACTAGTATTGTGCGACGTTTCAACATTATTTCTTGATACCTAATAGTTCGCCTTTGTTTATTGTGTAAGGTAAAGCGAAGCTGTCTTGAGAATACTAAGGGCTACGGTTTTGCGGTGATTAGATTGCTAATGGTCAAGCAATTCATCTATGGTGCTACTTTTTCTTTAAACAGCTTCCCAGGAGAAAACGCAGGCACAATAGTTGCTGGAATCGTAATTGTCTCCTTGGTTTTGGGATTACGCCCTTCACGCTCTGAACGTTCGCGTCGCTCAAATGACCCAAACCCAGGACGTAGACCCAGCATCAGGAGCGTTATCAGAATTGCAACGAATAATAAAACACATACGTTCACGCTGGGATAAAGTAAAAATCCTGGTGCGTGGAGATAGCGCGTATTCAAGAGAAAATATTATGAGTTGGTGTGAATCCCAAACTGGAGTTGATTATGTGTTTGGGTTAGCACAAAATAGTCGGCTATTACAACTGTCCCAATCAATCCAATACCGTGCATCCCAAGAATACTCGCAAAAAATTCAAACAGTAGTCGAGTTTTTTGAAACCTTATTGGCTCCCTCACCAGATTTAGAAAAACAAGCAACAGCATTTGTTGATAACTCGGTTTGGTATTCTTCGCTCGACTATAAAACAAAAGATTCTTGGAGTCGTAGTCGCCGAGTTGTTTCAAAAGTAGAATATGGAGAAGCGGAAATAAAGACTCGGTTTGTTGTAACTTCACTCCCTACCAAATTAGTCCCTCCAGGACGACTTTATAGCCAAAAATATTGCCCACGAGGTGAGATGGAAAATCGGTTAAAGGAGCAAAAGCTTGACTTGAATAGTGACAGAACCAGTACCCATACGTTTGCTGGTAATCAGTTACGTTTGTGGTTTTCATCTGTTGCATATATTTTAATGAATGCTTTACGAGAGTAATATTTAGCCAAGACGGAACTCAAAAACGCTACTGTTGGCACTATTCGGCTCAAGTTACTAAAGTTAGGAGCAACTATCACTGTTAATAGCCGAAAAATTTTAATTTCAATTAGTAGCTCTTGCCCTTATAAAGAAATTTTCGCTCTGGTCTACAATTATTTATCTCTTTTACCCTGTCCTGGTTGATTTTTACTTCATTATGATCATAGTTATTAGCTTGCTATTGGGGTGAGTTTACTTAACTCAACCCTAGCTTTAGGCTGTCTACTTATTAGTTTCAATCATGTTGGCTTCAGTAGTTGTTGTTTTTTTTGTATGTTATTTATCTTTATGGTTTCGGTTTATACGTTACCATTCCCTGTTTTTGAATCTAGTTCAGTATTGTATAAAATAACTTACCCTAAGTTTTGCTCACCTCAATAATTTTTTCTCACTTGTGAGAAATCCGGGTACCCATCCTTTGAGAATGCCCGGTAAACCAAACCACCATAGAGGAAATTGAAAAATCAACACATCGCACCAAAAAAGCTTATTAATTTCTGCTTGAATATCTGCGCTGAAACTGTGCATTTGAGTAGCGTATTGTTCTTCTTCTTGCTGTTTAAAATAATCTGGATTCTTCACTGTTATAAAATTACGCCGATCTGAAACAGGATCAAAATTCATCCCATACAGATCGGATATCTCTACCGAATGTCCCTGTTCGGTTAAAGTTTGATAGGCAACTTTAGTCAAAGCTGCGTTAAAGTTTTGTCCTTCATCAGCAATTCTCATTTTGAAATAAATAGAGTATTAACCCCATTTTGAAATTCACAATGTAGTACAAAACAACTAGTTTTTCAGAGAAAGGAGATAGCTAAAAAATAATTGCATCCATTAACCAAGTATAAATACTCAATGTACTGTAGGGGGTTGCCTGACAACTAAGAGTAAACTCAGGAAAATAGTTCTATGAATGAGAATATAGAACTCAATCGAAATAACAAATTATTAATAGTTGTCGAGCTTTGGTAAAATTGGTGAGTTGAAAATTATTAATTAGTCAAACGACTCCAAGATGATTCAAAAGGCAGCGCCCCTAGAAATTGCTGAATTAATACAATTTTTACGGTCATCATTATATGACTTACCCTCCGGAAAGAAAACCCGGAAATAATACTAAATATCAGGTAGAAGATGCAGTGATGGCTGCGTTTTCAGTGTTTTTTACTCAGTCACCGTCTTTTTTAGACCATCAACGTTTAATGAAAAGCAATAAGGGAAAAGATAACGCTGAAAGTTTATTTTCAATTGAGACAATCCCAAGTGATAATCAAATAAGAAATTTGTTAGACCCGGTTCCATCTGCTACGATATTTAAGTATTTTCAAAAAGTCTATGAGTGGTTAAATAAAAATGGAATTTTGAAAAAGTTTCTCTATTTGGATGGAGAAATTCTAATAGCTTTAGATGGTACAGAATATTTTTCATCTAAAAAAATTAATTGTCCTCATTGTAATTGTCATAATCATCGAAACGGAAGTACAACTTATTTTCATGGCTGTGTCACACCTGTTGTGGTTTCTCCTAATCAAAAACAAGTGATTAATTTAGAACCAGAATTTATTAAAAAGCAAGATGGACATCAAAAAGAAGATTGTGAAAATGCGGCTGTAAAAAGATGGTTGAATAAGAATCATCAGAATAAGTATGGTTATCCTGTAACCCTTTTAGGGGATGACTTGTATTCTCGCCAACCTGTTTGTACCTTGTTACTAAAACAAGGTCATAATTTTATTTTTGTTTGTCTGGAAACGTCACATAAAACTTTATATGAATGGCTAGAATTTTTAGAAAGAAGTGGAGAGGTTACAACTGTTGAAAAGAAAGAATGGGATGGGCGAAAAAATCTAATTTATCGTTATCGTTATGCTTCTAGAGTTCCTTTACGAAATGGAGACTCAAGTCTCGAAGCTAATTGGTGTGAAGTGACTGTTATTAATGAGAAAACACAGAAAATTATCATATTTTTAAAATTATCTCTCTTCAGCTAATTATCATGATTATCTTTCAAATAAATCATAATTAGACAGAAATTTTCTAGGTAAACAAGAGGATTTTATATTCTTTTGTTTTCAAAATGAGAATTGCTGCAGTCCTTAGATTTAAGAGGGTTTTGTTTTGTTCCGATCTTAGAAATACCCTTAGACGAGCGCCCATATTTTTGGTCACCTCGGTAGATATCTTATCCGTATTTATCTATACTTTACATAGTTTGGTTTTTTCGCGCCGACCTACTTATACTGCTAGTTTTTATCTAGTTTGAACGAAAAATCGTAGCTTCAGGCACTTGAAATTTTCTTAGTGTACTGTTTTCCCGGATTGGCACGGGGATGCCTAGAATCGCTAGTATCGCTGGCAGCATGATTCACAACCCTTTCTACACCCCAGATGAAAGGTCTGGCTTTGCTTCTTACTTGGAAGGCGCAAAACCACGTTATGCGCGGCTTTATATAAGTCAAGCCAATTGGCTTTATTCCGTTGCAGTGCAACAGAAAACGCAACGCTCCTGAATGCAAATATTGATGCGATCGTAGCGCAACACCTAACTCCTAACTTCCACGAGGCGCAGCGCTGTCACCAGCCGTCAACGATTGCGTACATAATCGCCCGACAGATCGCCAAGTTTTTATTTGCTTGACTCACTTAATTCTTCTTCTTGTAGGTCTTACCCCAATGTGGGCACGTCAACAGCTAACATTATCTTTGCCTCCTAATCGTGGGCTAAACGGTTAAACGATTGGGTCGAAGTCGTGCCGATAACGGAGGCGGGAATCTCCGTTACCGGGGCGCACCTATTAATAGAGTCTACTATAGTCTCATAGCTTTTATTATAGTCTAGTGGAATTAGACTATAGGTTAACCTATAGCAATCCTAAATGATTTATGAGAAAACACCATACTCATGAAGTTTGGAGAAGTCAAAAACTTGACAATGAATCGATAGCTCAAATAACGCCTTGACTACGGTAAAAGAATGACAGAAAAAATAAAACTCTCTAATTAATCGTTTTGCTTGCAGCCAAATATCTTCTACAGTATTCTGTTGTGGTGCATTTGGGGCAAATCTCAAGCAAGTGAGCAACCATTGTTCTTTGTCAAGTTCACTATTTAAAAAATCAAGGTAATCTTGAATTTCTTGTGAACGGTGATAACTTGCACCATCCCAAATTATTAAAAGTTTTGCTCCAGGGCGCTGTTTTTGAAGATATTCTAAAAAATTAATCAAATGGGATATACCACAGAAGAGCTACAGCAGAAAATCGCTGCTTTAGAATTGCAAAAGCAGACTATGGAGACTTCAGAAGATTGGGCTAGATGTCGCAATGAAACGGGGAAACCATTAGCTATCTAAGTAGGTGGGCGCTAAAAAATACAACTAAATTAAGAAATGTAAATCGCTTAAAAGCTTATATTCAAAGCGTTTCTGGCGCTTTACATAAGTTTACATAGTTCGGTTTAATTGTGCCTACCTACTTATGCTCGGAAACCTGAAAACTCAACTCTAAACTCTCTTTACTATCTCGGTCATGGGGAAACTACAGATGAAGACTGGGATTGTGACGCTATTTACCTGCCAAATGATGCGAAAGTTGCTGGGCTAA
>JAESGI010000451.1_pt1 | contig 10695 bp, 10 predicted proteins | sample 9269671 | NCBI WGS metagenome assembly JAESGI01 (sample SAMN14515641, study PRJNA621666) | algae metagenome | isolation source: Nostoc indistinguendum CM1-VF10 and co-occurring heterotrophs from gravelly... | place: USA: Clark Mountains, San Bernardino, California | collected 1998-06-05 | reverse complement strand
TGGAAGGCGTCATGGGCCTGCTGGTCCCAGGGCTGACGACGGCCGAGCGCGTCCTTGAGCGGATGGGCCGGCACGAGATGGGCGCAGGGCACGAAGCCGTCGGGCACCGGCTCGGTCGCGGCATGGGTTCGGCCCGAGCGCAACAGCTTCGGCAGGACATGGGTGTGCGGGCCTTCGGGGCTTTTGCCGTCGGCCGGCGGGATCGGCTGGTAGACTTCGCAGCGGCCGAAGCGCGCCGTGAAGACGCGATGCGGTCCGGCGGCGACGATCGCGCCCATGGCGGGATTGCCGGGCTCGAACAGCGAGCGCCCGGCGGCCGAGCGCAGCACGCCGATCAGGCTGGGATCGGCGGTTCGGATGCAGATGTCGGCCTGCAGTGTGCCCAGCCCCATGTCGAACAGGATGCCGCCGCGGTCCTCCAGCCGGAGCGCCTCGCTGTCGGGGCCGAGCTCGGTCAGGACTGTACGGCGGTTCATGGCGCAGGCATCGGCCGGGAGGCAGAGCGCGATGCGGTGGCTCCAGCTCTGGCCGATCGCGGTTTCCGATGCAAAGAGCCGGACGGCGGAGAGATCGCCGAAACCGACGCCGCCACGCGCCGTGGTCGCGGCGAGCCGGCCGTGCTCGTCGGTCAGCACAAAAGCCTCGTCCGGATCGCGCTGGAACTCGGCGATCGCGCCGAAGGTGCCGAGATTCCATTGCGAGCTCTGCGTCCGCAACTGCTCACGGATGAAGCCGGTGATGTCGCTCTTCGTCATGAGAATGTCTCGTCTTTGCGGGGAATCGCCCGCCAGGGCAGGGCATAGGGCAGGCCGTCATGTTCGCCGCGCGCGACCTCGATGCCGAAGGCCCGGGCGAGATTGGCGTCGTCGAGGACGGTATCGGGGCTGCCGTCCGCGAGCACGCGGCCCTGATCGAGCAGGACGAGGCGGTCGCAGAAGCGCCCGGCGAGGCTGAGATCGTGGAGGACGACGACCACGCCGGCGCCGGCATGCGCGGTGCGCCGCAGCAGTGCCATCGCCTCGAGCTGGTGCAGCGGGTCGAGCCCGGCGAGCGGCTCGTCCGCCAGCAGCATCGGGGCTTCGACCGCCAGCGCCCGCGCCAGCAGGACGCGCATGCGCTCGCCGCCCGAGAGGCTGTCGAGCGTGCGCTCGGCGAAGGCGGTGACATCGGCGGCGTCCATGGCGCGCGCGATCGCGGCCCGGTCGGACGGTCCGAGATCGGCGAAGGGGCGGCGATGCGGCAGCCGGCCGAGCGCGACCACGGCGCCTGCCCGCAGCTGCCAGTGCACGGTGCCGCCCTGGGCGAGGAAGGCGATCCGCTGCGCCAGCGTCTGGCGTCCGAGCGCTTTGGCAGTGAGGCCGTCATAGCGCACGGAGCCGGCCTCGGCCGCAAGCAGGTCGGCGAGCACGCGCAGCAAGGTCGTCTTGCCGGCGCCGTTCGGGCCGATCAGGCCGACCATCTCGCCGGCCCGCAAGGTCAGGTCGATGCCGCGCAGCACCGGCTTGCCGCCGAGGCTGACCGCGATGTCCCTGGCTTCGATCTGCATCACGCCGCCCTCCGCATCCGCTGGATCAGGCTGAACAGGAAGGGCGCGCCGATCAGAGCGGTGACCACGCCGAGCTTGAGCTCGGGCCGGATCGGCATCAGCCGCAGGGCGGTGTCGGCGGCGAGCGTCAGGATCGCCCCACCCAGCCCCGAGACCAATAGCAGCCGGCCGGGCCGGTGCCCGACCAGCGGCCGCAGCAGATGCGGCACGACGAGGCCGACGAAGCCGATCGCGCCGGTGACGGCGACCGAGGCGCCGACCGCGAGCGCGGCGCCGCCGATCAGCCGGGCGCGCAGCCAACCGAGATCGAAGCCGAGGCTGCGGGCGGTATCCTCGCCGAGGGTAAGCCCGTCGAGGGCGGAGGCGCTGGAGAGCAGCAGCGCCCAGCCGAGCAGCATCAGGGGCAGCAACAGCCAGACATGGGCCATGCTGCGGTCGGCGAGCGAGCCCATCAGCCAGAAGACGATCTCCAGCGCCGCATAGGGATTCGGCGCGAGGTTGAGCGCGAGCGAAGTCATTGCGCCGGCAAAGCTGTTGATCGCGACGCCGGCGAGGATCAGCGCCATGGTGCCTGCGCCGCGCCCGTTCAGCGCGTAGAGAAGGAGCGTCGCCAGCATCGCGCCGGCAATGCCGCCGAGCGGTAAGGCGAGCAGGAAGGCGCCGGCGAAGCCGGAATAGAACACCACGACCGCGCCGAAGGCGGCTGCGCTGGAAATGCCGAGCAGGCCGGGCTCGGCCAGCGGGTTGCGCAGCAGGCCCTGCATCGCGGCGCCCGCCAGGCCGAGGCTGAAGCCGACGAGCGCGCCGAGCAAAGCGCGTGGCAGGCGCAGCTCGACGAGGACCAGCGCCGGAAGGGTGGCGCGGCCGGCCAGCCAATCGGAGAAGGCCGCGCCGAGATCGAGTTCTGCATACCCGATGGCGACCGAGAGCGCGGTCATGGCGACGAGCAGGGCGGTCAGCAGCGCGACCAGAATGCGGTAGCGGCTGCGGCTTTCCGCGGCGATGGCCGTGGTGGCGGGGTTCACGGGCCGCTCCTGCGGTTGCGCGGCGCAGCGGCCGCGTCGATCAGCATTTCGATGGCGTCGATCACCGCCGGCCCGGCGCAGGTCCAGAGCCTGGAGGGCAAGGCGACGAGCCGCAGCCGATCGCCGAGCCTGCCGATCAGGGGGTGGTTCAGGACCTCATGGGCGAGCGAGGGCGGGCCGCCCTCGGTGGTGTTGAGGATCAGGATGTCGGCCTCGCCGAGTGCGACGGTCTCGAGCGCGATCTGGCCGTAATTGTCGATGCCGAGCTCGGCGGCGAGATTGACGAAGCCCGCTTTGGTCAGGATCTCGTCGACCAGCGAGCCGCGCCCCACGGTGAAGCCGTTCGGCCGCAGGACCAGCGCCTTGGGCCGTTCCCCGCCGATGCGCCGGGCCAACGCGGCAAGCCTTGCGTCCATCTCGCCGATCAGGGCTTCACCGCGCGCAGGCTCGCCGAGCAGCGCGGCCATTTCGGCGATCTGGGCCTTGACCCCGGCGAGGTCGCGCGGCACGCCGAACTCCTTCACCGGCGCGCCGACGCGCTTCAGCAACGCGACGGTGTTGCGCGTGGTGAAGCTGCCGGCGATGACGAGATCGGGCCGAAAGGCCAGCAACTCCTCGACGAGGCCGTGATTGGCCGGGATCCGGCGGGCCGCCTGCGCCATGTTGGCGTTGCGCGGGTCCTGCGAGAGCCAGGTCACCGAGGCGATCGCGCCGGGATCGGCGAGGCGCAGGACGAGTTCGTCCGTGCACATGTTGAGCGAGACGATGCGGGACGGCTTGGCCGGAGGCTCGGCGGCGAAGCCGAGGCCCGGCCCCGCCAGCACCGCGCAGGCCAGCAGGAGGGCGGCGCCGCGAAGCACGCGCCGCAGGGCCGCCCCCTGTCTCACAGGCTCACCCGCAGGCCGCCGAAGGCGCTGAGGCCGGGGACGAGGAAGCCGACCGGGTTCTCGTAGCGCTTGTCGAAGAGGTTATCGACGCGCCCGAAGACGGTGAGCTTCTCGCTCGCCTTGTACTCGGCGGCGATGTTGACGATAGCGGCGCCCGGAGCGCGCATCCGCGAGATCGAGAAGTCGCGGTTTCCGTCGACGCGGTCCCCGACATAGATCAACGTCGCCGAGAGGTTCAGGTTCTCGATCGGAATCCAGTTTGCGGTCAGGCTCGCCTTGTGCCGCGGCCGGCGCAGCAGCTCCTGGTTGGCGGTCTCGTCCTTGGCGAGGGTGAAGGTGTAGTCGGCCCGGATCTTGAATTGCGGGCTCAGCTCGAGCGCGACGAAGCTCTCGACGCCCTTGGTCTGGGCCCGTCCGATATTGGTGTAGGAGGTCCGGGCGGCGTTGGTCAGGATCAGGTTGTCGATGTCGTTGTGGAACCAGGTCGCGCCGATCTGGAGCTTGTTGTCGAGCAATGGCTGCTCGAAGCCGATGTCGTAGCCGCGGCTCTCCTCCGGCTTGAGGTTCGGGTTGCCGTAGAAGTTGAAAGCCGGCCGGGAATCGCTGAAGCGCTGGCTCAGCGTCGGCGCCTTGAAGCCGGTGCCGTAGCTCGCCTTCAGCTTGGTTTCCGTGCCCGGGACGATGAAGGTCGGCGCGAGCCGGTAGGTGGTGTGGCCGCCGAAGGTCTCGTCCTCGTCGCGGCGGATGTTCGCGACGGTGAAGAAGCGCTCGCTCCAGTTCGACTGCAATTCGACGAAGGCGCCGGTATTGCCGTTCGAGGCGGTGAGCGAGCGCGATTCCAGCCGCTCGTTCTCGTATTGCAGCCCCATCACCAGCATCTGGCCCTCCATCAGCTTGAGGTCGCCGCGCCAGTCGTACTTCGTCCGCTCGCCAAGATTGTCGGTCGGCAGGCCGAGAATGCCGGCGGCGTTCGGAGAGCGGTTGGAGCGATCCTGGTTGGTGTAGGCGATGCCGAAGCGATTGACGAAGCGGCCGTCGAACGGGTCGAAGACCAGTTCGCCGCGGGTGAAGGCCTGCTTGTAGCTCTGGCTCGAGCGGTAGGCGTTCGGCACGCTCGGAAAGCCGGAATCGCCGGTCGAGAGTAGGTAGCCATCGGAATAGCGGCCGACCCAGTTGAGGCTCAGCGTGTCGGTGAGCTTGAAGCCGAGGCGGGCGGAGTAGTTCCAGTTGTCATAGGAATTCGGGTTGATGCGGCGCCCGGGCGGAACGAGGTTCGGCGGCGTCACCGGCGTCGAGTCGGACTTCAGATGGGCGATGCTGAAGGCGTAGTTGAAGCGGTCGTCGCCGCCGCTCAGGCCGAAAGCCTGGTTGAAGGTGCCGTAGGAGCCTGCCTCGGCCGAGGCGGTGAGCTTGGGCGGGCCCTCGCCGCGCTTGGTGGTGATCGAGATCACGCCGCCGAGCGCATCGGCGCCATAAAGACCGCTCTGCGGGCCGCGCAGCACCTCGATGCGCTCGATGTCGTTGGTCAGCATCGAGCCGAAATCGAAGGAGCGGTTCGGGGTCGAGGGATCGTTGGCATCGATGCCGTCGATCAGCACCTTGACGTGGTTCGAGTTGGTGCCGCGCATGAAAACCGAGGTCTGGCCGCCGGGGCCGCCGATCTGGACGATGTTGAGGCCGGGCACGGCGGCGAGCGCCTGCGGCAGGGTCCGGCGCTGCTCGCGCTGGATCTGATCGGCGGTGATGACGGTGACGGAGCTCGCGACCTCGCGCGCCGGAGTCGGCGTGCCCGTGGCGCTGACCACGACCTCGTCGAGCCGAATGGTTTCAGGACCTGCTTGAGCCCTGACGGCAAGGGGATTCAGCGAGGTGCCGGCGAGCAGCAGGCAGGCGAACGGCAAGGGGCCGCGCAGGGCGGTCTGGGGGAAGGGGAGCACGGAAAAAACCTCGGGCGGTCAACGTTGTGGCACGTCACCGCGAACGCGATCTCCCGCCCGCTCCCGAAAAAAGGGCAGCGCGCAAGTGAACCAGCGATCGAAACACCCCGTCCGAACGTGTTCGCGTGTGACCACGACTGACGGCAGGTCTCCTGGCTCGCGGGTCAGCGCCTTCTCACCGCCTTCCCAGGGCCGAGGTCCCAGTGGCGTATGGCGAAAGGCTCGCCGCTTACAGTTGCGGGGGCAGCCGCAGCATGGGGTGGCGAGCCACCCGCACTGCGTTCCCTTTTGATCCCGTGAGGGAACCGTCGCGTTTACGAGTAGGGCGGGAATGAGGCGCCGTCAACGCCGGCCGCGAGGCGAGCGGGATGCCGGGGCACCTTGCAGCTCATCAATATATATTATATGTAAATGTATATTGAAGTCCAAACCACGGGGGCCGCCATGAAAATCGTCGAGATCTCGGAGAAGCTTTCGGTCGCTGGCCAGCCTGCTCTCGCCGATTTCAAGCCCCTCGCGGCGCAGGGCTTCAAGGCGATCATCAACGACCGTCCCGATGGCGAGGAGCCGGGCCAGCCGGGCTCGGCCGCCGAGAGGCAGGCGGCCGCCGAGGCAGGGATGGCCTACAGCTTCGTGCCGGTGACCGGCGCGACCGTGACCCGCGCCGATGTCGAGGCCTTCCAGGCGGCGCTCGCCGCGGCGCCGGGGCCGGTGCTGGCGCATTGCAAGGGCGGCACGCGGGCGCTGACCCTGCATGTGCTGGGCGAGGTTCTGGACGGGCGGATGAAGGCCGAAGAGGTTCCGGGTTTCGGCGCGCGCTTCGGCTTCGACCTCGCCGGTGCAAAAGCTTGGCTCGACCGCGAGAGCGGCCGCAGCCCGCAGGTCAAGGGCTTCTACGAGCCGCGCAGCGGTAGCGTCCAGTATGTCGTTTCCGACCCCGCGACCGCGCGGTGCGCCATTATCGACCCGGTGCTCGACTTCGACGAGAAATCCGGCGCGACTGCGACCACCAGTGCCGATGCCATCCTCGCCTATGTCGAGAAGCAGGGCCTCACGGTCGAGTGGGTTCTCGACACGCACCCGCATGCCGACCATTTCTCCGCCGCTGCCTATCTGAAGGCGAAGACCGGCGCGTCGGCGGCGATCGGCGCCGAGGTCGTCGCAGTGCAGCGCCTCTGGAAGGATTTCTACAACTGGCCGGATTTCCCGGCCGACGCCTCGCAATGGGACAGGGTCTTCGCGGGGGGCGAGCGCTTTAAGCTGGGATCGCTCGACGTCAGCGTGCTGTTCTCGCCGGGCCACACCCTGGCCTCGGTCAGCTATCTGATCGGCGATGCCGCCTTCATCCACGACACGCTGTTCATGCCGGATTCCGGCACGGCGCGGGCGGATTTTCCCGGCGGCAGCGCGAGGGCGCTCTGGGCCTCGATCGAGGCCATCCTTGTCTTGCCCGACGAGACGCGCCTGTTCACCGGGCATGACTACTGCCCGGGCGGCCGGGCGGCGCGCTGGGAGAGCACGGTCGGCGAGCAGAAGCGGGCGAACCCGCATGTCGCCGGCCAGGACGAAGCCTCCTTCGTCGCGCTGCGCCAGGCGCGCGACAGGACGCTGCCGATGCCGAAGCTGATTCTCCACGCCCTTCAGGTGAACATCAATGGCGGCCGGCTGCCGGAACCGGAGGGCAATGGCCGGCGCTATCTCAAGATCCCGCTCGATGCGCTGCCGGGCGCGGTCTGGGGCTGAGACGCGATGACGATGCAAGCCGAACAGCCGAACACCAGGGCCGAGCTCGCGGCCAGGGCCGAGGAGGTCGCCGAGCTGCTGCGCACGCTCGCCAACCGCAACCGGCTGATGCTGGTCTGCACCCTAGTCGAGGGCGAATACGCGGTCGGCCAGCTCGAGGAGATGCTCGGCATCCGCCAGCCGACGCTGTCGCAGCAGCTCACCGTACTGCGCGAGGCGGGACTGGTCGAGACGCGCCGCGATGCCAAGCAGGTCTTCTACCGGCTGACTGCCGCAAAGGCAGCGCGGCTGGTCGAGGCCCTGCACGAGATTTTCTGCAACGAGGAGATGCCGGCATGACGGCCTATTGGCCATCGCTCGCAGGCGGCATGCTGATCGGCCTCTCGGCCGTCATGCTCCTGCTCCTGAACGGCCGCGTCGCCGGGATCAGCGGCATTCTCGGGCGGCTTGCGCTCGGGAAGCAGGCGGCGACCAATGCCGCCTTCGTCGTCGGGCTCCTGCTCGGGCCGCCGCTCTACCGGCTCGCCGCCGGGCAATGGCCGCCGGTGACGATCACCGCCTCGCTGCCGGTGATCGCGCTGGCCGGGCTCCTGGTCGGCTTCGGGACGAGGATGGGCTCGGGCTGCACGAGCGGCCACGGCATTGTCGGCCTCGCCCGATTCTCGCCGCGCTCGGCCGTCGCGGTCGTGGTCTTCCTGTTCGCGGGTATAGCCACCGTCACCCTGATGAGGCTCGTCGCGGCATGAACCGATTCGCACAGGTCGTCACAGCCCTCGCGGCGGGCACCGTCTTCGGGCTCGGCCTCGCCATGTCGGGCATGCTCGACCCCGCCCGGGTGCGCGGCTTCCTCGACATCTTCGGGGCCTGGGATCCGAGCCTCGCCTTCGTGCTCGGCGGCGCGGTCACGGTCGCCCTCGCCGGTATGGCCGTGCTGAGACGGCTGCGGCGTCCCGCCTTCGACGAGGGCTTCCATCTGCCGGCGACATCGCCGATCGATCGACGGCTGGTGCTGGGTTCGGCGATCTTCGGAATCGGCTGGGGCATGGCCGGCTTCTGCCCCGGGCCGGCACTGGCCTCGCTCGCGCTCGGGCTTGCCCCGGTCGCGCTCTTCGTCATAGCCATGCTCGCCGGCATGACGCTGCATGACCGCGTCTGGCTGCGCCGGGCGGGTTGAAGCAGGGCCCGCGCCGATCCCGCAATTTGGTTTCGGCCGGCTGCGCACCCGCTGGCACCGCTTTGACCGGTTGATGGGCGGACTCGCCGGAGAGCTCCCGGCGCAGCCGAAAATCAATCGGCAAAGAAAGTCGCGAGAATGGGGTTGCCAAGCGCGGCCCGACTCGCTAATTCGACATCCGTCAGCCGAACGCGGCTTCTGCCGCTCCGTTCCGTTGCCACGCGCCCGTAGCTCAGCTGGATAGAGCATCAGACTACGAATCTGAGGGTCAGAGGTTCGAATCCTTTCGGGCGCGCCATTTATTTCAATCACTTAGCCGGTTTTGACGGCTTCGGATTGACTGCGGTTTGCAAGCGGTTTGCAAAACCTGTTGCCGGAGCGTTCTCGAATTTCTCCATGGCAGCTTCTGCCAGGGCTCGCGTGCGGCTAAGGTATTTTTCCAGGATCGTGTTGACCGTCTTGAGCGAGTGCCCCGTGATCGCGGCGATCTCCGGGATCGTGCAGCCGGCCTCCGCAAGCATGGTGACCGCCGTTCCCCGCAGGTCGTGGAAGTGCAGGTCCGTCAGCCCAGCGCGGTCGCTGGCTTCTTTCCATTGGTCGTAGAGATCACGGCAACCGCCGAATTCTCGTACTTTTTGCATGCGGCTAATGACACGTAGGTCCCCGGCGCGGGGAATGAGGTCATGACGCATGCATTCGGAGGCAGCCCTCCGGCACGACACGGCACGCGCCGGCCGTACGTCGCCGCCGTGGACGGACAAGGGCGCAGTCGGTGGAACGTCCCGCGATATGGGCTTTTTGCTCTCAGCATGCCGCGCACGCTGCCGACCGCCGGCGCCGACTAGCAACCTAGAATGCCGGCCGTGGCCGGTCAGATCGGCCATGGCCGGGGGTAGCCGGACTTAGTCAGTGCCAGAGCTGACCCATCAGTCCATTCAGGCCGGAGCGCGCTGGTTAGCTTGGCGCCCGCGGCCGGTCACCTAGCGGTCGTGGGCCTTGGATCGCTCTGGATAGTCCAAGGTTGGCTGACCCACAGGCGCGATCGCCTGTGTGCCGTCAACGCCGGCCGGAGCTCACGCTGAGGTGCCCAGCGTCGGGCGCAATGGCCCCGTTTTCGCGGCCGACCTAGACGGTGGCGTTTGAGGCGAAACGGCCGCCCAGGATCTGGGCAATTTGCTCGACGAGCTTGTATTGAACGGCTGCCGCATAGAGCTGGCGTGCGGTACGGAATGATCTCTCTGGCGTAGGCTCCGGTGAACCGCCACCTGCAGTCGCTATTTTTGCCGCGTGTTGGTCATACAACGCGCGAAGCGCCTTATCTCCAGCCGGCAGTGGCTCGCCTCTGTAATTCGCAATTAGCCAGGCTAGAGGCTCTGCGGTGCTGCGTAGGCTGGCAACCCTCGCCAGCAGTGATTTCACCACGGCAGCGTCGGCTCGGTCATCAGCGCCCGCTGGAGTCGCCCACTTGAAGGATGCCAAGCGGACGACGACGCCTTCAATGCGATCACCATCGGGGCTGCGCAGGCGACCGCGCTGGAAATCGTGCTCAACAAAACGGTGCAACAACCTCGTGGGGATGAGCCTGTAATCTGCAAAAAGCGAGTCGGGTTGCCCGAGTACCTCGAGTGCGCCACTCGTCAAACTGTCGCGAAGGTCCGCGACCAACTCCTGCCAACACCTTCGAATGACCTGCAGTGCGTCCGCGACATGCTCGGTCGGGGGCAATTGCCGTGCGAGCGCCCCCTCGAGATCGCCGTCGAGCTCAGCTGGCGTTAGCACGACTGCTATGGGACCAATCTCGCCGGGAATATCGAAGATGAGGTCGAGGGTGGCAGCGGTCGGGTCCAATGTGAAGTCATCGAGATCGGGGATGACCCGCAACGGGGAAAGCTTGTCATATGCCATGCGCGGTGCCGCAGCGCTGACTTCAGGACCGCCGCGCACATCAAGGAACGGCGCGACCGCCATCGGGTACCAATCAGCCGGCGGTTCAGGTGCGGCCGACGCGAAGCCTTTCCGTTTAGACCGCCCCTTAGTCATGTCGATGCTCTTTCTCGCTCAACCGCACCGCGCCTGATCTCGACAGATCAGACTTCTAGCCATCGCCGTGGTCATTGGATCCGGATAACGCATTCAGCGTCGCGGCAGGCTGTAAAGTCGTCTCCGTCAGCGAGAATGAAGCCGACGCTTGAACCCTTTCCTAACTTCTTGCGCAGCCCGCTCTTCTGGTAAATGCGGGCATAATTTCTAAGCTTCCCTCGCGCCCGGCCACCCCACGTTATTCGTGACCTGAGACCCTTTTCTCCTCCGTCCTGAGGGAGAGTCCTGGGTTTCATTTCTGGCCTCAGGCGGCCTGTTTTTCCAGCGTGGATTTGAGGGCGAA
>JAESGI010000450.1_pt1 | contig 10698 bp, 14 predicted proteins | sample 9269671 | NCBI WGS metagenome assembly JAESGI01 (sample SAMN14515641, study PRJNA621666) | algae metagenome | isolation source: Nostoc indistinguendum CM1-VF10 and co-occurring heterotrophs from gravelly... | place: USA: Clark Mountains, San Bernardino, California | collected 1998-06-05 | reverse complement strand
CGCGTGGAAAAGCGTAATCAAAAAGCTCCAATGAGCAATTCGCAGTTCGCAGTTCGCAGTTCGCAATTAACTTCAAGAAATTGCGAATTGCGAATTGACAATTGCGAATTGGTATCCACACCCCCCCTTGATGCTATAGGGAACTCCCATTGCCAAGGGGAGGATACTACCGAATTTGAGTCGCCTCCGACAGATCGCATTACGCTACTCCATTGCGTAGAAATACTACGAAGAGGCATTTCTCGTGGAGTAGACGCAATTAAAGGCATTCTCAAGCGATGGGTTGAGGATTTGCGTTGGGAGACGGTGCTGGAACTTGAAGCGATCGCTCCTGATGAATTGCGACTTGTCGAGGCTCAAATCCCGGAATTTTACGCCTTGCTGAATGAAGAAGTGTTGCCAATGGAGGGGAGTTAAACTGTCGTCATAACTAACCGCATCCTTGAAGTAATTTCTACTTTTGCTTTCAGCAATTGCGCTGATGCTGCTTTGCTAAATTGATTTTTTGGTAAAATGGGGTCAAGAGCTTTCATGCACTGAATTATCGGTCACTTCGACTAACCAGGGAACAACCAAGGGGAATCATCACGCGGTTTATATGCTTGCAACCTGACTCGCAATTCTTGAATTACCGGGATGGCAGGGGTAGCCAGTTTCCCTTTCGTGTTACCTTTGCGAAAGATGATTTTGGCTCTGACTTTTCCTTTGGCATCGTATACGTCGCGCTTAAGCAACGTCACTGCTTCATTCACCCGACACGCTGTGTAAAGCATCACCGCAAACAGCGCTTTGTCTCGTAGCGAGTCTACCCCCTGCGAGAACAGAAGTTGGATTTCCTGCAAAGACAGAATCTTTGCTTGACCATGCCTATCAATTTTCAAGGTTGCTGTCCCATCAACACCCCGCCCTGTTCTTATTATCCCAGTCCACGGGACAGGAATTGCTACGGGGTGCAATTTTCGCAGCTATGCAGATGAGCTTGAGTGGATAATGAGGGCCTTTGTTGTAAGTGAAAGGGACATTAATTTTAAAAAACTGGATTTACAGAGCTAGACCATCATTTAAATTGCACAGAGCTAAAAAATTGAGCGTTTGGACACTAATTATTTAAAACTGACAAATAATTCTTTAATGGACAGTTGCGCTCCGTGCAATCGCCGCAGCTTTCACCTGAAAGCACCAGTTGTTGTGGTTAGCCAATATCAATATTGATTGATAACAATGCAGAAACTGCCGAAGGGACTTTACCGAATGGCAAGTTAGTTTTTGATGTCTGAAATTACAATGTGTTTTCAACGTGTAGGTACCTACCCAAGTAAGTGATCGGTTCGTCTTCACGCAAGTCAATTTTCCCGATTTGGGTGGTAAGGCACTTACCCGCTCATAAAGATACGAAAGTACGATCCAGATCCACGCCACACAACGAGCAATTAAGAACAAGGCTGGTATCTTTTTTTTGTGGTTCCCCCTAAAAATACACCTCTAAAAGAAAAACCTAAAAATAGGTGAAAAAAATAAACCAATAATGAATTTATAGTTAATAAGTGATGCATCAGGTCAAAGAGCATACTCCTAGCATTTAAATAGACAAATATTACAGGTGTAGGTTTGGGTTAAAGAAAAGGGACAAAGGTGCTTATTTTAAAGAACTTGTACAAAATTTCCCCCTGCTTCTGTTGCTTCAGTGCCAAATGAAGCCTTATCCGAATAGCCTGCTATTTAATCGCTATCACGCCATAAAACTATAGAGTCATTTTCAGTTTATTTTTTGAGAGTGGTGGTAACATCTCTTCACAAAAGCTATCGCCAAATGCGTCAACGCATTTAGCGATGATAGTATCAAGGTAATTCATCGTTAAGGAGAGAGTATAACATCCCGGTGATCCTGGGACACTGAACCATTTGTTAGTTTCCAAGCCATGAGTGAGGGATGATTGAACTCTGCCTTTGATGACCTTGAAGGCATCTGGCTCTAACTCCCCATAGAGCATTTTGACAATAAAATCGATGTGAACAATTGTGCCAATGTGTTCTGCCAAAACCTGTTCGATAGCTTCCGGGCGAGACAGGGATTGGAAAATAGGCAGCATATCCGTCTCGGTTCCAGAGAGCGCTTGCTGTTGAGTTGATGTTTCTATCGGTGGCTCTAGGAGTACTGAAGTATCTGTAGCTGCATCAGATTCTTCACCTGACCAAGCTTGTATAAGTGTGAATATGTTTTGTTGAGTGGAGTCAAGCAATTGGGTTGCGACTGTTGATGTATCCTGTGAATCGTCTAATAAAGGATGGGTAATAGGTTCAACATCGTCATTAACAGATTCCTCACTTAAGAATAAGAAGAAGTTTTTTCCTTTTTCAGAGGTGAATTCTTCATTATCATTATCCACCTCCTCAGTCAAAGGCCAGTTAGATAATAGAGCTTCTACATGAGTAAGATTTGCTTTGGCTAGGGTATATAATTTTTCGTACTCTTCTGCAAGAGGTGCGTAGTAATCTCGCAATGCTAATAATGACTCGATTGCTTTTTGGGGAGGTGATAAAGGAAAGGGGCTATTCATCAAGTTTGGAGTTAACTATACCTTGCGACACTCGTATAGTTATGAAACGACATCGAGTGAATTGGAAAGGAATTGACAGTTTCACACTTATTGTAAAGTATTTGAGTAAGTTGAAGCTTCGCAAGTGATTCATGTTGTTGTCAAAGCGATTCATGCTATAAGGGATTTCCAGAAAATAAAATGCTATGAGCCTAGCTTTCGCCCCGAACGCGAGTGCGTCTCCCTTTGGGAGAAGGGCGAAAGCGCCTCAGTCCTTGGGTTGAGCCAAAATATATTTGATACGGCTGGGCATTTTATTACCTGTAGGTGCCTAAGAGGATCGCGCTACCCAAAAAGCAATCGAGTGCATTCCCCCTTGGTGTTATGGGAGGAACTGCACTCGTCGAATTTTACTTATTTAAGCAGTTGTGAATTTATAAGTTTTTCCATTTTTCAAGGGTGAGACAAGGTTGTAAGGCAGTAGTAGGTATAAATCCACTGGAAGAAACACCGAAATTGTTTAAAGATGCAATTTCGTTTTCGGCATTGTCAATGGCTACTCCTATAGCTTTGGTTTTATCTTCTGGGGAAAGTTTATCAATTTTAGCGCTAGAAGGATTTGGAAGGGTAGAACCTTTTTTGAGTGAAAATTCGTGTATTTTGTAAAACTGATCTCCTGCTTCGGGTTTACCCAATAAGAGACAACCTTTAGATTTGACGAACAAACCAACACTCTGCATATTGGGACTGAAATGACGCTTAGTGACAAACTTTACCTCTTGAACAGACCCCCAAACAAGGACGGCTTCAGGAAAACCTTTAGCACCGACATCTCGACTTTCTTTACAGCCGTTGTTGTCTTGATCAAGAAACCCGTCACTACAAACTTTCCAATTGACTTTGTATAAATCAGGAGTACTGTCAACAAACTCTTTGACAGCAGATGCTTCTGCTTTTTGCTTTGCTGCAATCAGTTCAAGTTCTATTTCGTGTCCAATCTGTTCAGGCGTTTTACTGTGGCAAGAGATGATACCACCACTGAGGAGCAAAGCTAAACTAATGGCAATTTGTGAAGTTTTGAAAAGCATATTATTCTCACCTGATAGCCGACAATTTATTGTGAGTATATTAGATAGTAAGAGAGCTAGATTTAGCCGATTGTTAGGAAAATAATTTTATGTATTTAACGAAATTATTTTAGCTAAATCTCATTCTAAATAATATATATTGATTCGATTTTAAATAGCAAGCTAAAAAGAGTAATTAACTATTAAAAAACTTGAACTTTTTCGGGTAATTTAATCTTATCAAAAGAAAAAGGCTAATTTTATAACAGGATGTCAACAAAAAGCAATAGCCAGAAGGACGATATTTTTTTAGACTTCGAGCGATTCCTTTAAAGTGGGGGAATATGCCATAGTGTCTAAGTAAGAATTCAGCATGGGCAACACTCATTGGGCTACACTCATTCAAAATAGCTGAATTCTTCTTCAAGTATCTAACGTATCTTCTTGTCGTAAAAAGCTAGCTTTTGCAATAAGAGGAGAAAAAAGAACAAAAGAGTTAGTGGATAAATGGTAGAAGTTTGGCGATATTGGGAATTTGAGCATCCATCAAGTTATGTGGTAAGAGTGATAGCAACACCATCAGGGCTAGAGTTATTTGCAGTGGATGTATTGCAAATAGTAGCTCCAATAAATGATGATTTAGTGAGGTCAATTGAGTTCAGAAACGATTAGTGATGATGGAGAATAATCAAGTGAGTTTGGTATCGACACTCAGCGCTCTCTCGATTCACTCATTAATATCACTAACAATAGTAGAACACAATATAGTCAAACAATTTATGCAATGGGTAAGAACAAATGTGATGCCAGTGTTTAAAAATGATGTCACGATGATTGCAATCGAGCAACCAAAATACTTATTTCAACAAATAGATTATTCTCAGAAAGATTCTTTGATTAAGTATTTGTATTTTCAAAATAGTGATTCTTGGTCATCAAATAGTATTGATTTATATTTAAAGTTTATTTTTAAAAAGCTTCCATTGCCAGCTAGCTGTCCTCAGACTATTGATTTAAATAGTATTGACTCCCGAACTAGATATTTTCAAGTATTGAAGACAGTACTAAGGTCAGTCAGCAGTTATGAATATGTTTATGAAGATTTGGTTATAAGGTCGGCAAATTTATTGATAGCTCAATCATTAGATTTGTTAGTTTATTACCATTTAAATAAATTAAATGAGTCGAATTTAAATCAGGTATTAGAACAAGGATTAATATTACAAGCTCTGGGAACAATGGTTAATAAATCAATTGACAATTTCAAGGATTTAAAACCAATGTATTTAAACCTATTAGACTACTTTTCAGCAGAGATGCTAGCACTGGACTAAACCCCTAAACTGATTAAACATGAAATAGAGGAGAAAATCAGATGACAGATATTTTAAAGGATGAAGCAGAGATCCTTAACGGAGTAAAAGAATTACTCTTAGTAACAGATGAAACAACAGAAGCAGAAAGCACAGAAGATATACAGCAGATGCCAGAAGCAGCAACCGCAGGTGAAAAAACAGAAGCAGGAAATACAGTCCTGCCACAAACAAAAACCGCAGTCACCAATAAAAAACAGTGGAGTCGGAGATTAGTGATAGTGACAGGAGATAAAGGAGGAGTAGGAAAAAGTACTTTCGCCAGAGGATTAGCGCAAACATATTTGGATATGAAAAAAGAATTTTTGGCTTTTGATGCGGACATATCTAATTCTCATTTAAGCAGATTTTATGGGGATAAATGTTTAGTGAGAGAATTAGATTTTTTTACAGAAGGGAATGTAGACATTTTTCTAGATGATTTGAAAGAGTTAATAGAGGATAGTCTAGACACAGAAGGAGCAGTTATTCCCGGAAAGTCTTTATTCTTATTGGAATTACCACCACAGTCCATGAGAATCTTAAAAGATGTTGTACAACAAATGAAATTTTTGTCTACAGTTGATGAGTTATATGATATGCGAGTAACAATTGTAGTTGTAATTAGTCGAGTAATGGATTCGGTAAAGCAGTTAATAACTTTATATGATTTTTGTCAAGACCAAGTAGATTATGTCGTAGTGAAGAATTTGTTCTTCGGTTCGCCAGAAAACTTTGTCAGATATAAAGAATCCTCAGACATAACAGCGATGAAGGATATATTAATAGAAAGTAATATTCCGTTTTTAGAAATAACGATGCCAGATTTAATAGAACACGCTTATGATTATTTAGATAAAAATAGCTTGACATTTAATCAAGGAATAGAGCAAAAAGAAAAGCCATCAGTCAAAGGAAGGGTAAGTACTTGGATTAGCAAATTCAAGGAACAAGTTGGATTGGCAAAAAGCATTTTAGGATTAGAAAATGTCCCCCGTTTGTAGACGTGTAGTTATGACTGTAGGTGACTCGCGTGTGGGAAAGTCTACAGTTATCAAGTTATTGATTGAACTATTCCTTAGTCAAAATCAAGCTGTTAAGATTTATAACCACGACAACCGTAATAAGTTCAAAGCTTATGAAGGTATAGTACCAATAGAAAGCTTAAATTTTTTCACTGACAACCCGGATTTGGTGTTAGACGATTTACTTAATGACTCATTAGATGTGATTTTTGTAGATATGCCGGGACAATATATCCAAGAAACCTGTAACTACATATATGAGGCTGATTTTTTTACTGTTTTGGCTGAACTCAACTGGAAACTAACATTCTTACAGCCAATTTCCCATAGAAGTGATTGCATGGAATATTTCTTGCAGCTATTAGATTTTGCAACGGACAATGCTAATTATGTCATAGTCAAAAATCAACATTTTGATACGAGGTTTAAAGAGTACAAGCAATTAATCCAGCAAAAATTGCCATTGATTGGGGGCACAGAAATTATATTAACAGCCTTGCACAGAGATCATTATCAAGCAATGGAGGATTTAACCAAACCTTACTCACAATGTATTCAAGAGCTTAAGCTATATGTGCTGTATCGCTCATATATTTATCACTGGCTAAAAAATTTCTTTGATGCTGTAACAAATAATCAAGTCGCAAGTATTTACTTAGGAGTATCAGCAGGTGAGAACATCAGAAATATTGCAGGGGTATTCTGAAGCCGAACAACAGAGGATCGTTGAAACAGCGCAGCAACTGGGGTTAGCAGAAGATGACCCGATGTTTCAAGTCATGGCAACGCTTGGCAGATATGAAGAAACAATGATTTCACTGCAAGCACGAATGGAGGCAATGATTGAAGCTTGGGTACTAACAATCGAGCAGAAGTTGACGAACACTTCTAAAACAGCCCAATCAATGAACAACACTGTAGTCAGTAATGCTGTGCGTGATGTATTAACTGAACAAATGCCGAAGCTGATACAATCATCGACATCATCTGCATCCTCGACACCAAAAGAAATCCGATTATCTACAGGCAGTTCTAAGATGCATTTTTGGTCTATCTGCGCTCTGGTAGGAGGAGTGACAGCAGCCGGTGCGATGCTTGCTTCATTTACGACTTGGAACGTGATGACTAACTTGGGCCAAAATCAATCAGTCATCTTGTCAAACAACGACTTGAAGATTTTACAATGGGTAAAATCCAGCGAAGGTAAGCAAACTTATAAGCTCTTTGTTGAGAATCAGCAAACTCTGGCTGCTTGTCAAGAAGAAAATCGGTTGAAAGGATATTGTTTAATTCAAATGCAAAAAAACAAGAAAAATTAATCAACCAGTAGCTCTCCAGTCTGGGGTAGAAGGTTCTAAGTAGCCAAAACTTTGAGCTTTAAGAATGGCATTCACTCGATCTCTAGCTCCTAACTTGAGAAAAAGGTTGCCAGTGTGGGATTTGACTGTGCTAATACTGATGAATAGTTGATTAGCGATTTCCTTATTGGAGTAGCCACTGGCAATTAATTTGAGAATTTCAATTTCTTGAGTTGTAGGTAACTCGTTGTACTTTTTGCCTTTAATTTTTGTACTCTGACGATGGTTCAATTCCAGAAATCTCTTGATAATCGCTTGGTCAAGATATTCTTCGTTTCGATAGATACTACGGATAGCGTTTTTAATCGACTCGATCTTGGTTGTCTTTAAGAAATATGAATCAGCACCACAGGCAAAAGCTTCGTTAATCACATTTTGACTAGAATAAGCGCTGAGGATAATAACTTTGGATAAAGTGTCCTTCTTAATCCTGGTTGTCATCTCTAGTCCGTTGATATCTGGTAGCCCAATATCAAGTAAGACAATATAATGAATCAATTGTTTTGAAGCAAATGATAGATGGAGAGTACGGAAGCAATCTCCAAGAGATAAAAACAATTCTAATATCCTTATGGCAGACTAATAACAGAGTGATTCAACTGATAGATATGTATCGAAATCATCAATCAAGAGATAGACTTATTGGTTTAAATCCATCCTTGATTCATGAATTTGATTTTGGCGACTTATTGAATAATTTATATCAAGAGTATATGCCAAAAGCTATTAATCGGGGTTTAAAATTGCACTACAAGACTTGTACACAATATGTACATGGAACTAGGGTGAAAGGAGATGCAACACATCTTTACAGAATGTGTTCAAATCTACTTCAAAACGCCCTCTCATATACAGAGACAGGTGATATATTCTTGCGATTGTTGAACCAGGGTGATGACTTGGTAGTTTTAATTGAAGACACGGGCATTGGTATTGGATCAGAGGATTTGGCGAATATCTTTCTACCTTTTTATCGTGGGACTATTTCTTCACCTGGCTCCGGGTTAGGATTGTATATTGCAATGATGGTAGCTTATTCTCATGGGCTGAAACTGTCTGTAGATTCTGTTGTTGGTAAGGGGACGATATTTACAATAAAATTTCCCTATCAAGTAAACAATTTTTATGGGGTAGATGCTACAATCCCGAAAAAGTCGAGATTAACTCATGCGCTACCTGGACGACACTAAGCTATGGGACAAGATAGAGTATGTAGTTGGATGTTTGATATTTGGTGGGCTGTTTATCGCTGCCGTTATCACATTTAGCACTGATATATTTGAAGCCACATTTTACATATTTCTTGCAACAATAATTGCTCCTTTTGTGAAAATAAATCCAATATTAAGACGGTATCTCTTAATCAGTGGATTTATATTTGGATTAGTGATGGGGTATTTTAGTTAAATATGCCTAATCTCCTAGCTCGGAATGATCATCTTTATCAAATGTAAATTGCTGAGTTTGATCAGTTTGAATAGGTAATGATTGAGATTGTTCTTTTGCAATTCGCTGCTGATTAAAAGCAACGATTTTTTGTGCTTCTTCAGTTGAGAGGTTATTTGAAGTAATTGTAAACTCGTTAGTGTGGTCTTTATATGCAGCAAAAGCTTTTTGATTGGATTGAGTTTTGCGGTTAACATTGATAAACTGTATACCTTCTTTAATCAGTAATTGAAGTCTATAAAGAACGCCTTCATAAACGCGGCCTTCATTTTTAGTATCTTGACCTTTAGCAATGATAGTTTGAAGAACGGCAGCAATCAGGGGCTTTTTGCTAAAATCATCGGCTTGATGTTGTTTATTAACCTCTTGATTTGCTGGTGTGCAGGGAGTTAAATTAGCGTTTGATTCCCCTTGAGCCATCATTTGTTGGAGGAATATATGCTTTCTTTGGGTAATTAGATTTTCAACTCTAGAAAAATTATTAGGCTGCTCAGTCACAGGTGTTTCGCTTTGAGTGACACCGAATCTTTGAGAATATTCAGCCAGATATTGATTTTTAAGTTGTAGTCTATAATCTTCAATATTTTGAGTACTTTTGGTCAAAATATTTCTTAATTTATCTTCAAGGTTTTGACGCGATTGTGAATCCAACTCAATGGGGGATTGTACTGTACTCTGTGGCACTTTCTCTATCATTCGAGCCAGCCGATAAGCCATCATATTATTCGAGATCCCACTGTTGCGATTAATAGAAGCGATGGTTTCTCTAACATCTGTGGATTGCATAACTAAACTTCCAAGTTGTTTAAGTGAGGTTCTGGATTGCGAGGCTGGTTTTGAGTTGGCTTCTGTGTTTCGGCATTCTGGGAAATCTTCGGACTATAAAAATTATTAATCGATTGTTCGCGCAACAATTTTAAATCCTCTGTGATTTCGCTAAGTGGTGGCAAAATAATATCAGTTTTCCCATTAATAATAATCTCTTCTTTAGTTTGAATTAAAAATTTAAAATAAAGTTGTGACTGCTCACCCAAAGTTAGTTTAGCATTGAGGTCTTTTTGAAATCGCTCACGAAAACCTTCATTACCTTGGTTTGCTCCAGATGTCCATCTGACAGAACTCTCCAGTAAGTTCCAAATTTCAGCTAATGCTGGATGAAGTGGTAAAGGAATATCACGAGTTGCGTGGGCATTAGCAGCAGAATTAATTGTTGGGATTTGAAGTTTAGTTGCCAGCAGCCTGAGTTTGTCAATTTCTAATGAGGTAATAGCCATAGAATGAACTTGATGATTCATTTGTTCATCAGTTCTGCTCAATTCTAAATGTACAGCAACTCTAGTAGTGCCGTTATGTTCAGTTTTTAAAAGCTTGATATCACCACTATTTTCATCATTAGAAGTATAAGTAATCCGATAATTACCTAATTCTAAATCGTGAGAATTAAAGGTTTATAGGGTATTTGTAAGTATTTTGAAGATTTCTAAAGATTTAAAACTTTCAATAATTTTATGAGTGCCATCAGGAGAAAGAGAACTTAGGGTGTTAGCAATTTTCCTGGGGTCTTCATCAAGGTCAGGTAGCTCTTTACCTTGCTTCAAGGTATCTGCAACCATTAAAAACTCTTGCCGCTCTATGGGTAAAAATTTATCTTGAGGTCTCTGAGTGCTGCTCTCTTCTGAAGGCGAACTAACTTGAGATTGAGGGGCTTCGGGAATAATTACTCGAGCATTTTTGGGGAATTAGTTTGTGGAAAAGGCGCAATTTTTTCCTTTATTTGTTGGGTTCGTAATGCCTGTTCTATTCGTATGGATTTGATAATAGCAGCATACAGAGGGCGAGTATGGGATAAAGGAGATAGAGGACGCAGGGGAGTCAGAGAGGCTTCGGGGCATCTGGATTCATCACTTGTTGTA
>JAESGI010000449.1_pt1 | contig 10701 bp, 14 predicted proteins | sample 9269671 | NCBI WGS metagenome assembly JAESGI01 (sample SAMN14515641, study PRJNA621666) | algae metagenome | isolation source: Nostoc indistinguendum CM1-VF10 and co-occurring heterotrophs from gravelly... | place: USA: Clark Mountains, San Bernardino, California | collected 1998-06-05 | reverse complement strand
CTTGACGCCACGCTCACGTGAGTTAGACCAGATTCTTCGTTTAGCCGCTTAGACCGACAGTTGCAACTTTTTGATACTTAGCCCAGAAGTTTTATTTCTGGGTCAATTTCTGCAAAAGTATAGTAAAAAAAGACTACAGAAAGATTTGCGAATAGCTGCGTAGGCAAAGCCCGCCGTAGGCATCGCTCTAAGGGCAAATGCGGTGATGGTTACTCGTAACCAAAAGGATTTCTCTCAAATTCCCAATTTGGTGCTGGAGGATTGGACACATTGACTACATCCTCTGCTATCAATTTTGATATCAAAGCAGGAAATTACAGATATACCATTACCAATTGACACTTGCCTAGTTCCGCAAGGATAATTTTGCTCCGAAGTGAATGTTTTGATTAATGCCCCTGCTTGTTGCCGTATGATAGACGTTATTGGAAAGCTTCCTTTCCCAGAAGATGAATAAAAACTGTAATTAGCTTTCATAATAATTTTTTGTCAAAAGTGGATCACACCTGCCGAGGGTAACGCACGAGATATGACCGTTTGTAATTACCTATGCTTAATTTGTTTTGAGGCTAAGAATTGTTTCCCAAATTGTCCATTGGATCGGTTCAGCCAATAAATTTTTTGTTCGTTTTAAATAAGGTTTGCGATAAGGTCTGTTGAGTTGTGCTGTCTCGAAATCGTTTTTGTCAGCCCAAGTCTCGTAGAACATAAACCTAGTCGGGTCGTGAGGATTCTGGTTGACTTTGAAATTAAGCAGGTTTGGTTCAGCAAAGACGTGTTTGAGAACATTCATCAGTTCTTTTTTGTAGGCTTCTTCCATACCAGGCTTAGTACGGACTGAAACTAATACAGTTATAGGTTTGCTACTCATAATTCTTCCCGAATAACGATGCGGTTGGGAAGTTGGAGCGAACCTAGTTGATAATTTGTGAATAAATTGGTGTGTGCGTTCATACTTTTAACTGGTGAAAGTTTGGTAATTAGATGTGGGGAAAATCTATTTTTGACGTTCCCAAATAGCGATGAGATTGCCATTGTTGTCCCGAAAATTTGTAATCGATGTGCCAATTTCGGGAATATAACGGCTCTCCCAAATCAGTGGTACACCTTTGGCTTTTAACTGAGCATTCGCTGCTTTTAAGTCATTCACGTAAAACACCATATTGCGGATGCCGAGAACCTCTAAATGTGCTGGAGGGTTTTTTGGTTTTCCTTCCAAATTTCGCTGATTAGGGATTTTGATTAAATCAATGAAAAAGCCATTCTTTTCCATCAAGGCAATCTCAATACCTGTAGAAACTTGCCTTCTACTTTGCAACTTGAAGCTTAACTTGTCTGAATACCAACGCACAGATTCGTCAATATCTGGAACTGATATGGCGACATTGTAAATTTCCAGTGTTTCAAGCCCCATGTCAGCTTGTGAATTTATTTTAGGTTGGTTTTGATTAGCAATTGCAAAAAGACTAGTACTTGCTGTAAGTCCGGTTGTGGTCAGGATAACTGCTATTAGTTTTTTCAAGCCTTTAGGTTGCATGGTGAAAATTCCTGCGCGTTCATGACCTAACAATAACTTGTGCCAATAGATAGAAAAAGCAGTTTACTGTCATATAACTTGTGAAAATAATTCACCATTTTAGGTACACAGATGCTAATAAGCTTGAAAATTTAGTTTGCTTGAGTTCCTCAACCAGTTCAATCAAATTCCCGTTGTTGTCCTGAATGAAGCAGAGCTTAAGCTTCAATGCCTCATCTACTCTTGGTTCCCACAGGAACTTAACGCCCTTTCTCCTGAGTTCTGCGGCGACGATATCTAAATCGTCTACGACAATTGCCAGATGTTTGTAACCCTGTATTAGCAAATCATCCGGAACATTAGTCACTGGCGGTTGAACTCGGAACGAGCTTTTGCGTGCAAATACTTCAAGACGGATGCCATTTAATTCTAGAAAAGCTTGCTGTGTAGATAGTTGAGGTAAATCGCGTCTTCCGGTAACTCGGAAGCCAAGTTTATCTTGATACCACCGAAGCGTCTCTTGAAAGTTAGTAACCGAAATTGCCACATGATGCAATTTGGCCGAACCTAGTGGTGTAACAGGAGTGGCTGGCTTCTGCACTTGGGCTTGGTCATGCACCATTGCAGAAAAACCGACAATTGCAACAATTACAGTGCAACTAAGCGCCTTATTAACTGCGTTTTTGAGCATAATTACTTCTAGTGTTGTTTCGGACGGATCAATTTGGCACTACAGGCGGTCTTCAGCCGCAGAACCTTCATGGGCAGCCATACCACCGTCCACCACCATGATGTGTCCATTGAGGAAACTGGCTTCTTCGTCCGCGAGAAACAAAGCTACATTCGCTATCTCTTCTGGTTGTCCCCAACGTTTGAGCGGGACTTTGTTAGCAATAGAGTTACTGACTTGTTGATAAAGCTGAGTATCTACAGGGTTAACAAACTGATTCAGGAAAGTTGTCTCGATGGGGCCTGGTGCAATTGCATTCACGCGGATACCTTGAGTAGCGTACTCCAGCGCCGCAGCTTTCGTCAAACCGACTACACCATGTTTAGAACTTACATACGCACCAACATTTGGTAATGCCACAAGCCCTAATGTCGAAGCCTTGTTAATAATGACACCTGATTTTTGCTTGAGCATCTGTTGTAGCTCATACTTCATGGAGTAGAACACACCGTCGTAGTTGGTGCTATTTAATTCCTGCCAATGTTCCGTAGTCATCTCATGAATTCGCCCAAAACCTGGTATACGACCAATACCTGCGTTGTTGTAAGCTATATCAAGCCGACCATATTTCTGAATAGTTGCTTTTACGAAAGCTTCCACTTGTTTGGGGTCGCGTACATCAGCACGCATATATGTTGCTTCACCACCATTGTTGCGAATTGTGGCTTCCACTTGTTTGCCCAAGTTTTCGCGTCTGCCGCAAAACATGACTTTTGCCCCTTCTCTGGCAAAAAGTTCAGCTGCGGTGCGTCCCATCCCACTCGTTGCACCTGTAATTAAAACAACTTTGCCATTAAATCGTCCGTTTGCAGAGCGAATTGGCGATCGCTGTGTCAGAGTTTGGTTTTCGTTCGCCTTGACCTGATGACTATTAAGTGCTTGATTGCCAATGACTGCCATCGTTCCCAAAGCTGTAGTACCACCAAAAATAAACTTGCGTCGTGCAATCGTCTATTGCCTTCAAGTTAACCTTTGGCAAAAAGAAGAAAAAGTAGTTACATTTCACATGACTTGTGAATAAAGTTCAAAAATCATTTAAGCTGGTGGGCATGGACAAACTCAACAGCCTAATCATCTTCGTCCGCGCTGCCCAAAACCGCAGCTTCTCAGAAGCTGCGCGACAAATGGGGATGTCGCCATCCAGCATCAGCAAAGCCGTGCAACGCTTAGAAGAAGAACTGGGAATCCGTTTACTTAACCGCACCACCCGCAGCGTGACGTTGACGGATGACGGTGCTGCTTTTTACTCACGGTGCCGACAAATTCTGGATGAGTTAGAAGAGGCAGAACAAGAACTGCTGCAAACGAGGTATCAACCCAGAGGGACGCTAAGAATCGATTTAACAATGGCGTTGGGGCGAATGCACATTGTTGGGGCGTTGCCTATGTTGACGGCGAAATATCCTGAACTCAAGCTGGATGTATCTCTGAATGACCGCTTTGTTGATTTAATTGAAGAAGGAATTGATGCTGTTGTGCGCTTGGGTATTGGTACGGATAGTCGATTAATTATGCATCGGGTGGCGACAGTGCGGTTTGTTGTTTGTGCTTCACCGGATTACTTCAAACGCCACGGTATTCCCAAAACTCCTCAAGACCTGAAGCAACATAACTGTATAAATTTTGTCTATCCCCAAACACGAAGGGTGTTTGAGTGGCGCTTTCAACACGGCAGTTTGCACACTCCAGGGAACCCCCGCAACGCACTGCCTCACCAAGGCGAACAATTTGAAATGCCTGTGGAGGGTTCCTTACGATTTGACCATGCCGAATCTTTACTGGAAGCTGCAATTGCGGGCGCGGGAATAGTGCAAGTTCTTAACTATGTTGCTGGAAGAGCAATTGCGGGTGGTGAACTTCAACCGATACTTGAGGACTATGCTGCTCCTGGTGAACCGATATCGGTAATTTATCCACAAAAGCGGCATTTATCAGCAAAAGTTCGCGCTTTTATTGATTTTATGGTTGATTTAATGGGTCAACTTAGGCTGGAGAAAATTGTTGAATAAAAGCTCTCTGGACTGCTAAGTATGAGTTTAAGCCTACCCAGGCACGAAAAGACTACTGCGATCGCCAGATTTAGGCATGGGCAACGGAGAGCTGGTGGTTTAATCGCAGGTTGTGGTTCAAGGTCTGCTGCACCACATACCTCGATCTTAGCTATCAAAAATGATATCAAAGCAGCAATTTTACAGACTACCACAGCGCTGATGATACTTAGTGACTTCCGCAATAAGTGGCTCTTGCCATATCTTGTGTAAACACGCTTGGCAAGAACATTGTATGCAATGATGAACGTTATTGGAAACCTACATTATCAATAACGTTAGAGTGAGCATTTATGCCTAACGAGCCAATATTTGGGGAGCTAGTTAAAGTTGAATTGGAGGCGTGTTTAGATGCACCGATCGCCAGATATTTTGACGCGCAACTTGACAAAGATCCAGATGTGTTGGCGCAACTGTTGGCAGATAAGCGTAACCCCAATACTCGACGGGCTTATGAAAAGGATTTGAGGGATTTTTTTCTGAAGATGACTTTATTACCGCCAAGTGGTGATAGTGTGCTGGAGTTTCTGCACTTGCAGCGAGAGCAGGCAGTAATGGTGGTGTTGAAATATAAGGCGATGTTGATTAAATCTGGGTTGCGGGAGGCAACCATCAATCGGCGGTTGGCGGCGATTAAGTCGTTGGCGAAAATGGGGCGGAAGTTGGGGGTGTGCAACTATTCCCTAGAGGATGTTTCAGGGGAGAAGGTTAAGGCGTACCGGGATACGCGGGGTGTTGATAGCAAAGCGATATCTGTTGTGATTCAGCAGTTTGATAGGGAGACTTTGATTGGTAAACGCAACTATGCAATTTTTTTGGTGCTGTGGGGTTTAGCTTTGCGTCGCCAGGAGATATGTCAATTAAATGTGGGTGACTTTGATTTTTATGGGCGCAAGTTGCGGGTTTTGGGTAAGGGGAAGGGAACGAATGAAGAATATTTGGATATGTCAAAAGATGTGGCGGCTGCTCTTGCTGATTGGTTAATTGCCAGGGGGGATTTGAATGGCAATTTACCGATATTTACAGCATTAGATTTTCATAATGAAGGACATAGATTGACTACGGATGCTGTCTATAAAATAGTGTCGGCAGCTTTTAAGAAAGCGGGAGTCAAGAAACCCATGTCCCCCCACAGGGTCAGGCATTCAGCGATTACGGCGGCCCTCGATGCGACTGATGGGAATATCAGAAAGGTGCAGAAGTTAAGCCGTCATGCTGACCAGCGAACGCTGATGATTTATGACGATAACAGGAATAAAGACCTGTGGGAGATGTCGGAATTGTTAACGGGTATGTTGAAGGATTCGGATAAATAAAAAATTAATATATTGACTAATTAGAGGAGATCGATATTATTGAATAATTGGTAATTAAATATGTTTGATAAGATATTTTTACGGAACTTATCAAGTCACCTATAAAACGAAACTCAGTCCAAATAATTCTCAAGGGTAGGAGTATGAAATCAGATGCATTAGAGCTATGTCATCAAGAGTTTAAAAATAATTCTGTGAGGTTTTTGTCAGCAATCGCAATTGAGCCTGGATATTTTCAAAGCTTTGAAGAGATAGTACAGGTTGTCTCGCTTGAAAGCGCTATCCCATACAAAGATTTAGCATCTTATGAAAAGGATTTTCTTCGTAGCTGGGATGAGGTTTATGAAAAGGCTTGTGCTGAGGCTTACCGACGAAAAAATGGGGAAAGTCCTAACTTGAACTGGTTTGATAAGCTTGGCTGAAGCCAAAATATTTCTCGGAGTGCTTTAAATCCTTGGACAGGAAATCAATCATGATTATTGATACATTAATTTTAGTAGTTTTAAGTATCAAGTGACGAAAAGGCAATTTTGTACAATTAGCTCATCAAAGCATGGATTTATACAATGAGAATTACTGAGATTTACGTGAGGAATAATTGTTTAGTATTTTGTACCGATGATGGATGTAAATCAATTTATCATTTATCAAATATTGTTGTAGACACAGGCTTATCAATAGATTCGCTCTCTGTCGAAAAACTACCAGAATCAAGAGTACAAGAAATTATTGAAGCTGAAGGCGAACAAATATCAATAATTGAAATCAAAGGCTCAATTGGTAGATTAGAAAATGCGGAAAATTGCCTTGATGCTAATTATAATGAAGCTGAACACAGCTGCTCTTATTGGTTTTCCGGGCAAATAAACAATATTTTAAATCAACTTTTTAGTTAACTTTGTGAGTTGAAAAGGGAATTACGCAATGACAGATTCAGGAATATCAGGAATAAAAGAATACGCTCATGCTCAAATCTACGCACAAAAGATTATTTAATCGTTGTCAATCATGCGTTATTACAAACTCGTAGGACATACACCTGTTGCTGTTAATTCATTGTCAGAATGGCAAGATTATTTACACTCAGCACAAGATTCAGCAAAACATCTAGTTGCCGAGACTACAGTTGGCGATGCCAAAATTTCAACTACTTTTTCTGGGTTTGATCTAACTTTTGGAGACCCCCCCTTACTTTTTGAAACAATGGTTTTGGGCGGGCCTCATCATGGAAGAATGCAGCGTTATTCTACTTGGTCAGAAGCACGCTTCGGTCATGATGATACGGTTATACAAGTGATGACTACCTCGCCACCGAGTGAATAGTGATGAACCGGAGGGAGTTGAAAGTATTATTTAATATAAATGGTTTCGCGGTTACGTAAAAAGGGGGCGGCAGTCAGTGGCTCTTAAGGCGATTAATGCCTTTATCAAAGACCTCTGGTCAATGTCGAAATTGTTGACGGGAATGTTGAAGAATTCCGAGTGAGAAAAATTAATAAATCGACTAATTATAGTAGATTAATCGTAATCCAAGAACTGATAATTAAATCTCTACGCATTTTGAGAAGAATTGAAAATGCCAAGAAAATCACAGCAACGTTATCCAGAAAACTGGTCAGATATCGCTCTTGATATTAAACAATCTGTGGGCTGGCGTTGCTCTAAGTGTGGCTTGCAATGCATTCGCCCCGGTGATGATACGTCCGAACTTACCCGTTCTCTAAGAATGGCATTAACATTAACAGTGCATCACTCTAATTTTCTACCTGAAGATAATCGTCGGTCAAACTTATGTGCGTTATGCACAGCTTGTCACCTCAGTTTTCATACGCGCCGCCGGGGGAATTTATCGCCGGGGCAACTGTCTTTATTTTGAGATGTGTTGCCAATTTTTGGGTTTGGGTAGCAATCACCCCAAATATTGATTTAACTATCTTTGGTTTGCAATAGTGAGCCTAATGAATTGCGCTGTAACCATGCACATAGTTTTATATTTGGGTTATCATCTGGCTTGGACTGGTACTCCCCAGTTTCAAGTTCTTCACGGAGCTTGCCTGTACAATTTGACTTTAAGTCCTTGAATAGATCTTCAAACATAGCCAGTGGCAGCAGTACACTCTCAACTTCTACATCGTCCTCACTAAATATAATAGTTTCAAATCTAAATTTATAACCAGCCCATCTTATAGTAGGTAGTCTATCTACAGCATCCTTTAAGTTTTCTATTACACGCTGATATTGTGGGTCGGGGTTTTTTCGTCCGTGCATTATCCACCAGTAAACATTGTGCCTGACAAAATATTTTCCATTTGTGTTACTACAGACTTCTACTTCTACACCATCTACATACAAGAACTGACGAGTCATTATTCTCGCTTCACCTTCAGGCATTGGCTCTAATTCCTCCCATGCTTCTACTTCAATGACATTTTTAGCTTTCCCCTGTTCTAGCTGAGATTTATCAACCAGTTTTATAGGAATAGGGTCATCTTCTAGAGCATCTAAATATGAAAGATTATTCTTCAGTTCATCTGATGTATTTTCTAAAAATATTTCTAGCTGTTCAGAGCTAAAAGCCATAAATTCTACATCAGCAATAGTTCTAGCAATAGAATTATTCATAAAGTGGACTAGACCATCAAATGGAGATAGGTCTATTCTTATATTGTTATATTGAGTTGACCAATAACCGAATTTACCTGAAAATTTAGGTTCTGTGCGATACTCTTTCCACTTCAAAGGGCTGGCTTTTTTGCTGATAGTTTTTAATATACTTCGTATGCTACCGGATAGACCACGCTTGCCATATACGGGGTACACCAAGTAAATTGTTGGTGGTTCTTCGTCAGCTATTGGGTCAAACCCAAATATCATAGTATTTAACTTTGCGAGTTGTTGAAGACTCTGCTGTAGTGCTATCTCTGATGGAGTTATTTTTCTTATTGGCGATACCACTTTCGTCCAATTTAGCGGCGGCTTGTAGAACTCTATCAACTGATTTTCGAGATGTGAGAGTGTGGTTATATCATTAGCACAAGTCAGCCAACTAATACTGATACGGTTTGATTAGTAAGAATGATAACTTTGCTATTAGTTTGATTTTTGATTAAGCGAGTAAGTTCTAAGCCACTCATATCCGGTAAGAGCAAATCGATTACAACCACATCCGGCTTAGTTTCTTCAACCAACTTCAAACCTATCTCTCCACAAGTGGCGGAAGCGCTTACTTCTATATCTGGAGACTGTTCAATAGCAGTCTTGATACCTAAAAGCGTAAATGGTTCTCTTTCAATGATTACAATTTTCAGCATTGTTTTGATAATTCTGTAATAAAGTTTGGGTAATTGTTGGCTGATTTCTTATTGGTGTCTAGCGGACACGTACTAGACACTTGGTGTCTGGGTGGTGTCTGGGGTGGTGTCTGCTGGTGTCTAGACCATATAAGGGTTTCGAGCTTTAGTGTCTGTGGTGACTTGGTGTCCGTGTCCGCGAAAAAAGCGCGTTTTTGGGGCTAAACACTCCTCACAAAGGGCAGTCAAATTTGATTAAGCTTGATAACACCCTCGCCTATCCAGTCAGCCATACCTGCCCCCACAATTTCATACATCCAGCCCTTGATTTGCTCAACAGTGAATCTTTCACCAGCCACTTTAAAGTTGCCCTTAAACTCTCTTACATCAGCTTCAATTCGTTCAGTTATGGTGAGATATTCATACAGCTTTTGCGCCATTGGTGACAGTTTATTAGGTTCATCTTGGGTGTCACCTGCTTTGTTACCAAGGTTGAATTCCAGTTCATAAATGCGCTCTAAAGTGGCTTTATCGATGGTTGGCGGTTCATCACTGGTCACAGGTCTATCAAGCCGAAAATCAATTCGCTTGTGGTCAAGTTTAGGCAGTTCAATATCAATCCATTGCCCATGTCCAGGTAGCTTAATCCTACCCCTACCACTGGAAGAAGCCTCTGTCGTAATTGGGTCAATAGTTGCGATTAGTTCTACTTCTAACAGTGCCGCATCTCGAAGTTTTGATAATCCTTTGGCTTTGGCTAAAATCTCCATTGTGCGGTCGTGAGCTACGAACAAGGGAATCATTAATTGTTTGCGAGATTCAGTCATGGCACAGCGAAACCATTTACCAATAAAATCAGGATCTGGCTTCCACTTATCTTCATCGCAATCATTTGGCATTGGCTCAACTATGTTATCCGTCCATGTCGTAAATTCTTCACAGATAACTGATAGCATCTTGCCCGACGCTCTTAGGTTCTCCGTCCATTGTTCTTCAGTCAGCCCACTTAAGCGGTAATCTTCATAGCGCTGGCGCATTTCATCCATGTACCATTGCATGAAATCGGCTATTTCTTTGTAGCCAGTAATCAGCCTCACACCTCGCCACTCGACCTGTGTGCCGTGCGGGTCAAGCGCTACGATGTTCCAGCCAGCTTGTACTTTCTTCCAGATAATTTCTCTAGTAGTCCACGACTTACCCGCACCCATGCCACCAAATATTAAAGTGGGGTAGCCGATGGTGTTGTTAATCCAGCGATATTTGTCAGTGGGAGCGATCGCTCCAGGCTCAGATCCAGTAACCTTATCGTTGGGGTCAATCGTCCCCTGTAAAGTCTGACTTCCTTGTAGATAGGGCGTTTTCATCTCACGCAACTGCTTAATATACTCTGCCTTCTGTTCTTCAGTCATCCCCGCCGTCTGCGCCTCAAAAATAGCGTCAGTTGCCTCCATCTGGGTAACTTCAATTTCCGTGTGGGCGTAAATCTCGGCTTTGGTAATATCAACAGTGCGATCGTTGGCGATTAGATCCAAGTCAGCTTGTAACTGAACTTCTGCGATCGCAACATCTCGGTAGCTCTCTAACAACTCGGAACGTGCGGCCATCTCTGCTCTTGCAGCATCCCGATGAAGGGCAATATCTTCAAATACGGCTTTCTGCCTCTCCTCGTTCTGGCAATGGCGCAGCATCCACCCCGCAAGCGCAAACCCCAGGAATCCCCCAAACGATTAAACTAAGCGAAACTCTCACGAGTCCCGCTCGTCTTCAGAACCGGACGTGAGACTTTCACCTCATCCGGCTC
>JAESGI010000448.1_pt1 | contig 10768 bp, 8 predicted proteins | sample 9269671 | NCBI WGS metagenome assembly JAESGI01 (sample SAMN14515641, study PRJNA621666) | algae metagenome | isolation source: Nostoc indistinguendum CM1-VF10 and co-occurring heterotrophs from gravelly... | place: USA: Clark Mountains, San Bernardino, California | collected 1998-06-05 | reverse complement strand
GAGGCAACGGGTATCTCGGCTAGTCCGAAAAACCTTGTCTTTTTCCAAATCGTTGGAGAATCACATTGGTGCTATTTGGTATTTTGTGCATTACTACAACGCATCATTACATCTTTAGCACTACCCTATAATCTATATGACGTAAGGCTTTCAAGTTTTAATTAATGAACAGTGAGTGAGCAAGTCGAGCGATCGCTCCCGGATCAGACAGAGCTTTATGGATGGGGCCATGATAGACGGACTGTCCAAAAAAATTTTAGGTAGGAAAAGCTTACTCGTCCATGAAATACTTTTTTGAGACGAATAAGCCAACATCATAACCACCACTGTGACACTAAGAGTACAAATCCTCAAGGATAAATTTAGTCGGAGTTTGGGACTACCGTTTAAAGAAGTGTTACCAGAATCAGTAATAAGACTTGCCATCTCGGAGTTAAAAATCAAATATAAAAAGCGGTTATTTGACCCATTCATAACTTTATGGGCATTTTTATCTCAGGTTCTAGATACTGACAAAACTTGCCATAATACTGTGAGTAAAATAATTGCACATTTGGCTGAGTCAGAAGTAGAAGTTCCCTCAACAGATACGAGTGCTTACTGCCAAGCTAGGGCAAGGCTTCCAGAAAAGTTATTAGAAAAACTTTTCAATTTCTCGGCACAAAGCTTAGAACAGAAAGTAGCAACAGAATATTTATGGTGTGGTCGAAATGTCAAAGTAATAGATGGGTCAACTGTCTCGATGCCTGACACTATAGAGAATCAAAAAGAATACCCTCAGCCCAGTAGCCAAAAGCCCGGATGTGGCTTTCCAATTGCCAAAATTGGTGTGGTATTCAGTTTAATAACAGGAGCTGCCGTTGCTTTGCGCATCGATGTTATGAACACTCATGATATCAAATTAGCAAGAAAACTATACAGTTTTCTTAAACCAAATGATGTGCTTTTAGGGGATAGAGCGTTTTGCGCTTACGCTGATATGTTATTACCAAACTTGGTTGTGATGCAGTATTTCGTAAGCATCAATCTCGCACAACAACCATGCGAAAAGGGAAAATTGTTGGCGATTGCGACAAGCTTGTTACTTGGTATAAGCCTAAAAGATGCCCACAAGGATTGAGCTTAGATGAATTTTTAGCTCTACCTTCTGCCATAACTGTGCAAGAAATTTACTACTACATTGTTATTCCTGGTTTTCGCACTCAACAAGTCAGCTTAATTACTACTCTTTTAGATAAATAGCAATCCTAAATCATTTGTGAGAGAGAAAATCGCTGAAAAGCCTATAAATAGGTACTTTTAATCTCCGTATTTTCTCACGTTTCAATTCGGATTGCTAAAGCAACTTATTCTACTCTCGAAATTGTTGGACTTTACGGTAAACGTTGGGATGTTGAATTGAATTTGAGGCATATAAAAACTACCTTGGGTATGGATATTCTCCGATGTAAAACACCTTCAATGATACGTAAAGAAATTCATGTGTATTTACTGGCTTATAATTTACTTCGGAGCTTAATGTGGTCGGCTGGGACTACTTACAATACTCCTCCAAATCGTTTATCGCTTCAAGGTACTCGACATCATTTACTGAATTTCATTCCTTTATAACTCAAATGCGCCCAGAGCTTTGAGTGTCTCAATCGTTGCCTTAGTTAACCCTGTAACGCCTGTAATATTCATATTTTCATAGAGTCTAAGTAGTTTCAACGTTTTGAAGCACTTTCCTGTTTGAGCATTCCAAAGCTTAATTGTGCCATCTTGACCACAACTAAGTAGAACTTGGTTTTCCTCCTTAGAAGAGATAGGATGTTGCTCGTTACCTTGAATTTTTACGGAACTAAAGCTTACTGATCGAACTGATTGAGTATGTCCCTGCAACTTACGCAAGCATCTTCCTGTCCTAACATTTACCAGCCACACATTTGTATCATTGCAAGCAACAGCGATGGTTTGTCCATCTGGGCTGAAAGTAGCTGATGCAATGGAACTGCCACATTCGCGCAGAATTTTTAGGCATTGACCCGTTCTGATGTCCCACAGTCTTACTGTTTGGTCTTCGCTCCCACTAAGTAAAGTTTGACCATCTGGACTAAAAGTGATAGACCAGATCCAACTTTTATGCTCGTGTATTGTTCTCAAGCATTGACCTGTGCTCACATCCCATAGTCTAATCGCTCCGTCACCGTTACCGCTAGCTAAAGTTTGACCATTGGGGCTGAAGGTAGCTGCCCATACCCAATCTATGTACCCTTGTAGCGTTTTTAAACATCGACCTGTACCTACGTCCCACAACTTGATAGTTTGGTCTTCGCTTCCACTAAATAAAATGCTACCATCCGGACTAAAAGTAATTGACCATACTTTTTTAGTATGTCCCAGCAGAACTTTAAGACATTTACCAGTGTTAGTATCCCATAACCTGACAGTACAATCGGCACTTCCACTAGCTATAATCTTACCATTTGGATTGAAAGCAACTGAATATACAAGCTGATTATGTCCTTGCAAAACTTTGATGCATTCACCTGTATTAGTATCCCACAACCTGACAGTACAATCGGCACTTCCACTAGCTAGAGTCTTATCATCCGGACTCAAACAAACTGACCATACCCAATCTGTATGACCCTGTAATATTTTTAGGCAATGACCTGTAGCAATGTCCCATTGTCTGATAGTTTGATCACCGCTGCCACTAAATAGAGTTTGACCATTTGAACTCAAAGTAACTGAGACTACCGTAAGAGTATGTCCTTGCAGGGTTTTCAAATGTTGACCCGTTTTAACGTTCCATAGATTTATCAACAATTCAGAACTACTACTACTAACTAAAGTTTGACTATCTGAGCTGAACTTAATGGTTAAGATATAACCAGTATGCCCTTCTAGCACTTTTAGACACTGACCTGTATTCACATCCCACAACTTTACAATTTTGTCAAAGCCACCGCTTGCTAATATCTGACCATCTGGACTAAAAGTTACTTCTATTATCCAACTAGCGTGTCCTTTCCAGGTAAAAAGTTTTTGCCCATCTATAACGCTCCAAAGGTGAATTTCCCCACAAGTATCACCAGATGCTAAAAGTTTACCATCCGAACTTAAAGCAATTGACAGAACATTTCCGAAAGTTTCAGCAAATATAGATTTTGCTAAATCGGCATAAGCAAAATTGACTTGATGTAAATTCAAGTTTGCTAAGTATGCTTGCCAAATTGATAAGTGTGAAAAGTCATAGCTAGATAAATCAATTTCGAGTTGACTTAATAAGTTAATCAAATTTCCTCCACCATATCCAGGAGAGGTAGCAAATTGTTTGCGTAACTTCGACAAAACTTGCTTGAGTTGATTTTCAACATTCTTCTTAGAGTTAAAGGTGCTAACTAGTCTGCCAGCAATAGGTTCTAAAATCATACGAACTTGATTGACTCTAATATATTCCTTTGCACTAGCTTTAATAAGGGCATGACTCATTAATGATTCAACTTGTCCGCTAGTAATTTCCTTATAAATTTGTTCAACTAATCTTTCAGTTACATACTCCATAACTACAGCTTGTTGACTAAAGCCTGCTAGACTACTTTCAATCAAAGACCGTCGTAGAAGAGATTGTATTGCCTCTAGCAGTTCTGCTTTTGATACAGGCAATACAATATCTTCTTGCAACTCTAAGAGCAGAATTGGCTCTCGAGCGATTGCCATCCAATACATTACCTGTTCTTCCAAAACTGACAAGCGATTAAATTGTTGCTCCAAGAGTTTACGAATCTCATTAAAAACTGCCGTACCTTGTGTCAAAAATGCTGTAATGTTATCGAGAAATAGTTCTCGAATTGACGTTGCCGCTATCTTCAGTGCTAATGGATTACCGCTGTAGTACTTGACTAATTCAGTTCCTTCTATCCCGTCTCTAACTGCTAATCCCTTGGCTGCTAGAAGTTGTTGTCCTTCTGTTTCCTTCAGCCCTACTAGTTGAAACGAGCGTACTGGTAGCATTTCTCCTTCTTGAGCAGTAATTTCTTCTGGTTTTTCGCGGCTAGTCAGTACTAAACAACTTTGATGTGTAACTTCGCCTACTTGTCTGAGCAACTCGCTATAGCTCTCATAACCTATCCGATATTGCCCGGCTCGCTTCCCACTTTGGAGAATTGCTTCCGCATTGTCCAACACTAACAAGCAGCGGGAAGCGCGCAAGTAATGCATTATACGCCCGACTCTGGCGCTGACATCTTTGGGTAGGTCTATGGCAGTTTCTTGCTGGTTGGAGAGAAATTGAACTAAATGGGCTAGTACATCATCAATGGGTGGGGCATTGCGTAGCGACTGCCAAATCAGATAATTAAACTCACCCTGTAGTTGTTGGCCTAGCTTGACTGCTAGTGCTGTTTTACCAATTCCGCCCATCCCCAACAGCACCACTAAACGGCAGCGCTCTTTTATTATCCATTTCTGTAGAGTTGCTAATTCCTCCTGTCGTCCATAAAAGATGGAAACATCCGGTGCTTCACCCCAATCTTGGTGCGTATTAGTAACGACTGGCTCTTTTTGCGGTAGCTCTAACCCAATTCGGCAATAGTCATTGGTATGCAACTCTAGTTTAAAAGCACTGAACAAACGCAATAAGGTTTGCTTGTCCACCCCTTGCTCAGCTGCCAAAATTTTAGAAACGGTTCCTGAGTCTAATCCACAGCGTTCACTTAAGTCAGCAAGTATATACTTTTGCCCTAAATTTTCAAAGTATTCTGCCTCAGCGCGGGCTTGCTGGAGTTTCTGCAGACCAGAAGTAGTTAATCTTACGCCTCGCTGGCGTTTTTGCTTAAGCGATTGGTTGGTGGACATAAATGCAATGGCAAATAAAGAAAAAGAGTATTTGGAGTTAAATCTAAAACTTAAATCATTTTAAGGGAGTTAAGGGAGTTAAGGGAGTTAAGGTTAGATTAATAAATGTTCTTCTTCGTGTACGCACAGTTAGCAAATAGCTGTATTTGTAGCGATGGCATGAGCATTATTAGCTGTAATAGTAAAATCTGTGCTTAACGACATATATCTTCCGTTGCTACAAGTTGTTGAGATGTATACTTTATAAGTCGTGCCTCTAAAGGAAATCTAGTCCAAAACAGGGCATCAAATATTTTCAAATTAAGAGGCTTTAAGATGAAATGTTTTCTTAGATTAGTTGAACAAAAAAGCAGAATATTAGGCGTTGCCTTTGTTCGACTACATGACAGACAAAAGCATAAATCCAAAACAAAGGCTTGTTTACTGTGCAACTTATTATGTGATGAGTTTTGCCTCTCTAAGAGGTTGTTTAAAAAGTATTTTGCTGTGATTTTAGGTACTTATTAATCACTGGAATCAAAGTCTCCCAATTTATCGGAGGATTTAGGAGAATAGAAGTAAATTTTTAACGGGTCTCTAATTCAGCAGCGTTGCACCAAATTCTTCCGAGTAAGTGATTGCACTCATGTAACCCCACTAGCTAATTTTACAATGGCAATTTTAGGCAGTTCAGAAGTAAAGCATAGCAAGCTAATTAAACTGTAAGATTAGCGAGCGTCAATCATCAAATTTTCTAACGTATTAAAGCAAACAATACTTTGAGGTAGCAGATGGCACACCATCTCCCAGAACCATTTCGAATTAAGATGGTCGAACCAATTAAACTACTTAATCGCGATGCCCGCGAGGCAGCCATAAAACGAGCTAATTACAATCTGTTCAACTTGCGTGCAGAAGAAATATTTATTGATTTGCTGTCGGACTCTGGTACTAATGCTATGAGTCAGAAACAATGGGCATCCATGTTTGAAGGTGACGAAACCTACGCGGGCTCACGCTCATATTTCCGATTAGCGGAAGTTATAAAAGACATTTTCGGTTTTTCCTATTTTTTACCAACCCACCAGGGTCGCGCAGCAGAAAATATTTTGTTCACCTGTCTAGTACAAGCGGGTCAATATGTACCCTCAAACAATCACTTTGACACGACCTTTGGTAATATTTGTGCGCGAGGAGGTCACCCTGTCAATTTAGTAATTGACGAAGCGCATAATCCTACTTTGAACCATCCTTTTAAAGGAAATATGGATATTCAAAAGCTGTATGACTTTATTACAAAAGTAGGAGTAGACCAAATTCCTTTGGGAATGATTACAGTGACAAATAATGCTGGAGGTGGTCAACCAGTTTCTATGGAAAATCTCCGCTCTGTTTCGAAGATGTACAGAGAGTTTGGAATTCCATTTTTTATAGATGCTTGTCGTTATGCAGAGAATGCTTACTTCATAAAGTTGCGTGAACCAGGTTATGCAGATAAAAGCCCCTTGGAAATTAGTCGTGAAATGTTTGCTCTAGCCGATGGTATTACTATGAGTGCTAAAAAGGATGGCATTGTAAACATAGGTGGCTTCATGGCAATGAATGATGAAACACTGTATGAACAAGCACGCAATGAGTTGATCCTGCGAGAAGGTTTTCCCACCTACGGTGGACTTGCGGGTCGAGATTTAGATGCAATGGCTGTTGGCTTACGTGAAGGACTTCAAGAAGAATATCTGAGGTACCGTTTAGGGCAAACAGCTTATTTAGCAGACCGTCTACGAGAAGTAGGAATTCCAATTATTGAGCCACCAGGAGCACATGCATTGTACGTGAATGCTGGCTCGTTATTACCTCATATTTCTAAAGAGCAATTTCCTGGTCATGCTCTGACGGTAGAACTTTATTTAGAGGGGGGAATACGTACGGCAGAATTAGGATCACTTGCTTTTTCTTATCCTGACCCAGAAACCGGGAAGATGGTACACCCCAAGTTAGAGTTAGTGCGTCTGGCGCTTCCTAGGAGAGTGTATACGCAAAGCCATTTAGATTATATAGCTGAAATATTTAGTAAAACCGTAGCGCGACGTTCTGAAATTTCGGGTTACTTATTAACTTATTCAGCAAAGTTATTGCGATACTTTACTGCCCAGCTTGAGCCTATCAAATGAAATATTTACCTTGAAGGAGTCGCATAATTATAGCGTACGCAGAACTTACAAATTAGCTTGTTGAATGTGTCAAGACTCATCCGATTTAGCAAACAAGTGCCACCCTTGAAAGCCTTGTTATTACCAACAATCTTTTAAAGTGACGCATCATATCAATAAGCAAAGCCTATTCTCAATAGAGTTAAAATTCATGTCATTAACTCTTACTTATTGCGAAAAATTTCAGCGTAGGCGTAGCCCGTCGTAGACATCGCTTTGGGGCTTAAAAAATCAAACGCGAAAGGAAAGATTTTTTCGTTCGTTCTTAACCTTCGTTGTGATCAAGAGTAATTTAGATGCGTTTCCCCTGTCCCCTCTTACCCGTTTTCTTTTACCCAGCCAAGTTCCCTTAACGAGCTACTAGTTTCCGATTTTCAGATATAAATAAATGACAGAACATAACACAATGCAAACCTTCAAGACTTTCGGAGCAGCAAAGCTTTCTTCACTTTGTAACGCCCTAAATTTACGGACTGAGACTACCTTAGCACTCCAGTTATTGGACATAGTAATTGCACGCTGGGGTGATCACACCATCGGAAGGGTTCCGTTATGGAACTCAGACATTACTGACGACCATACCCCATTTGAGTTCTCGCTTGCCTTTGATGGAAAGCAACCAGAGTTGCGTGTTTTGATTGAAGCTCAAGGAAATCCCACTACACTTATGTCAAGTTGGACAGCAGCGCTGGACGTAAACGAGCGCCTAAACTGGGAGTTTGGGGTATCTCTAGAACGGTTCACACGTGTCAAGGACCTCTTCGAGCCCCACGATCCCCAAGCAAAATTCTCACTTTGGCACTCTTTTTGCTTAAAGCCAGGCGCAGTTCCTAAATTCAAGGTTTACTTAAACCCGCAAGCTCATGGCTCACATTTGGCTTCTAGTTTAGTAAAGGAAGCTTTGGAGCGCCTCGGTTTTTCTCGAGCTTGGGATTTTCTATCCAAAGTAGCGTTATGCCGCAGGGAAAAAGATCAGTTAATCTACTTTTCTCTTGACCTGGACAAGAGCTTGATGGCACGCGTTAAGGTCTATGTTGCACATAAAGATGCTACTGCCAATGATGTCGAAGAGGTACTCGCAGGCGCACCTGAGTATATCGAAGGTAGTGGGAGTATGTTCTGCCGAGAGATGGCTAAAGGAGAGAGGCTTTTTGATGCACGTCCACTAATTACCTGCTTCGCATTTACAGCAGATAACGATGCTCAACCTTTTAGTGCTACGCTCCATTTACCTATTAGATGTTATGCGGACAATGATTATACGGTAATGCAACGAATCTGCCACTTCCTTACCCCAGAAGATAAAAAACTCTATAAGCAAGCAGTCATGATGTTCGCTGGACGTCCGCTTGAAACAGGCGTTGGTCTCCAGACATATGCATCTTTTAAGAGGCAGGGCGGTCGGCAGATCACAACTGTTTATTTATCACCTGAAGCTTACGATGTCATGGCACCAGATACTCCTACAGGCAAAGTTTTAGTGCAAATATAACTACCGAGAGTAAGCAAAGGAAGTTACAAATGTATTTAGGTAGTCAAAACCAAAAAAATCTTAGTCAAACGATTTTAGATACACCAGAGCGTACAGTGGCACGCAAAAATGATCATATTCGGATTTGTGCTACTGAAGATGTGGAATCAAAAGAGGAACCCTTTTCTTCAATTGAGCTTATTCCAGAGGCATTACCAGAATTTGATTTTCAGGATGTAAAACTGGAACAGAATTTTTTGGGAAAACAGTTTGCAATGCCAATTCTGATTACAGGTATGACAGGAGGCATCGAAAGAGGACAAGAAATTAATCAAATCCTTGCAATTGCCGCAGTTAAAAACGGCATACCAATGGGGCTTGGCTCACAAAAAATTATGGTTACTCGTCCCGAACTCAAGCGGCTTTTTGATGTCAGAAAACAGGCTCCAAATACATTCTTGATTGGAAATATAGGTGTTGTAAACTTCAACTATGGGATCACAATAGAAGACATTCAGAGGTTAGTTGATAGTTTAGAACTAGATGCTTTTGCATTTCATATCAATGCATTGCAAGAATGTATTCAACCAGAGGGAGAAAGGAATTTTTCAGGTCTTTTATACTTGCTTGAGCAAGCAGTCAAAAAGCTTTCTATACCTATTATGGTGAAAGAAGTTGGCTCAGGAATAAGTGCAGCAACATTTAGAAAGCTAGTAAATTGCGGAGTTGCAGCCGTTGACGTGGGTGGTCGTGGTGGTACAAGTTGGAGTGCCATCGAAGGTTTTAGGGGTGATAGGGAGTCTTACCGACTAGGACAACTCTTTCGTAACTGGGGTTTATTGACAGACCAAAGTCTGCAAGCCTGTGCAGAGGAAAAACGTAGGCTTGAAAGTGCAGTTGAGCTAGTCGCAACAGGAGGTATCCGTAATGGACTACAAGTAACAAAAGCCGTAAGTTTAGGAGCACAAATGGTTGGAGTTGGAATGCCCTTGTTTAAGGCAGCTGTAAATCCACCTCCAGGGATGACAGGGCTTGAGGCAGTGGAAAAAGAACTTTCGTTTTTTCAGCGTTCGTTGACTATTGCTATGTTTTGTTCTGGTGCACAAAAGTTGAGTAATCTTGAGAGCCGGGTCAATTTCAATACGGTTTAGCTACGGTTGTGTTGACGTTTATAAAGTAGTTCAAGATCCAGTTTGGGCAGAAACTTATTAAAGAGATGACAGATGTACTCAGAAACAAACTTTTCATCCAAAATAGGCAGCCATGCTCTTGTCATCGGTGGTAGTATAGCTGGGCTATTGGCTGCCCGGATTCTCACCAACCACTTCGAGCAGGTAACGATTGTTGAGCGCGATCGCTTTCCTACAGAACCTGCACCACGCAAGGGTGCTCCCCAGACCTATCATACCCATACGCTTCTGAACCGGGGTCGCCTTATCCTAGAACAGCTTTTTCCTGGGCTTCAAGCTGAACTTGTTGCTGCCGGTGCTCCACTCGTTGATATAGCGGCAGATGCTGCATGGCTTAATCCTGCTGGTTGGAGTGTCCGCTTTCCCTCTGGCCTTCACACACTAACTTGCAGTCGAAAATTACTAGAATGGAGCATCCGACAGCGGTTAGCTGCCTTTTCTCAGGTAAGATTTTTAGAAGAGTGTGAAGTAACAGGCTTGCTGCCTAGTACCGACAGGACGAGTGTAGTTGGAGCAGAAGTTCATCTTCGCAGTAAGTTAGATAGAAGAACTGCAAGCATTGCCAAGTTATCAACTGAACTTGTGGTTGACGCCAGTGGTCGTGCTTCCAAAGTACCCCAATGGTTTACAGCCATGGGTTACACCCCCCCTCGGGAGACTGTGGTGAATGCACATATAGGCTATGCTAGTCGAATTTACTTGCCTCCACCTGAATTTCAGGCTGATTGGCAAGGCTTATATTTGCAAATGGCACCACCAACTAACACTCGTCTGGGTATAGTCCTGCCAGTAGAGGGTGGTCAATGGTACGTCTCACTAGCAGGGGGAAACCGAGACTATCCACCTACAGACGAAAAAGGTTTCTTAGAATTTGCTCGGAATCTACGCAGTTCAGAGGTTTACGATGCCATAAAAGACGCAAAGCCACTATCACCTATCTATAGCTATCGGGTAGGGTGTTGACTTTGGGCGTTTTGAGGTGATATTTGTTCATACATAATACATATCTCAAAATATCCCCAAAAAATTGTTGGTTAATGAAAGAATTAAAAAGTTCGTCCAGCCGATTAGTTCGT
>JAESGI010000447.1_pt1 | contig 10789 bp, 15 predicted proteins | sample 9269671 | NCBI WGS metagenome assembly JAESGI01 (sample SAMN14515641, study PRJNA621666) | algae metagenome | isolation source: Nostoc indistinguendum CM1-VF10 and co-occurring heterotrophs from gravelly... | place: USA: Clark Mountains, San Bernardino, California | collected 1998-06-05 | reverse complement strand
AGCACTTGAGGGGTAGGATTTACACCTACATTATTAATCAGTTGTCTAGGCTTGAACCTAGCAGTCAATCCCCTAGACCCATACAGGTACTAGTTTCTGACTAACGAATCGCACCCCAAAACGGCTTATATGGGTTAGTCGCTTTCACCAGTCCATTAACGCCCATAGCTGGGTTATGCACTATTTGGCGCGGCATTCCTTCTAACTGCCACTGCTCCCAGTAGTAGGGCGTTATTCTAAAAGGTCGGTTATTCTTGTCCTGACACTTTAGGTAGCTTTGGGGAGTCCGAATGCAAAAATAAATGCGGGAGCTTGCCGAACCTTTCCACGCCATCGCCGCCGATCCAATCCCTACAGTTAGACTCAGCCCAATTGCAACAGCTTTCTTATCCATCGGCAACTGTCCGAACCACTTCATTAAACCCGATTGTTGCGACTCGGATAACTGTTTATGTTTCTCCGTTAAATAATTCATTTACTCTTCCTGCCACCAAATAGAAAAATCATTAATATCGCTATACCTATCGCCACGCCTGCACCACTCATCAAACTTGAATAATCCGCAGTTTTGGGCTGATACATCTTTTCAATTGAAGTATTAGCTGTTTGTGTAGAAGTTCTCGCTTCATTCAACTCCCCCAATGGTTCAGAAAGCGCACATAATAATGCTAAAGATGCACTGCAACCAGTCATTAAATTAGTGACGAAACGATTATTCCCTTCACCTGTTGCAGTGGCAGTAAAATACAGGTGTGCAGTACCCACAGCTAAGAACATTCCAACAGGGTGAACCTGCAATAGGTGAAAGGTGAAAATAACTGCACTGTTTAGACAACTGCCAGCGACAATTTCACAGGCATTACCAGCACGTCTAAATGTTCTACCTCTGTTATTTTCTGGTAATGGTTGCGGTTGTGATGGTTGCTCAATTTTCTGTTGTTGTGGAGTCTGTGCCAGCCCTTCAAATAAAAAAGGGCTGACGCTATGAGGATCTTCATTTCGTTTCCTTACTAGCATCAGCCAAATCCTTTCAACTAATAGTTATCTTTCGCCCAGCCTGTTCCACAAGTTACCCAACATTGCACCCCAACCGCGAACTGTTCCTGTTGCAGAAACACTAGAAGATGGTGCAGAACTAGTGTGTTGAATTGGTATGACTTCCTGGGGTGTTTGATTTGGCTCCAGCGCTCGTGAACCATACCGCGCACGGGCTAAAAGTTGTTGGCGTTTCTCTCTCAATCCTGTAGTGATTGCTTGCCGTTCTGCTTGCACAGTTTGCTTATTTTCTATGCTGCTGATTTTATTTTCATGTCTCCACAATTCTGCTTGTAAATCATGGTGAAGTTGGGCGGCAACTTCGGTCAGTGCGTGCTTCCGTTTTTGGTCAATTCGCAACAAGTCGGCTCTATCTTGGGCATCTATCTTACTCATCTCTGAATCAAATTCGGAGTTTAGTTTGCGAATTTTGGCGATAGCACCCGCAACATGAGAGCCATATTGTTTACGAAGCTCTGTCCAAGTGACCTGCCCTTTAGTCAGCTTCTCCATTGCCTCAAAGACCACCTTGGCATTGTCCAGAAATGGCTCTAATCGGTCAGATAATTCTTGGGCATTATTGGCGTAATCGGCAAACTGTTCGAGCTTGTTTATATCGGAGAGATAGCCCAAAATATCAGACTCAAATCCTCCCCAAGATTGCGCCTTCTCGTCAATATGCGAACTATGACCAACTACCGGATTACGTATTGCAAAGTCCATTGCGCTATTCTCCTAATAAGGTATGTTGTCGTAGTCGATATTGATCGGCTCTTGGGGCACTTCATCCCAATACCCCATGTCTTCAAATCGGCTATAAATTCTCGCTGCTAATTGCCTTATGGGGTCGTCAAAATCATCAGAAATTAAATCAAATCGGTTAGAACCAAACGCCAAGATATTTGCAATATCCGGGTCAATCCCATTACCCAAGAATTGACCAAATGCAGCAGAGTATGGATGATCATCAATGGTTGAATGAGTTGCTAAGAATTCAGTTCCAGTGAAGGGTGGGCAATCTTCACTCTCGAATATTGGTGTGGAAAGTGCCTCAATATCTGCCGAAATCATTGCTGACCATTGTTCAGGATTTTCCGCTTTGAATTGCTGCTTTCTCAGGGCGCGGTCAGTTAGCGGTGAACGTCCCCAATCGTTGGGATTTTTGTAATCAAGTGCCATGCTGTTAAGATCCTTATGTACTTTCGTTTTTGCGTATCGAGATACGTCCCGAAGTGAGGCGATTGCAATGATTGGTCGTCGGTGCAATCGCTTCATCATCAGTTCTCACAAAACTCAACAAGTTCAAAAACCTCCCTCTGCACTTGGTTTTGGCTTAGTTCAAAGCGTCTAGCTTTCGAGTCATTGAAAATGAAAGGGGCATTGACTCGACAATTAGAGCGGTGGCTGTAGCGCAGTTGTTGACCACGGAATTCATAGAGGTGGTTACGTTGCAAGGCTGTCATTGAAAGCATAAGTTTGTCCCTCAACTTGGGAGTAGAATTCGATATTTAGGATTGCTTCGTGAATCTCCATCAAGGCTTGAACGGCATCACCTATTTTTAAGTCATTCGATGTACTGAACTTTTCCGACGCTTCAATTTGCTTGTAATTGGGAGATGCTTGCACAAACCTTAGAGTCTGTTCGCAACCCAGGATGATGGTCATGATTTCGGTAGTCGTTAGCGATGGTTGTGTATGCATGGGTGTCTTGGTCGCTCATGACTTCTTTCCTTTCCTTTGAGCTTTTATCGGTGCGGTTGGCGCTTCTGGCTGACTCGGTTTCTGAAGTACATAGCTGATAGCCCCTGCACCTCCCACGGCTGCGGCGATGGTGAACATATTGTTTCTACCGAAGTGCTGGACTCCGAAATAGCCAAGGGCTAACGCTGCTGCTGTTGCACCAATGCCTAAAACCGTGTTTCTGAATCTGGATTTGCTCATGCTGCCCCTTTGAAATTAGTGACCATTGCGCTAAGTGCCGATTTATTTGGTTGTGTAGATGGCGCTGTTTCGGCTTTTGGCGTTGTTTGCACATTGCCATGTTGAAAAATCAGCTTCTCTACACCTGCTGATAATGCTTGTGTTGGCGCATCTTGGGGTAAATCAAACATTTTGCACAATTCAATTACTGCTAGGTAGGAGATGGTTATACGCCGAGATTCGTAATTCATTGATTAGGCTCCTCTTGCAATTTGAGTTAATAGCTTCAACCCCAAAGCATTGATGAATTGGGGATTATTCAAGACCACAAAACCTAAACCGACTAGGTTCTGATCCACCACGGGCAGAGAAACACCCCCACCCCAGGCGACAAGGTATTTAGCGCGGTCTAGATAATTGCCAGCAGTCACAAAGTTGGCGAATTTCTCAATCCTGGTACTCCACCACTGATCAAGACATTGGCTGTACTCTGCCTCAAACTTCTTGCCCGTGAGGTGGTTGCCGCCATAAGTAAAAGTGCCTTCCTTTATCCCTTGGTTCACCAAGCTGGGTGAGTGCTTCACATCCTTGGATAGCAGGCTTACTCGGTCGTTTCGCTTGTCTAATGCCTCTGCAATCATTGAGTGCAGTTCACCGCAACCACCTTCAATCAAGTGACGGTCAATCACTGCACCACTGCCGTTAAAGACAGTTACAAGCCACGTTGATGAACCGATATCGAGAGCGATCGCTAATTCTGAGGGGTCTAGTACCAGGGATGCTTCACCAAACAAGCAGTGGGCAATGCTTCCAAATCCTTCGGGGTAAATGCCTGTAACCACGATGTCAACTGTCTTGGTGACAATGGAACGAGTTACAGGATGCAAATGTTCAAAGGTGTGAGTCCCTTCAACTCTGCGCTTAATCTCATCTCCCCAGCGTTCTGGGTTGTGATTGCTCAAACTAATCGAAAGCTTGACCCCATCGGGAATATTCAGAACTGCTAAGTCTGCAAGGATGCTTTCTAGTGCCAGTTCTGCCTTTTTCGCCTTATCTTCGTGTAACAGGGTGTGGTCACTTTGCGCTAGAGCCGCACTGCCCCAAAAGAATTGAACGTCTTTTAAGTCCAGGCGTGAACCTTCTACATATCGCACCCATGCCCCATCTTTTGAGATGGTTTCGTGGTGCATGATGTTGCGGTTGCGAACTAGTGAGTATACGGCAGGCATCATGATCGAAAAATCACCGATGATTGCCTTCCCATACCCTGCACCTGAGTCTTTTCCGGCGATAAGGTCAGTTAGCCCGGAATTGGCTAACAAGTCTGCCTGAATTAGCCAATTTTTGGCATTGGAATATATAGCTGTCATGGTTCAGATAATTGTTAAAGTCTTGTTTTTTCTGGCTTGGCATTGATTTTTAGTGAAATCACGATAAATCCAGATATCCAGTTAGAGGCAAGCCATAGCATCACTTTCTGGCTTCTATTGCCTTTGTTTTGTGGCTGTTTTTGGCTAATAATCATATCATAACATATCATGATGTGATTTTAGATGATAAGATCGTATGTAATCGGACAAGAGAGCATATCATGATGTCAGGTGAGCAAACGAGTTCTGACTTAATGAGCAAAAAGTTAAATGCAATTATTCCAGATGAAACTTGGGAGGCGCTAGAGCAGATTGCTAATGAAGAGATGAGGACTAAAAGCCAAATGGCAGCTATTCTTCTTGGTGAAGCGATCGCAGCCAGACGCACAAAAAAATCAAAATCTCAGAAGCCAGAAAAAGCAGAGGGATGAGCGATGACACCAAACCAGAAAAACTTACTGCCAGCACTGAATAAAGAATCTAATAGATGGCTATTAGTTCAAAAATGCAGTGTCAAGCATTAGGATTGCTACAATTCGTGCTATTTCACGTTATTAATCTTTAAGGTCTCCAATGACTACTGTGAAAGACCCACCAACCGATTTTCAACTCCCACTGCACAACGAAGCAGCGTTTGAAAAAATTAGGGAGGCGAAAGATTATGCGTCCGCTCAAGCTCTAGTGGCTGGTGGTGCTGCGCTGGCTACAGGTGGTGGGATACATCCGTTGGGTTGGCTACTTTTTGGATTGGCTTACAAGCCGTTGGTAGTAACTCAAAAACTTGCGCGGTTGGAAAAATTAGGAACCTTACTTTTTGATGAGTTTAAAAGCCTAGATGTACAAGTCTTCCCGGTAATTCCGGTAGAAGACAACAACCCTATCGACTTGTTTATTAGATTTCCACGAACAACTCACCTGTTTATCTCCATTCGGTCAAAAGGAGATAGAGAAATTGTCTACAACGAAGCTAGAGAGGTTTTACAAGTCAAGCGCAAAGACAAAAATGGACTAAAACTGTGGCAACCCTGCCCACTTGTGGAGTTAGCAGATTACGAGAAGTGGCTCAACAAGAACAGAGATAAGTTTTTGATGTCTTCCCGTGAAGCTCAAAAGACTCCCACAGCAAAAGTTTTGGTCTTATGTCCTCCTACCAAGGCGGCTAATACTCACAATGAACATCTTTATTCGGAGGTGGGAAGTATGAAAATTCTGGCTCTCAGGAGAAAAGGTACTGCCTTTGTTATTCAAGAGGAGGAAGTAACCGAGTTTGTCAGGGCTTGGTTAGCCAAGTACAGATAGGCTAAAAGGTGAAAACCCCGTGTCCCGTTGGGATACCGAGGTTTTCTGATTTCTATTCAATTGGAATTGGGGATTGGGTTTCAGAGCCTAATTAATATCCCTAATAGTAATCTTATCAAACCTTTTAGGGCGTTAAGCCATTGTAACACTGGCCGCCCATATAGAAAGAGCAACTTAGGAATTTCATGTTTTTAGATTTCTGAAGCTTGTATAAAAGATTACTGCCACGGGATAGCTCCAATTCCTCCAACACACATAATGGAGGATTTGTAAAGTGTCACAAAAACAGCTATTTCATACCTCAGCTACCAACAAGCTGCTATTCGCAACTATTGCTAATGCTTGCCCCCACTGCGGTAAACCAGACTGGTGCTACTCAATCTTGTCTTTTACAGTCTGCGATCGCGATCGCTTTCATCAGCCTAACTATGCACTGGGTCAACCTAAAGAATCGCCAACTTATGTATTAAGCAATTGTCAAAAATTAAATAATGTTCAAGGAGGTATCGCGTAATGGTTGCACAATTCTCCAATCAGCAAGCACTCGCCTCCTTTGATATTCGCAATTTTGTAGACCAGTTAGAACCAGCCAGAGAGAAAAATAAATACATCTGCCCAGTTTGCGGTGGGCATAACTTAGGCATCAACCCTAGTAATGGGAAATACCAGTGTTTTAATAACTGCCAATGCCCTGATATTAGAGAAGCAATCAAACCTTGGAGTGAGGTAGTAGAAGAGAACAAACTTGGTTACACGCAACAATTGGGACGAATCCCAGTCAAGGCGAAAAAACCAGCAGCATTACCCAAGGTTTTAAAGCTAGACCCAGCAGAGTTAAGAATATGCAGGTTGAGGAGTGAAATCAGCACACCACAACCCGTAACACCCGATTTCGTTCCAAAGTCCGTCAGCTTTAAGCTATCGGATGATGGAGCCACACCCAAAGAATTAAAACAAATTACCGTTATTGAATACGACTATGGCAACGGGCGCAAATCGCACAGATTTGAATGCCCCTGTGCAGCCTTAGACAAAGGCAGAGTCAAAACCTTCTCAGTCAGCAGAATTGACCCCACAACCAATAAAACTACATGGAAGAAAGAAGGTTATTGGCCTGCTTATAAACAGGACGAAGCGATCGAAATTATCAAATCCACAGATGGCATTCCGGTACTACTAGCCCATGAGGGGGAAAAGTGCGTAGAAGCTAGCAGATTGTCAGGTTTAGCCAGCATTACTTGGGTGGGGAACTGCTCTGACGGTGACATCGGAAAATCCTTGACCCAAATCAAGCATTCTACGGGTAAAGATTTTTTACTAGCTTATTGCGTGGATCATGATGAAACTGGATGGAAGAAGCAAGAGCGAATTAAAGAGGTTTGCGCCCAAGCCGGAGTAGCTTTTGTTGCCATCGACTTGCTTAAAATCAAACCGGATCTGCAAAATAAAGGAGACGTAGCAGATATTTTTGAATCTGGCATGACAGGCGATGAATTAGCGAATTTACTGTTAAGGCAGATAGAAGAAATTACAGCAGATGCTCAATCATCATCAGAAAATCTAGACTCAGTAGATGTTGCTAATTTCGACGACGAGCCTGACAGCACATTCCTGCAAAAAGGTTTTAACACCCTTTACGGCGATCGCAAATGGATTTGTGCAGATGGCCTGCTGTATTGCTGGGATGGCTTGCACTACCAACACTCACCTGATTCAGTTGAGCGTCCACGCATTACGAGTTATTGCAATTCGTATCAAGTTATTAAGAAAACTGGCAAGAACTTTGTCATTACCCACCCTTACGCCAAGCCAAGCAAGGTAAGAGAGTTGCTGGAGTGGGTGAAGCTGCGAGTAGAAATTGACCCGCGATTACTTAACCCACCAGGGGTTAACTGTACTAATGGCGTGTTAGGTGTTGATTGGGCAGGCCCCAAACCAGAGCCAGTTTTAGAAGAACACGACCCAGATAAACACTTTTTTACATATCCGCCATTAGTCAAGTATGACCCCCAAGCAGACCCCAGACATTGCGATCGCTTACTCTCATGTTTAGACTCCCCTCAACAACAAGTTTTATTAAGAAACCTGGGGGCGAGTCTCGATCTAAAGGAAGTCCGCAAGCGTAGAGGACGGGAATCTAAGCTACTACTGGCCTGTGGATTGGGTTCAAATGGTAAAGATTCCATCCGGGAGGTAGTATCCATCATCTACGGTGAGCAAGGTATGACCAGCTGTTCCTTAGCTGACTTTGCTGCTTATGATGAAGGACGGAAATTTTCACTCTTTCCCTTGGTCAACAGTCGGGTGAATTGGGCTTCTGAAAATCCACAGACAGCACGACTAGATAAAATTCAATCGCTCAAACTTTTTGCTACTGGTAACGTCTTACACTCAGAGCGCAAGGGGAAAGACCATATCGAATTTAGCCCCGAAGGGATCGGTATCTTCAATTTGAATGAAACCCCGGCACTGCACGGCACAATTCAAGCAATTACTGACCGCATCGCAGCCCTAGTTTTTAGCAAAACATTTAAGTCAAATCCTGACCCAAACAACCCAAACGAGTTACTAGCAGACCCTCGATTCTCTTATGATTTGGATTTTGTACGGGAGTGTGTAGCCCCAGCATTTTTAAATAAGATGATTGCTGGGCTACAGGCATTGATAGAAGAGGGGATTGACTATAGCTGTACTCAGCAAGCATTAGAGGATATTCAAGCCGAAAACTCTCACTTATTCCAATTTTCTAAAGATACAGGGCTGGGTTACAAGTCGGATGCCATCGTCACAGCATTTGACCTGTGGTCACGCCTAGAAAATTGGTACATCGACAACGGTACTTTATCCTTTGATGAATCCAGCACTGGCAAGGTGAAAGCGATTTGGCAGGAACAGTCCAAGCCTAGTGATAAAACAGTCAAGGCGATTAACCAAGTCATAGCCAGATTTAAAACACTATTCCCCAAAGCCAAGTTAGTTACCGTCTCCCACCCATCCGGGAAACGGAAGTTACAAGCACTGCAAGGAATTAGTTTTAATGATGTGCCAATGTCAATAACTGACACACCCATAGCAATAAGTAAAAATTCCACAGCAGATCCACCCCAACCGCCACACCAAGAAATCCTTATAAATCAAGACTTCCACACCAACCACACCAGTTTAGGAGATTTAGAAAAAAAATCAACTACGGAATTAAACACCTCGTCAAACATTGACTTAAACATTGAATTAAACACTGACTCGTCAGACCAAAATCAAATCACTCACACCAATGTTTTACCTGCTAATAAGGAGAATGACTCTAAATTGGTGTGGGTGGTGTGCGATAACGTGGCACCAAGCACTACAGCAGATTTAGGTGGTGTGTCAACTGCTGTGCCAGATGAGCTTATTGCTATGCCAAATAGCTTATTGACAATGGAAGTGGCAGAGGAGCAAGCGATCGATGATTTAGCAGGAGTCTGTCCACAAGGTGATGTGGCGGTGTTACAGCAAGAAACCAATGTTCAACAGTCACAAGAGCCGAATGGTGACACCTGTGATACCCCCCTCAATGCAGGTGGAACGGATGAAGTTATCGCTAATGCTGAACTGATTAGGGAGAGCATTGAAGATCAGTCGTGGGAGATGATTGATGAACTGTTAGAAGAGTGGACTGATGAATTTAAATCTGCTGTTTGGAAAGAGTTGACACCTCTTGAGCGCAAGACAGTTAAACAACTAAAGCGAGGTAACACCAATGAATGAGCCTGTTAATTCTCCACGAGTCTTAAAAATGCACCCGGAGATAGGATATTTGGCTGATGAACAGATGGATGCGGATCGTGAATGGTTTGCGAATCATCCCTTCGCTACCAAGTATTACCGCAAGCCTTTTGAATCGGAAGTAATAGAGTTTTGTGAACTTGAACCAGGACGAAAACTCAAAAAAATCCTGGTAACAAAGGTGAGTGAAGGCGCAAGAGCCAGAAGACCGATTTTTTATGATGCCTAACTCAGATGGAAAACCATTAATATAAGGCTGCTAACAGCAATACCTGTCTCCATTAAAATCAATTTCGGTTTGATGCCATTAAGAGAAATTTTCTTTATGCGTCAATAATTTCAACGTTCAGCTTGAGGATGATGTTAATAGTGCCCCATCATTCAAGGTTGGCTTACGCGTTGCGTCTGAAAATTTCCCTTTTTTGGGAAGTATAAAGTAGATAAGGAGAGCATTAAAGCACTCAGTTGAGCTTATGAAGCTGCGAGACTATCAGGAGATTTGTAAAGCGAAAATTGAAGCCAACTGGCGCAAAGGTAGTCATAAGCAACTAGCTGTGATGCCAACAGGCGCAGGCAAGACAGTTTTATTTGCTGCACTGGCTAGCGAATTCACTCGTAAAAACCAAGGAGTGTTAGTCGTAGCCCACCGAGAAGAACTAATTATCCAAGCTGCTGAGAAGCTGGCAGCAGCAACCGGCATTATTCCAGGAATCATCAAAGCTGGATATAAACCGAATGTTGATGCACCAATTCAAGTTGGCAGTATTCAAACTTTGGCACGTCGGAAAAAATATCCCGAAGCTAATTTAATCATCATAGATGAAGCACACCACGCGGCATCAAACAGCTATCGTCAATTGATTGCTCAGTATCCAGATGCCCAAATTTTAGGAGTGACCGCAACACCCCAAAGAATTGATGGTTATGGCTTTGAAGACTTGTTTGAAAAACTGGTTGTAGGTGCTACAACTGGACAGCTGATAGCAGAGGGACACTTGTGTAAATTCAAAATGATTGGGGGTTTTACCAAACTGGGATTGTTCACCCCAAAGGGTAGAGATTTTACAATCAAAGAACTAGAACGAGCTGCAACCAAGATAAAACCTGAAGATGTGGTGAAGTGCTGGCAAGATTATTGTTTTGGGAAAAAAACCGTTGTCTTTGCAGTTAACGTGTCTCATAGTCAGGCGATAGCCGAACAGTTTCAAAGAAATGGCATAGCTGCGGAGCATCTCGATGGGGAAACACCCACGGGTGAACGTAAAGCGATTTTAGAACCCACCTTCCGCACCCCAAGTGTCACAAACGGAAATTACTGAGAGAAAAAAGGCAAACAAGAATAAAAACAGACATATTTTGACAAAAAAGACATAAGAGCCGACATCAATCAACAAAAA
>JAESGI010000446.1_pt1 | contig 10796 bp, 8 predicted proteins | sample 9269671 | NCBI WGS metagenome assembly JAESGI01 (sample SAMN14515641, study PRJNA621666) | algae metagenome | isolation source: Nostoc indistinguendum CM1-VF10 and co-occurring heterotrophs from gravelly... | place: USA: Clark Mountains, San Bernardino, California | collected 1998-06-05 | reverse complement strand
CGGCCCTCGGCAACATCACGCCCGCCGAGTTCGCCCTCAAATCCACGCTGGAAAAACAGGCCGCCTGAGGCCAGAAATGAAACCCAGGACTCTCCCTCAGGACGGAGGAGAAAAGGGTCTCAGGTCAGTCAGTCGTAGCTCGTCCATTGCTGATTCCAGCCCCGGCAGGCTGAGAGGAGAGCGGAGTTCCCGCCTCGCCCCGACGGAGATGAAGGTGGCCCGTGCCTCCTTCCGCATCGTCATGCCGAAAGTCCTGCGCGCCCGGGCTGATCAACCGGAAATCTCCAGCAAGGCCCAGTCCAGGAGGCCGCAGGCGGGTCGTGACTGGCGAAGCGCGCTTCATGGTCGGGAGCGCGCCTCCCGACGGCTGGGCTGCCGGTGCAAAGACTGCGGCGGGCCTGTGAGGGGACGCGTTAGGAGGCTCTGGCGCCCGTCTCCATCTGCCCAATGGTCAGGTTGTTCTCAAGGTATGGCTGCCTCCCTGGTTGATTTGAATCAAATCATGGCTTGCCTCTCTATCGTAACCAATGCTGACGATTAGCGCATATCTGCGTTCAGTCTCGATTCAATCAAGCATCATGCTTGTTGTTTTACCGTGGTGGGGATGATCATTTTTCTGCGTTGGTGCGAGATTAATTTTCATCTCATCACAAAGTAGAAAGGTATTACATATTGTTGAGTGTTGATTTGCTGGGTTGGGTGCTGGCTTCGGTTCCCATCGTGCTCCTCATTGTCCTCATGGTCGGCCTTGGCTGGACGGCACAACAGGCGGGCACCACTGGCATCTTCATCGCGGCCGCGGTTGCCGCTTTCTCCTTCGAGACGCCGGCTCGGACCCTGGCGGTGGCCTCGGCCAAGGGCATCTGGGATGCGATCCCGATCCTCTACGTCATCTGGCCGGCACTGCTGCTCTACCAGATCATGAACCAGTCCGGCGGCTACGACGCGCTGCGCCATGGCATCTCCCGGATGTCCCGCAACGAGCTGTTCATCATCGTCGCGCTCGGCTGGGTCTTCACCTCGTTCCTGCAGGGCATTGACGGCTTCGGCACGCCGATCGCCGTGGTCGCCCCGCTGCTCGTCGCCTTCGGCATGAAGCCGGTCTATGCGGTCGCGATCCCGATCATCGCGCATATCTGGGCGAAGTTTTACGGCACGCTCGGCGTTGGCTGGCTCGCGACCCTGCAGGTCGTCGATCTCGACGCGGCGACCGTGTTCTCGACCGGCGTCCAGGCGGCCCTGCTGATCGTCATCCAGGCCGTGCTCGGCGGCTTCGCCGTCGTCTGGCTCTATGGCCGTTGGCCGGCCGTGCGCGCCGGCTGGCCGCTGGTCATGATCATCGCTGCCATCCAGGGCTTCGGCCAGGTCGCCACGGTCTGGATCGACCCGGTGCTGGCGGCGTTCCTGCCGGCGACGGTCGCGCTGCTCGCGCTCTACCCGCTGTCGCGCTGGTCGCGCTATAGCCGGCCGGTCGAGGGCATCACCGAACGTCCGGCCATGCGCGAGGACGCGCATCTGGACGATCGCGGTGCCGAGCCGCCCATGGGCACCCTGACGGCGCTCGCCCCCTATGGCCTGCTGACCGTGCTGGCCACGGGCACCTCGCTGATCGAGCCGCTGCGCCAGTTCCTCGATGGGCCGGCTGTCGGCTGGGCCTTCCCGGCGGTGGCGACCGGACTTGGCGTGACCACGGCTGCGACGGAGCAGTATTCCGCCCTGCGCTTCCTCAGCCATCCCGGCGCGACCATCCTGCTGACGGCGCTGATCGTCTGGATGATCTTTGCGGGCAAGGGCTACTTCGCGCAGTGGGCGCAGCGGACCGGCAAGGCGCAGCCGGGTGTTGTCTGGGGCCTGATCGCCAGCGCCGTGCCGGCCTCGGTGCCGATCCTCGCCTTCCTGACCATGGCCTCGATCATGAAGCATTCGGGGCAGAACACGATGCTGGCGCTCGGCATCGCCGAAGTCGCTCCGGCCTATGTCTTCGCCTTCCTGGCGAACGGCATCGGCGTGCTCGGCGCCTTCATTACCTCCAGCAGCACGTCGTCCCAGGTGCTGTTCTCGGAGCTGCAGGTCACGCTGGCGCGCGCCAAGGGCCTGCCGGAAGCGACGATCCTGGCCGCGCAGAGCGCCGGCGGCGCCATCGGCAATGCCATCGCCCCGGCCAATGTGGTGATGGGCGCCAGCACCACCGGCATCAACGGGCAGGAAGGCGCCATCCTTCGCAAGACGATCCCCTGGACCATCCTGGCCTTCGTCGTCACCGGCATCGCCACGGTCGTCCTGGTGCTCGTGACGCAGTGAACGGAGACAACCGATGATCAAGCGAATCCTGCAGAATCGCCTGTCGTACCTCAGCGTTTCGTTCCTGCTGTTCCTCGCGGCGCTGCCGCTGATCAGCATCGGAACGACCAATGACTGGCGCCTGGTTTCGACCGCCGGAATGGTCGCTCTCAGCATCGCGGCCGTGATCCCGCCGCTGCAGCGCCTCCTCTTCCCGCCGAAGCCCAACTGACGACGCGGCTTCGTCCACGAAAAGCGAAGAAAGGACATCATGATAAACGCGAACGGGCCGAGGACCGGCCGACCGGCAATCCACGCGGCGAGGGGAATGGTGAGCTCGCCTCACTACCTCGCCTCCGCCTCCGGGCAGGACGCGCTGCGCCGTGGCGGCAGCGCGGTCGACGCGGCGATCGCCATCAATGCGACGCTCTGCGTGGTCTATCCCCATATGGCCGGGCTTGGTGGCGACGCCTTCTGGCTGATCGCCGGCGGCAGCGCCAAGGGCGTCGAAGCGATCGAGGCGAGCGGCCCCGCAGCGCGCCTTGCGACGCGTGACTTCTACCGGGGCAGGGGCCATGCCGAGCAGATCCCGATGCGCGGCCCGCTCGCCGCGCTGACCGCGCCCGGCGCCGTCGATGGCTGGCGTCTCGCGCATGAGCGTCATGGCAAGCTGCCGTGGAAGGATCTGTTCGCCGATGCGATCGCCTATGCCCGCGATGGCATGGCGATCTCCCGCTCGCTCGCCGACTGGCTGGTGACGGACGAGGCCATCCTCAACAACGACAAGGATATGGCGCGCATCTTCCTGCCGAAGGGCAGGCCGCAGCGCGACGGCGAGATGCTGGTCCAGGCCGACCTGGCCAGGACCTTCGCCTTCCTCGCCGAGCATGGTCCGCGCGAAGGCTTCTACGAGGGGCCGATCGCGCAGGAAATGGCGAGGTCGCTCGAGGCGCAGGGCTCGCCGCTGCGGCTCGAGGACATCACCGGCTATCGGGCACGCTGGGCCCAGCCGATCTCGACCGGCTATCGCGGTTACGAGGTGTTCCAGCTGCCGCCGTCGACGCAGGGCTTCGCGGCCCTGCAAATCCTCAACCTGCTCGAAGGCTATGACGTAAAGAGCTGGGGCAACGACATGGCGGCCTATTACCACCACCTCGTCGAGGCTATCAAAGTCGCCTTCGCGGATCGCGACGAGTGGCTGAGCGACCCCGCCCATGTCGACATCCCGCTCGAACGGCTCCTCTCCAAGGACTACGCCGATGAGCGCAGGAAGCTGATCGATCCCGTTGCCGCCCGTCCCTTCGATGCGATCGAGCCGGGTATCAGCTTCGGCAGCGCGGCCAAGCGGCAGGCTCCCTCGGGCGACACCGTCTACTTCTGCGCGGCCGATTCCGACGGGCTCGTGGTCTCGAACATCCAGTCGATCTATCACGACTTCGGCGCGGCGGTGGTGGCCGGCGATACCGGCATCGTCATGCAGAACCGGGGCTCGTTCTTCTCGCTCGATGCCTCGCATCCGAACAGCCTCGAACCGGGCAAGCGCACCTTCCACACCATCATTCCGGCGATGTTGATGAAGGACGGCAAGCCGGCGCTGGCCTATGGCACCATGGGCGGCGAGGGACAGCCGCAGACCCAGGCTGCGCTGCTCACCCGGATCATCGACTTCGGCTTCAACGTGCAGCAGGCGATCGAGGCGCCGCGCTGGCTGATGGGGCGGACCTGGGGGACGGCGTCGCGCGATCTCGCGCTGGAGGCCCGCATGCCGGACGAGGTGAAGCGCGAGCTGCGCCTGCGTGGGCACCCGGTGAAGATCGTGGACGGCTGGGACGGCACCCTGGGCCATGCCCAGGCGATCCGCATCGACTGCGACAACGGAACCTATGAAGGCGGCGCCGATCCGCGCGGCGATGGCATCGCCCTCGGCTTCTAGGACCGCGGGCCGAAAAGCGGGGCCCGTTCTCCGCAGAGAGCTGTTGCTCTGACAAGAAGCTGGATCGCCCGCGTCCGACCGGAGGCGCGGCGATCCAGCCCTGGGCCTCGACGGGCCGCCAATGGCGCGATCGAGTTCCGCGCGGCCTCCGCCGGCTGTAACCGTTACAGGCCCCAGTCTCGCTTCCCGCTTGTGACGATCCGTCAGACATTGCAGGCTGTTCCCATCGGGCATGCGGGCCTTCGGGCGATCCGCGCGACCTGCGTGATTCGAGCAAGAGAGCGAGGCAGGTGAACCATGAGGCGAGGCCAAGGGCTATTGGCGGTGTTGCTGCTTGCCGGCGCCGCGACCGCATCCGAGGAAGCTTCGGCCCAGGCTTCGCCGGAGCGCCTGCAGGGCGCCTGGGCGACCAATGCCGCGACCTGCGATCAGGTCTTCACCAAGCGCACCGGCAGGTTGGTCTTCAACAAGAACTCGGCCGAGGGTTGGTCGGGCTTCATCGCGACGGGCAAGCATATCCGTAGCCCCAATGCGAGCTGCGATGTGATTTCGTCGAAGCAGAAGGGCGATGTGCTGACCTTCCTGCTCGGCTGCGAGAGCGAGATCATCTTCGAGAATGTCAGCGTCTCGGTCCGCTTCAAGCCTGATGGCGGGCTCGTCCGTTTCGATCCGGAGTTTCCCGAGGTCGAGACGCCTTATCACCGCTGCGACGGGTGACATGAGGGGCGCCGAGCCGGCCTGAGGTGCCATCGGGTTTCCTGGCAGGCTGCCGAAACAGGAGGGATCCGGGATGCGAGCCAGCTTGAGAGCCAGATTGTCGGGAACGGTCGCGCTGGTTGCGGTCATCGGCCTCGTCCTGCCGCCGACAGCCGGCTTTGCACAGGGCGCGCGTCCTGCAGCAGCGCCAGGTGCCGCCGCGGCGCCGAGCCCGGTCGCAGACGAAGCCGAGATCGGCTGGCCACGCGTCGTTCCCGATGGCGAGCGCGACATCACCGTCTATCAGCCGCAGATCGAGCGCTGGCAGGACGGCACGCTGGAGGCCCGGGCCGCTGTTTCGGTGGAGCGCCCGGGTGCGGCGTCGCCGACGCTCGGCGTGGTCTGGCTGAAGGCCCACACGGACGTCGACCGCGAGAACGATCTGGTGACCCTCGGCAATATCGAGGTTGTTCGGGCGAGTTTCCCCTCCGATGCAGCCAACGCCGAGGTCTATGCCGCAGCCTTGCGCCAGCATGCCGGCGGCGGCCTGCGAACCCTCTCGCTGTCGCGCCTGCAGGCTAGCCTCGCCGTGTCCGAGGCCGAGACCGGGGTGAAGGAGGTCGCGGTCAGGAACGACCCGCCGAAGATCATCTACAGCGAGAGCCCGGCCATGCTGGTCCTGGTAGACGGCAAGGCGCAGTTGCGCCAGGTGACCGGCAGCAAATTGCTGCGCGTGATCAACACGCCGGCGCTGATGCTCTTCGACGAGGCCGGCGCGAGCTATTATCTGCGCGCGCTCGGGCGCTGGTGGACGGCGAAGGCACCGGAAGGCAGCTGGAGCGTTGCGAGCCAGCCGCCGGCGAGCCTCGCGGCGGCGCTGAAGGCGGCCGGTCCGCGCGCGAATCTGATGGACGAGGCGCCGCCCGACATCGCCGAGGCCGTCGCGGCGGGCGCGACCCCGGCGCTGCATGTAAGTCTCGAACCGGCCGAACTGATCCAGACGGTCGGGCATCCCGAATACGCGCCGATTCCCGGCACGCAGCTGCTCTACGTCAAGAACACGGCGAGCCAGGTCGTCGTCGATGTCGCCAGCCAGGAGAATTACCTCCTGGTCTCCGGCAGGTGGTTCCGCGGCAAGTCGCTGCAGAACGGGCCGTGGGAGTTCGTCGCCAGCGACAAGCTCCCGGTCGACTTTGCCAAGATTCCCGAAAGCCATCCCAAGGGCGAGGTGCTCGCTTCGGTGAGCGGAACGGTGCAGGCGCAGGAATCGCTGATCGACAACCAGATCCCGCAGACGGCGGCCGTCGATCGCAAGAAGGCCAAGGCCACCGTGCACTATGACGGCAAGCCGGAGCTCAAGCCGATTCCGGGGGCCGGGCTCGACTATGTCGTCAACGCTTCGCTGCCGGTCATCAAGGCTGGCGAGGCCTATTATGTCGTCGAGAACGGGGTCTGGTTCACTTCGGCCAGTCTTTCCGGCCCCTGGCTGGTCGCGACCGAGGTGCCGGCTGCGATCTATGCGATCCCGGCAGACTCGCCGCTCCATTACGTGACCTACGCCAAGGTTTACCGGGCGACGCCCGACACCGTCTATGTCGGCTACACGCCGGGCTATTTCGGCACCGTCGTCGCGCCCGGCGGCGTCGTGGTCTACGGCACCGGCTATGCCTATCCGGCCTGGATCGGCTCGGCCTGGTACCCGGCGCCATTGACCTATGGCTATGGCTCAGCCTTCGGCTGGGGCGCCGTCACCGGTTTCACCCTGGGCGCCGTTGCCGGGGCGGCCTGGGCCGGCGGGGCCTGGGCAGGGCCCGGCTGGGGCTGGGGCGGTTGGGGCTGGCATGGCGGCGGCAACGTCGTCGTCAACAATTTCAACTTCAACCAGGCCAACATCTATAATCGCTGGACCAACAACTCCGTGCATTCGCGGGTCGATAACCGCATCGGCAATCGTACAGACGGCCGGATCGGTAACCGTGTCGACGGCCGCGCCGGCAATCGCCTCGAGAACCGTGCCGGCGAGCGCGGCAATCTCGCCGGTGGGGCTCGCACGCGCGAGGCGGCGTCGAACCTGCGGCAGAACCATCCCCGCGCCAACGATCTCTATGCCGGGCGCAATGGCGAGGTCATGCGCCGCGGCGCCGATGGTTGGCAGAGGCACGAGAACGGCCGTTGGCAGAATGCCGGCGGCGGCGATTTCAGGCATTTCGACCGCGAGCAGGCGGCCCGTTTCCGCGGCGAGGGCCTGGAGCATTTCCGTGGCGGCGGCGGTTTCGGCGGTGGAGGCTTCGCCGGCGGTGGCTTCCACGGTGGAGGGGGCTTCGGAGGCGGCTTCCATGGCGGGGGCTTCCATGGAGGAGGTTTCCACGGCGGCGGTTTCCGGCGCTAGCGGCGCCGGACCCTTGCCTGGTCCCGCCGGATCTAGAGCATTTTCGAGCGAAGTGGGCACCGGTTCGCGTGAAGAAAATGCGATAAAACAAGGAACTAGAGCAGTTCCGCGATCCAGAGAATCGCGGAACTGTTCTAGTGCTTGACGACTTTTGGCTCGGGCGCGGCCTTGGGCGATGGCGCAGGCCCGAGCGGGAAGGCGACGCTCACCAGCACGCTCGTGCCCTGCGGCCGGTTCTCGACGCTGACCTCGCGCATGATCTTCAGGCGGGTCGACACCGGCGTTCCCGCGATGTCGAGATTGTAGCCGATCGTGCCGCCGACAGCGGTGACGCGCCCCTTATAGGGACCGAGCGAGGCGCCGGCGCCGCCATCGCCGCTGACCTGATGGTAATGCGAGGCGAGGACGCCGATCGAGAATTCCTTGCTCAGATACTGGGTGATCGCCAGATCGGCGTGGAAGGCGTTGCCGCTTCTGTAGTCGGTAGCCTGGTTCGTGCCGTTGATTTCGAAGCCGACGGTCGTCGAGATGTCGAGGCCGATCTTCGGATCGAGCCAGGTCGCCGCGGCGTAGACGTCGCCGATCCAGCGGTTGAATGCGACGTTGGAGAGCTGGCCATCCTGATAGGCGCCCGCGGGAATGCTGACGGCGCCGCCGACCAGCCAGTGGAAGTTCCCGGCATGCCAGCCGAGTGAGCTGGTGACCACCGGGTCGCCGATATTGAAGGTCGCGTCGCGCAGGCTGAGGCCGACTGCGCGGCCGAAGCGGGGCGCCGCAATCACTGCGCCCGCGCTGACCCGGGGCGTCCCGAACGGGATCGAGACTGCGAAGGCGAGGTTGCCGCCGAGAATCTCGAAAGGCGTCACCCAGGTCGGAGTCGCGAAGTTGATCCTGGCCTCGACTTCGACATTCGAGAGGATCGCGCCGCCGAACTGGGTCTGCTTGCGGGCCGAGAGACGGCCGGAATAGGAGTAGAAATCGTTCTCGAAATAGAAGCCCGGTGGCGGAATGATGCCGGCGCCGGGGCCGTGCAGTCCGGGAACGAAGAGGCTCGCCCCGCCTTCCGTCGCGGCCAGCGGCGTATGGAGCAGGCTGCCGCAAAGGCAGGCAGATGCGCCAAGCAGAGCGGCCCTGAGTCGCTGCATTACCGGCCTCCCATGCGTCGTGACGAAGCCTGGGGTGCTTTGGCCGTAACCGTCAAGCCGAGGGCGCAACCAGGCCGGGTCCGAAAGCCAGACTGCGGCGCAACTGTTACGGCTGCACCCGACGGCACTTCACCGATATGCTCCCCCTCTACGCCTCACGAAATGGTGAACGCGTGGCTATGGAACAGGCGCAAAGACGCGGGCTCGCACGCCTCATGCTTCGCTGGCCGAACAGGCGCACGGAGCTACGCGAGAAATTTGCCCGCGATCAGCGTCTCGTGGAGCTTTGCGAGGCCTATGAGGCCGCCTGCGAAGCCGCCGCCTACTGGGCGAAATCCGCCGCGGCGGTCGGCAAGCAGCGGGCAGAGGAATACAACGCGCTCGCATCCGCGACAGAACAAGATATTCTGGAGAGGATTTCCTAACTTCACGGCTTCCGGTGCAGCGTCCGGACCTGCGGTGCACCTTGCCAACTGAACTGTCGTTGCGCCATTGTCATAGTGATCGGGGAAGCTGTTTTTCAGTCCAGGCTTTGGAGGCGGAGCAATGGACGAAAGTGTTTCGGCCCACGGCGATGAGCCGCCACCTGGCGAGATATTTGAATCGCTCCAAATTCTACTCGCTAACGACGCGCTACGATTGTCGGAGCGCAACAGGCGCTTTCTGTCCTTCGTGGTAACGCAGACCATCGAAGGTCGCTCGGACCGTATCAAAGCCTATTCGATCGGTGTCGATGTCTTCGGCCGGGATGACAGCTTCGACCCGACGGTCGACCCGATCGTCCGGATCGAGGCGACGCGCCTGCGCTCGGCCCTGACGGCCTATTATGAAGGCGCCGGGGCAGGGGACCGCATCAGGATCGCCATGCCGCGCGGGGGGTATGTGCCGAGCTTCGCCTGGTCGCCCGACGTCGCGGACAGCATGGTCGCAGCCAAGGCTATGACAGCGGGTGAGGCCAATGCCGCGCCGGCGGCCACCGTGGTGATTCACGACCATTCCGGCCATGCCGATCCGGAGGCCGAATTGCGCGGCGAGCTCTTCACCGATGCACTGCTCGTTCTGCTGCGCAAGGCGCGCTTCAAGACGCTCGTCGTGCCGCCGGCGGAGCGAGCGGCAGCGTCGGGCTCGATCCAGGCCCTGTTCGAGAAGCCCGGCGAATCCTACCTGCTCGATATCGCGGTGCGTCCGCTGGCGGAGCGCAGCCGCTATTCCTGGCGCTTCAGCGACCTGCGCAACGGCGAGGTGCTGGCTTCGGACTTCCGCGATTACTTCGCCAGGGCAGTGGCGGGTTTCGAGTTGATCGATGAACTGGCCCAGGACGCGGCGAGATCGATCACGGCAGTGCTTGCGCTTCGGTGACGTCGGCCGCCCGCCAGCAAAGCTGATACAGTTACACGCTTATGCCGGGCCTACCCCCATGCGAGCTTCTCGCCGCGCGTGCCCAGGTTTGCGGTCTTGAAGACGCCTAGCGCCTGGCGCCGATCCGGAACCGGGAGTGTCTCATGGGACGCCATAAATTCCTCGCCGCAGTGGGTCTCGTGGTCGGGTTGGGGCTGTCGGCGATGCCGGCGCAGGCCCAGCCGGCGCCGAGCCAGAACACCGCCAGACCGAACATCCTGGTGATCTTCGGCGACGATATCGGCCAGTCGAACATCAGCGCCTACTCGCACGGTCTCATGGGCTACCGCACGCCCAATATCGACCGGATCGCCAAGGAAGGCATGATGTTCACCGACTATTATGCGGAGAACAGCTGCACGGCCGGCCGCTCGACCTTCATCACCGGTCAGGCCTGCCTGCGCACCGGTCTCTGCAAGGTCGGCATCCCCGGCGCGACGGTCGGTCTGCAGGATCGCGACGTCACCATCGCCCAGGCACTGAAGCCTCTCGGCTATGCCACGGGGCAGTTCGGCAAGAACCATCTCGGCGATCGCGACGAATATCTGCCGACCCGGCACGGCTTCGACGAGTTCTTCGGCAATCTCTATCACCTCAACGCCGAGGAGGAGCCGGAGCGCATTTACTACCCGAAGAACGATACTGCCTTCGTCAAGTCGAACTCGCCGCGAGGCGTGCTGAAGACTTCGTCCGACGGCAAGATCGAAGATACCGGGCCGCTGACCCGCAAGCGGATGGAAACGATCGACGACGAGACCACGGCCGGCGCGATCGATTTCATGCAGCGCCAGGTCCGGGCCAACAAGCCGTTCTTTACCTGGATGAACACGACGCGCATGCATGTGTTCACCCATATCCGCGAGGCCAACAAGGGCATCAGCGGCATGCCTGGCAATGACTACGCCGACGGCATGATCGAGCATGACGGCGATGTCGGCAAGCTCTTGAAGGCAAT
>JAESGI010000445.1_pt1 | contig 10856 bp, 9 predicted proteins | sample 9269671 | NCBI WGS metagenome assembly JAESGI01 (sample SAMN14515641, study PRJNA621666) | algae metagenome | isolation source: Nostoc indistinguendum CM1-VF10 and co-occurring heterotrophs from gravelly... | place: USA: Clark Mountains, San Bernardino, California | collected 1998-06-05 | reverse complement strand
CATACTTGTAATTTCATTATTACTGACGCTTGCTTCTACATAGCAGGAGTCAATTTTTGATGCTTTTCTTCCCCTTTGAATCTCTACATACAATCCAGCATTTTATTACCCGCAACTTGGGTTATTACAAAATCAACGCAGTAATTTTTCACTATCAACTATGAAGACTATAAGTAAGGTAATTGCTTGTACTACAGCTTTAACATTAGGTATTGCACCTAACTGCCTTGCTAGTACTTTCACTCCAGTTAATTGGACAATATCTGGATTAGGAACAACTAATACCCAACAAGTCAATCTAGATGAATATAATTTAAGTTATAATCTACCTGGGATAGAAGGTTTTGATATAAGTACTTGGACAATTTCGACAGTAGCAAATGCTGACGGTGATTATGCTTTTGACTGGAACTATACAGGTTTCCATTCTTACTTCAATGTAACAGCCTTCCTCAATACTTTTAATCCAAACACAACTTTATACAGCGCTGGTCCGAGTAACTGCTGTAGTTCCCCATCTGCTGGATTTAATGAATCTGGTAGTTTTACTTTTAGCAATATTTCTGCTGGTCAGACATTTGGCTTTACAATGGGTGGTAGTCATTTTGATTCTGCACTTAGACTTGAAGGAAATTTAAATTTAAAACAAATTGCCGCTCCAGTTTCTGTTTCCGAAAGTAATTCTATCGTTCCTCTGATTACTCTGGGATTATTTGGAGCTTATAGCACTTTAACAAAAAAAGAGCTACAAACTAAATTAACTAGAGTTTAGAGGTTATTTGCCATGACTTTTAATTCTCAATGGCAATGCCGTGATATACACAACTCCTTCAACCAGTTCAGCTTTTCTTAAATTCGGCATTGCCTGATAGCGGCGCTCAAATTCGTAGCGAGATCAGCGATCGCCATTTTCCAGAGGTAAAAGTGAAATCACTTTTTTAGGAGTTGTAACCATCCTTTTATCCTCTTTAGCCAAATTGTCCAAACTGAATCAAAGTATTCTAATTTGGCAGTGCTGCATCCATTTTAGTTGGATACCACCATAACTAAAAGCCCACACTGCCCTCTTGATCAGGTGCGGTGTGGGTAATTAATGCCTATAACGTGAATGGCACTTTAGCGGAACATGCTACTGACTGAAGTATCTTCATGAATCCGCCAGATAGTTTCTCCTAAGATATTAGCTACTGACAGCACCACTAATTGTGGAAAACGATTGTTTTCAGGTATGGGAATTGTATTGGTAACAATGACTTCCTCAAACAAACCACTTGACAAACGCTCCATCGCTGGTGGAGAGAATACTGCATGAGTTGCACAGGCGTATACCTGACGTGCTCCTTCTTCACGCAGTAACCGCGCTCCTTCTGCGATCGTGCCCCCAGTGTCGATCATGTCATCCACCAATACTGCTGTTTTGCCTTTAACATCACCGATGATATTTAAAACCTCGGCGACATTATGAGCATGACGACGTTTATCAATAATTGCCAGTGGGGCATCATTAAGTTTTTTGGCAAACGCTCTGGCTCGCGCTACACCGCCAACATCGGGGGAAACAACCACAAGATCGGGCAGTTCTTTGCTTGCTAGATAATCTAGCAATACTGGCGAACCATAAACATGATCAAAAGGTATATCGAAATAACCTTGAATTTGAGCCGAGTGCAAATCCATTGCTAGAACGCGGTTAGCACCTGCTTCGGTGATCAAGTTAGCAACTAGCTTGGCTGTTATTGACTCTCGTCCTGCTGTTTTGCGATCGGCACGAGCATAACCATAGTAAGGAATTACTGCCGTCACCTGTCGCGCAGAAGCTCGACGACAAGCATCAACCATAATCAATAATTCCATCAAATGATCGTTCACGGGTTGACAACATGGCTGGATTAAATAGACATCACAACCCCGAATCGACTCTTGAATTTGAACGTAAAGTTCTCCATCCGCAAATCTTTTGCGAATCATTGGCCCCAAGTCCATGCCCACATAACGAGCGACTTCTTGAGACAGTTGTATATTGGCAGAGCCAGAAAACAGCCGCAGGCGATGATTATCGGTCAGTCCTGTTGCAGATGGTTGCACTTTGAAAGTTGCAGAACTCAGCACAGCAGATCCTCTATGTGCATTCATAGCAATATTATCATTGGATATTTAATAGATTTAACCGAGAAATCGCCTAAAAAAACATCTGTGAGTTTTGTTAGAGCGTCCATACAAAATTCAAACATTTTCCCATAAAATTATCATTCGCTAACTGTCTAATTTTCTTGGCAAGCAAACTATTGATAGCTTAACGGACATTTAGCCCGTCCACTAGGTTTATAGTTCAAATTTTTTAGGTTGAGGTAAATAACCCCAATCTCTCAAAGATTGGTGTGATAGATTGCTTCTTCTAAATACCTCATTTCTAACTGACAGTAAAGCATTTATAACTTAAGTGATATTGAAATTTGTTCTTAGACAGGAGAATATTTTGGGCTAAGTGTGCATTATGTATCCTATTATATTCTATGATACTAACAATAAATAAACTAGCAGATTTAATTTTAAGTTTTAATCCACCAGAGGCAGGGACATGGGGCATGGGGCAGGGAAAAAGGAACAAACCTCGCTCCAAACACGCTCAGGACAGGCTCAGTACAATTCAGGGCAAGACGCTCAGTGACCACCTGCTCCCCTGCTTATTTAGGTGCTGCGCCCCAGACAGCCAATATTGCTGTGGACAGTTAAGAGAGTTGCATAAAACATTTAAAGCATAACTTTGCGTATACTCCTAACTGGGGGTATACCCTTTAGGTAAGGTAGAATATCGCTGCATGTAACTGTGTCGCCTCTCGGAGTTGATCTTTGTGGGTGACTTCTTCCTCAGTTGCTACTACACTCATCATTCGCTCATGCAACCACCCATTACAGTTGGCACTGTCTTGCAAAACCGTTACCGTATAATTCAAATTCTCGGACAAGGAGGATTTGGTAGAACCTATCTAGCAGAAGACCAGAGGCGCTTTAATGAACTTTGCGCGATCAAGGAATTGATTTCAACAGCAACCCAGGCCTTAGCTTGGGAGAAGGCAAAAGAGCTTTTTCACCGAGAAGCTGCCATTTTATATCAAATCGAACACCCACAAGTACCAAAATTCCGGGAAAGATTTGAGCAAGACCAACGTTTATTTTTGGTGGAAGATTATGTTGCCGGTCAAACGTACCGAACTCTGTTGGATGAACGGCTAGCTGTAGGTCGAACCTTCACAGAGCCTGAAGTATTAAAGTTGATCCAGTTGTTATTGCCTGTTTTAGGGCATATTCACAGTCGAGGGATTATTCACCGGGATATCTCGCCAGAAAATATTATTTTGCGAGATAGTGACGCTAAACCCGTATTAATTGACTTTGGGGTGGTAAAGGAACTGGCAACACGTTTGCGATCGCCAGAGAGTGCAATGCCAGAAACCACTGTGGGAAAATTAGGCTACTCTCCTAGCGAACAAATGCAAACAGGGGGAGCTTATCCTAGTAGTGACTTGTATGCATTAGCAGTAACAGCAATTGTTTTACTTACTGGTAAAGAGCCAAGCGATCTATTTGACGAAAACCAACTAACTTGGAATTGGCAACGGTGGGTAACAGTTAATCCGCGATGTGCCCAGGTTTTGAATCGAATGTTGAATCATATACCAAGCGATCGCTACCAAAGTGCTGCTACTGTATCTCAAGCATTACAACCTTTAGAGCAAGTCAGCCTTCCTCCCCTGAACGCGTCTAACTTACAGACAATGGCTGTTGGGCGCCGTCCTGAGCCAGTATCACCACCACCTTCGCCCAAGAAACAACCCGATCCTGTAATTACACCAACTCCCACTAGTTCACTGTTGGATAATCCGTTAGCGATCGCGGCAATCGCTACTGCTGTAATAATCATTGCGGGATTTGGTTCTTGGGCGCTGGTAAGTTCAATCCGCAGCCAGCCAAAAACAGCAACAGATGGGACGCTTCCACAAAACTTCCCTTCACCAGTTATTTCTGGTGGTACTACATTCACATCTACACCTACACCCATCAATGAGGAACCTATTGTATCTAGTAGGCGGCTTAATCTAAGAATAACTAACCCGGCCACGGTTACAGATACCCTCAAAACAAATCAAATCATCCGGTATACTTTTTTTGGGGAGGAAGGTGACAACTTAACTGCGTTTCTTGACCCAGGAAGCAGCGTTTTGCTAACAGTCTTCAGTCCCAATCAACAACCAATTGATAATGATAGACAGCAAGTAACATCTTATGAAGGCACGTTGCTGGCTACTGGTAGATATAGTATTGAGTTAACACTGGTTTCAGGAGTTACCGAAAGCAATTACAATCTCAATGTTGCATTAGAAAAACCAGTCAAACCAATTCCGACAGAAACACCCTTACCAGTTCCAACAGAAACACCCTTTCCAATTCCAACAGAGACACCCTTTTCAATTCCGACAGAAACACCTTTCCCTCCAACAGAAACACCTCTGCCAATTTCAACAGAGACACCACTGCCAATTCCGACAGAGACACCTTTTCAAATTCCAACAGAAACACCCTTGCCAATTCCGACAGAGACACCCTTTCCAATTCCGACAACTGGTGAAACGCCAACTTTTCCGCCGGCTGATGGAACACAACCATTTTCTGGCCAAAGAAATTAATGTTAAACACACTACTGATTACTGGAACTGATACTGAAGCTGGTAAAACTGTTTTAACAACAGCCTTAGCAGCCTATTGGCAAAAATATTACCCGCAGCGTAGCTGGGGAATTATGAAACCGATTCAATCTGGGATTGGCGATCGCGAGTGGTATCAAAAGCTATTTACACTAGAACAATCTTCAGAAGAAATTACACCTTTGTACTTTCAAGCACCTTTAGCGCCTCCCATAGCAGCAGCACGAGAAAATCGCCAAGTAGATTTAGCAGTGGTTTGGCAAGCTTTGTCTAAGTTGCGATCGCAACGTGATTTTGTACTTATAGAAGCCTTGGGAGGTTTAGGTTCGCCAGTAACTGAGGAATTAACCGTAGCTGATTTAGCGGGAGAATGGCGTTTACCAACGGTATTGGTAGTGCCAGTTAGATTGGGTGCGATCGCTCAAGCAGCGGCGAATGTAGCATTAGCCAGACAATCACGTGTCAATCTCAAAGGCATTGTTCTGAACTGCATACAACCCCGAACCGATGCAGAAATAGCCGATTGGACACCACAGCGATTGATTCAATCACTTACTAACACGCCAGTTTTAGGCTGCTTGCCCTATTTAGATAACCTAACTGATTTAGATAAACTTGCTCAAGTAGCATCAGATTTAGATTGGGAGACACTGACGCTTTGAATTGGGCACTTGTACTAGGCGTTGCCGTAAAGCCTGCGGCATAGCTACGCTTCGGACGCAGCCTAAGAAGAGAAGTATGGCTTATTACTGGATGCGCTCTAGAGAGCCAATTCAATCAGCTTAACTAACCGGATTTAAACATTACAAATTACTAATCAGTATAAAATTGTTTTGGCAGTAGCGATCGCCTGATCCACACCCTCCACAATATAAACATTTTCTGGCGATAACTTTTTGAAGAAAACCTTACTTTCTTCATCGTTACTCAACAAAATTACTTGCTTACTTGCTTTCAAAGCTAAGGCAATTTCTGAAGCAGTTCCTGCACCCATACCGCAGGCAATTACCACATCACTACTGAGAACATTAATATTATTTCTAGCATTCCCCATGTCTGTGAAAATAGCAATATCCACTGAAGAGGAAATACTCTCTTGATTATCACTAGAAAGAATACCAATAGTTAGACCGTTACCAGATTTTGCACCTTTACTGACTGTATCCATTACACCTACATTTTTACCGCCTGTGAGTAAAATCCATCCTTGTTTGGCAATAAGTTGACCTAGTGTATAAGCATTTTGCAAATCATTTGCTGTCGCATTTTTTCCAGGACCCATCACCCCAATAATAATTTTTCTCATAAAATTTCAAATTTTAGCAACGTTTCAATGAATTTACCAGAAATTGATGATGCTGTTTTTAACAATCCGATAAATCACCCCTAAGAAAACTTCACGGCTCAGTTTAAAGTTTTAGATCCCTCTAAATCTGCCTTAAAAAGGAGACTTTTATTCAGGTTCACCTTTTTTAAGCGGGATTAAGGGGATCTAAAAGTGCCTGAAGTCACAGCAAAGAAGTTTTCAAACAGCCTCTTAAGACAGGTTGTTATCTTTAGATATTTTTGATTCTGCTGCTCCAACTTTTAGATATCAAATGGCTGAAGAAGCCTTTTCCCAAAAGTTAGGAATTTTATATTATATGCATACTATCGTCAGCTATATTTACTCGATCTGTTGCAGATTACTAATTGTAAAGAATATTGTATCATCAGTTCTTTGTTTATCATAATCAATGCTAATTTGAGTGGGATAGCCAAGTATTGGATCATATTGTAGAGTCACGTTTGCTGCTCTTTGAATGAACGCATTTCTAATGATATTAAAGAGCTTAGAAATTTTATTATATTTTTGAAATAATGCTTTATCTACCACGATTTTAGCAGATTTATAAGTAATAGAAGTTGTGACTCCGTTACGTACTTCAATAATTGCTGGTTCTGTGGCTTTGGGGACACAATTGCAACTTCTAGTAAATTCATAGCGATAATTAGAGATTTTTTTCTGTTTCCATAATCGGTAATTAATCTTAAATTGTTCTAAGGCAAAAGTATTAGACGCTGGTTTTTGGGCTACCTGTATAGGAGGTTGAGATATTACAGGTGTACTCAAACCTAAAGATGCCACTAAAATGGCACTAATTGCAATTGGTAAACGCATATAAATCCATTCTTAACTCTAATTGCTTAGTTTAACGTGCTTAAAGGTGATTGCCAAAAAACTGAAATTATTTTTGACACTCATCCATAGCCTAGTTTTACTCATCTAAACGGACTGCGATCGCATTCAGCAATGACTCAAATTGTGATTCGCTGTGAATATCTGGAGTTAGAGTATTCATGTCTCTGAGCAGGTCGGTAAGTTTGGCGATCATATTACGTATCTCTCTGTATTGGTCAATATCTTCTCGAATCCCCTGCAAATTATCTGCCATAACTTCTTTCATAGCTTTATTTAATTCTTCAATTTCTTCTTCCCAATACTTAATATATTTAACTCTTTCAATAGATTTAAAAATATCTGCATCTGCTAAAATAATCGGAAATATTCGTTTATAAAAGTCTTTATCTTTAGCGATTTCAACCAGTTCATACATACAATTTTCTGACTTCAAGTACTGGTCGCTAATTACTAAAATTACGCATATACCACGGCTCAAACGCTGCATGAATTCTTTAAATTTTTCTTTATAGCCAATTGCATTGATATCACGAATAATTTTGATGCCTTTGGCTTGAAATGCTTGCTCTATTTTTTCTACAAGTGGTTTACTTTGTTGATCTCGCCAAGTGTAGGAGATAAACACTTCCTTTTGATTGCTATCTTTTAGGCGATGTTTTAATGATTCCTCTCTTTGTTGCTCTAGTTCGCTTTGCAACGGTGTAACTTTGGGGTTGATTTCCCCATCTGCTTTAGCGGGTTGGAACATAACATTATCGATTAACCTACGGACATCTACCATTTCATAGCTGTTTTCGCACTCAATTTGGTAACGGCGATCGCTCAAGCGTTTGTTAAGTTTCTCTAGAGAATAGGAATAAGGTATAGGCAGATTTTTGCAAGTTTCGCAATTACACGGGACTAGGGTTTGATATTGCAAACGTTCGTAAGAGTTGTGGATTTTTTCGAGTTCATGGGTAATGACAGCCATCAATTCTTTTGTACGGTTTCCGGCTACACGGATTTTAATTTCCCGTTGATTGTAGTTTTCAATGATTTCAGCACGAGTTTGGTCTTTGTTGAGAACAACACCGCTTTTCCAAACGAGTTTTTGCTGTTCAATCCAAGGGTGCGTCTCGACAATAAAGCGGGTGAGGATGCCTTTGGGCATGAATGTATAGGTGTAGCGCAGGATGAGGTTGTGGGGATCATCCCAAGTATATTTAGCTTTTTCAGTAGAAAGCAATTGAGGCGCAATATAATTGTCACGGCGATCACGGATTTCGTAGCACAGCTTGAACTGCATCATTAATTGCAGGAGTTCATCTCGCATATCTGCATATTCGCCGTCTTGCCAAATATTTTTGAGGTCGTCTTTGGTAAAACAACCTAGCTTTTCCTTGACAGTTTGATTATCCAAAACTTTGTAAACGGCAGTTGTCGCCCATTCTGGTTTGAGGATGACGTAGTGTTTGAGTGTAGAATCGTCTTGAAAGTGGAGACAAACGCCGAGGTCATGGAGATAGCTACTCAAGCGCAGCATATCTTTACGGTCATTTTATTGATTCGGCAAAGGGTACAGTATTCTTCAAAGGTGATGTAATTTGGGGAATAGTTCTCTAGCGCGGCTCTAACTCTTACCCAGAGTTTTGGTAGAGGTATACCAACGTGGTCAAGATTACTGATGTAAAGTTGAATAGCCTTTTTAATCTCTGGCAAACCTCGATTATCAGCTAAATTGGTTGCCAGAATTTCCTTCAAGTTTTCAAATTCTCCTCGTAACTGGCCCCCATCGACTTCGCACTGACGGTCTTGTTTTTCGTTTTTGATGATAAAAACTGGACTTTTGTCGCTCAAGAGTTCGACAACCTTCAGCCACCAGTAAAAATCAGTGTTTTCTTTGCGAGTGTCGGCAACTAAAGCATAGAGAGAACGCTTGCTGAGGAAAAACTGATGAGTTTGGTGGTAGATTTCCTGACCGCCAAAATCCCAGATGTTGACGCGAAAATCTTTGCCATTGGGCTGTGTGAAGTGCCACCGGATCACGTCAATGCCTTCCGTTGATTTCTCTTCTGGCTGGAGTTTATAGGTTTCGTTTTTGATTTTATTAGCTAAAGAGGTTTTACCAGCTCCTCCTTCGCCAACAATCAAGAATTTTGCTTCGTAGAAGGGTTCGCTTTCTGTTGGATCTTGCACCTGAAAATAGAAATCGAGAATTTCATTCACATCACCCGGATCTTGGTTTAAATTCTTCGGCCCCAAAATCTCTGGTGGAATTGGGACTGGATTTCTACGAAGATCCAGCTTTTTCAGGTTTGACACTTTCCTAATTTCCGGTGGCAGACTGCTCAGTTGATTACTGTAGAGGTTGAGGGTTTGCAGGTTAGTGAGTTGGCCAATTTCCGGTGGCAGTGTTGTTAAGCCTTTCCCAGAAAGGTCTAATTCTGTCACCTTGTCTCTAGCAGCTTGTTCAATAATTTGCAGCAGTTCTTCGTTAGTCATTTGGGGTTTTATAGAGGCGATGCCTGACGACGAGTTGCTGCTTGGACGCGCAGCAGAGAAATTGAGCTAATTAATAATGTAGCCTGTATCAGCGATCGCATTGAGGCAATGTGATTTAGCGTAGCTCGTCGTAGACATCATTGCATACTCCTCTCCTGCCCGTCTACGCTCGACCTCAAAGCCTCACCATTCAACCTTTTTACACGAATTGTCGAGTTAAAAGGGCGAGCATTCCACCTCTGAACTCAAAGCTTGCACCTTTTTGCACCAACTGTCGAGTAAAAAGAGCGATCGCTCTACTTCTAAACTCGAAGCTTGCACCTTTTTGCACGAACTGTCGAGTAAAAAGGGCGATCGCTCCACCTCAGAACTCGAAGTTTGCACCTTTTTACACCAACTGTCGAGTAAAAAGGGCGATCGCTCCACCTCTAAACTCAAATTGTCGAGCAAAAAGAGTGATCGCTTTACCTCTGAACTTAAATTGTCGCGTTAAAAAGGCGTAGGCGTAGCCCGTCGTAAACATGGCTTCACTTCTGAACTCAAATTGTCGAGCAAAAAGGGCGTAGGCGTAACCCGTCAGAGACATCCCTTGCAATTATCACCATAAAAGAGATCAAATTTATTGAGTCTGTGTAGGCGAACTTCCTTTATATAGCCGCGATTTCTAACCATCGGATATATTTGCTTCAAATAATAGGTGCGATCGCGGCAAAATATCTAAATTTTTGTATTTGATTTTAATATTCTTGTGTGATCCTATGTAACTTGATGGCTATAGCTTTTCATATTGCCCAGCTTATATCCATAATGGATTAAAATCTCTCAAATATTTAGATTCTAACGCTTACGAAGAAGTTAAAAATATTGGACTGGCTTTATTGAATCCCAAGCAGTCTAATGACCAGAAAACTGTTGAACCTATTCAAGGGCAACAACCTCCGAAGCCTCCACCCCAATGGGTTTACAAAAATTTGCAGGGGAAGATAATTCAGTCAACTGCACTTAGTTTTGATGACTGGTTTAAAGATTATGGTGAGGGTCGAGTATCAATTAATTGGTACAATTTGCAGACAACCCTCAGACAACTTCTTCCAGAAGACCAAGTTAAAGCTAATCACCGTTGTATTAATGTTGTGAATGAGCCGGAAAAAGGTTGTGTCCGCATAGATTGTGTAGCTGACACCCGAACAGAGGCCAACCCGTATGCATATTGGACAGATGGGCAGAAAGATAATGATATGCAGCCTCAAAACTCAGATATTGCCACCCAAGAAACCGCAACAAAATCGATTAGAGCTAAACTAATTGTTGCAGCAGACGGAATTAATTCTACAGTTCGTAGGCTGCTTTATACAGATACTCAATATGTAAGGATTCAGGTAACAGAGTATTGACAAAGGGGACAGTTGAGGTGGAGTATCACAAATATGAACCAAAACCTGCCTCAAGAAGTAGAGAGAGAAAGTTTGGGCCAGTTATCGAAAGAAGAA
>JAESGI010000444.1_pt1 | contig 10880 bp, 13 predicted proteins | sample 9269671 | NCBI WGS metagenome assembly JAESGI01 (sample SAMN14515641, study PRJNA621666) | algae metagenome | isolation source: Nostoc indistinguendum CM1-VF10 and co-occurring heterotrophs from gravelly... | place: USA: Clark Mountains, San Bernardino, California | collected 1998-06-05 | reverse complement strand
TCAAACTTAATTCTTTTGGAGCTAATCTTGCCATACCCTGATTCTTTGTCACCAGACAAAGCTTTTCATCTACTGACTTAATTATCCCATATAATACTCGGCTTACTTCCGCCGTCCTGTACTAGGTATTTACTCAACAATGCCAATTACCTCAAATACGATGATTACTTAAAAGCTGGGTTGCCCATCGCTACCGGGGTTATTGAAGGTGCTTGTCGTCATCTGATTAAAGACCACATGGATATTACCGGGGCTAGATGGAGCCTAGCAGGTGCTGAGGCTGTTTTACGTCTTCGTTCTGTTTACATTAGCGGTGATTGGGATGAGTATTGGCGTTTTCATTTGCTTCAAGAACATCAACGCAATCACCTCGCTTTATACCAGGGTGCTATTCCTTTGATGAAGCTTCCTAACATCTGAAAACAAGTTTTTATACCACAAGCAATATTCGCCTACAAACTTGACGGTTTTTACAGGTGGCCGAGGCTCTACCATACTCTGTGTATTCGTTCTAGGCTTTGGACATTATTATACTACCGCTATAGCAACATAAGAGGGTTAAGGAATCTTTACCTTGGGTAACATAGTTAGTTTTACCCTATTGGCAGTTGTATATTCGTGTTTCCAAGAACTTTTTATTAGATACATAATTAATTCAAATTCAGAATTAGAAAATACTAAATAATAATGCTGTACTTAGAGGTTGTTTGAAAAGTGTCAGCTTGAGCCTTAAATGCTACCCAGAGAAGTGATCGCAAGCCCCATAACCAAATGGCACTAAGAAAAGGGAAAATCGTTGAGGCAGCAGGGGTGCAGAGGAGCGGAGGAGCAGGGGAGAAAGAAGAAATTTTAGGCATACGAACAGAAGAAATAGAAATTTCCCTCTGCACCCCTGCACTCCTACCCCTGGCGCATCCTTACGCCGCCTACCCTTCAGCTTAACTTAGTGCCATTCCAGTCAGATCCTTCCATATACAGTGACATTATTATGACGTTCGTTACTGCCGCCTTATTTGGTGATGGAGCAGGAGCAGTTTTAATGGTTGGTCGCGACCATCCTTTAGCTCAAAAATCACCACTTAAGGTAATTAATAATCGGTCAAATTGGCTCCCTAATACTGAATATCTTGTCAGAGTTGATACCATTAGACCTCTTGCAAAAGTCAGTTAAACAGATTCGCTTTTGGGTATCCGTTCCATAGCACCTGCAAGGGAAAGCGATCGCCTGAACCTTAGACACACTGCTCAATAGCATTCCAGGCTGTATGCTTATTTTTCATTGCTTTCAGCTTTTATTAGTACTATTCAATACTGGGGGCATGTGCAAAACTTCTACCTCCAGCATAGCTGCCTTCTTCAAGTTTACTCTACTCGATTCAGAGAATACACCACTTTTTATCACCATATAACACTGTCAAAGCTAATGCATCAAGTCATACTTATTACAAATGTTGTTGAAGCAATCAATAACATTTTGAGTACTTGTAAACTCTTAAATTTGGAAAATTAAGTATGAAAAAAAGTTTCTTAAGGATTGCAGTTACCACTACATTAGGTGTTGTGGCTTTTTCTCAGCCAATATAGCTTCCACATGGGAGATTATTCAGAATAGCATACTCGTGTCGTGGCTTCCTCACTTTCATGATTTTGGATTGGTCTTCGGAATAATTCAACCCATATATACTGGATGCTTAGGAGTTTTAATGTCGCCTGAATCTTTTATTCAGCGACCAATACGATGCTTACAAGTCATTTCTCGCTATCAAGGGACTCACAGTGGTGCTCCCAATTTCGCTTATGAACTCTGCACTCAAAAGAGCGAGCAGATTTTTGGTGTAGATATAGATATAGACCTGAGAAGCTGGTGTGTAGCAGTAAATGGTGCTGAACCAATTCGCCAACAAACTTTAGAAAAGTTTGCACAGATCTTTGAACCCTTTGGTTTCCGAAGGAGAACTTTTTGCCCTGGTTATGGGCTTGCCGAAGCAACTCTTAAAGTTTGTAGCGTCCGAAAAACAGACAGTCCAGTCATCTGCACAGTTCAGGAATCGCACTTGAACAAAACCGTCTTGTTAAAGCTTATGAAAACCAAAAAGATAGCCGGATGCTTGTAGGATACAGTTTCAGTACAAAGACAAATCAGGTATTTTATGCTTCATGTAAACACATACTCAACTACAAAATCTCACGCTCTTGTTATAGGTGGAAGTATTGCTGGTATGCTAGCTGCTCAAGTTTTGTCTAAACATTTTGAGCAAGTAACAATTGTGGAACGGGATAATCTCCCTGAGCAACCAGGACAGCGCCCAGGAGTACCTCAGGCTCAGCATGGACATATACTGCTTCAACGCGGTCAGCAAATTCTAGAACAGCTTTTTCCAGGTTTAAAAACTGAATTAATTGCAGCAGGTGCATACTCTGTTAACATAACCGCAGATCTTCTCTGGTACCTTAACGCATGGACACCTCGCTTTCCTTCCGATATTACTACCATCAACTGTAGTCGAAATCTATTGGAATGGGCTATCCGCCGCCGTGTAGCTAATAATAACCGTGTTGCATTTCTTCAAGGAACACAGGTAATTGGCTTGTTGTCTAACTCTAACCACAGTAGAGTTACAGGTGTAAGAGTATACCTACGCAACCAAGGTAAAACTGATTTTACTGCTGATTTAGTAGTGGATGCTAGTGGGCGTAATTCCCATTCCACTCAATGGTTAGAAGCATTGGGCTATGCGACACCACAAAAGACAACTATTAATTCCTTTTTGGGCTATGCCAGCCGATGGTATCAAATTCCAGAAAACTTCCCAGATGATTGGCAAGTCGCCGGAGTATGGGGAAAACCACCAAATATGAGTCGTGGTGGTTGGCTCTTTAAAATCGAGAAAAATAACTGGTTGGTCACACTTTTTAGCGTTAATCGGGATTATCCTCCAACCGATGAAGCTGGCTTTTTAGAATTTGCTCGGAGCCTGAGAGCACCCATCATCTATGAAGCCATCAAAAATGCTCAACCCATCTCACCCGTTTATAGCTACCGACGTACAGAAAATTGCTGGCATCACTATGAAAAACTGTCAAGATTTCCCGAAGGCTTAATAGTATTAGGTGATGCCGTCTGTGCGCTCAATCCTGTTTCCGGTCAGGGTATGTCTGTCTCTGCTTTAAGTGTATTGATTTTGGATGATTGTTTAGTCAAGCAATTTTCCTGCCATCCTCACCGAAATTTAATCGGTTTATCAAAGCGTTTTCAGAGACGACTAAGTCAGGCGATTGCTCTACCTTGGGCAATAGCAACAGGTGAGGACTTACGTTGGTCTACTACAGAAGGTGGACGACCTAACTTCATAACTCGCCTTTTTCAGCAGTATGTAGATCAAGTGCTGCTACATGGGATCGAAAGTCCCCATGTTTACAAAGTTTTTTTAGAAGTTATGCACCTACTCAAACCACCCAGTACACTTCTCCATCCCAGTATTGGTATACCAGTATTGCTACAGTTTATCAAAAGGTTTACTCATAGAAGTGACTGGCAGGTAGCTCGTTTAGTTGCAATTTTGGAAACTAAGAGGACATGAATTTCAAATGCCCTTTTTTGGCAAGCGTTTACTAGTTTTATATACCATCAAAGATAACTTATGCAAACAGATCCTAACACACAGAGCTTTATAATTCAGGAGAGTGAACCTTCTATGCAAGCTCACTCCAGTCAGGCAGTCTTGCCACCTGGATTTACCCCTGTCTTCAGTGTAAGTATTTTTAACTTACAAGTTTTTCGTCAAGCCATCACGAATGCTATACTGACACTGGTGCATGAAATATCTCTGTACATTCAGATCCTTCGGTATGACTTTTCAGCAACACTAATACCATTTTTACTCTTTTTTCTAGCTGGTTGGCATCATGCGAAACTTGCGGTGAATGACCTAGCTTTGCCTCTCAGCACCGCTATTCTGTACTGCCTCCTATATGCAATTACATTCTGTCTCTCCAATCAACTTAGTGGTATTGAAGAAGATCGTATCAACAAACCCGATCGCCCTTTAGTTAAGGGCTATGTCTCCTACCAGGGAGCACAGATCCGGTGGTGCTTTAGCATGATACTTTATTCCTTTGTGGGATGGTGGTTGGGTTTACTCTGGCAAACACTACTATGGCAAGTAATTACTTGCTTGCATAACTTCTGCGGCTGGTCTCGAAACTGGTTGACCAAAAACCTCTGTAACGCGATTGGTTTCTTCCTAGAGCTTTCAACAGCCTGGCAACTTGCGACCCCCCTTGAACCAACAATCCTTCGCTGGATCTCAATTTTATCTGTAGTCATGTTCTTTGTCATACCGCTTCAAGACCTGCGTGATATGGTAGGGGATTATACTATAGGTAGAAAGACCTTCCCCCTAGTCTTTGGTGAGAAAGCCACGCGAATCTTCTTACTCGTTTGCTTCTTAGCCTTACCGCTCATGACGCACCAATTCCTAATAGTGCCTTTGAGAATATCTTTTACTGCTATCTTATGCGATATCCTGCTTGCTGGAATTAGCATAGCGCTCGCTATTAGAGTTGTGCTTTTTCGAGAGCCTCGCGCCGATCACCTGACTTATTTGATGCTCACCTATTGGTTTTGCAGCGTATTAGCAAGTTCAATCATTTTGCTCTAACTATCTCACTAACCTGCGATACGCCCAGATGGTCATTCAAGAAACCATAAATCACGGTTGCAGCTATGAGTTTAGTTGGCAGTCAACTAGTGGATTCTGAGGGATTGCAGAATCTCAGTCTGGAAACGCCCAAAACGCCCAATTTTATTTACTTCCACAAGATTAGACCTCTTGCAAAAGTCCCCGGTTACATGAGAAAAGTAGGTGAGAGTAAGCAACAGCTATGACCTACAAACAGGTAAAACATCTCAAAACCGAAGACTTCAAACGCTTGTGTGGAGTGCGCCCGGAGACTTTTACTGAAATGGTGTCTGTCGTGCAAGAGCGATCGCCCTCAAAAAAGAAAACAGGACGACCAGGAAAACTAAGCGTGGAAGACCAAGTGTTAATGACTTTGGAATATTGGAGAGAGTACCGCACTTACTTTCACATAGGTCATCTTTCCGGGGCAATACACACAATTGTCTTGCAGTCTCAGTGTATTGCGCGATTCACCAGTATTTATCAAGACGTCTTTAAATGTTATGTATGCAGTAAAACCCTCATTTTTTCGCGATCGCGTACCCTTGTGACGACCTGAAGGGAAAAATGGATAAAGTCGAGCTTAGCTAAAGTTCGAGTTGTGGGTGAACACGTACATGAGAAACTTACAGCTATTTTCAGGTAAATAGACCACAATGATTGAACCAACCGAAGGCATCATCTTCGGTAATATAATTTACAGCAAGAGCCATTGCTCGGTCGAGTAATTCCAGTGTGCGTGCTTCACGGGAACGGAGAAATTGTTTCAGTTTTGACCAACAAAGTTCTATGGGGATAAATCAGGAGAGTAGGGAGGCACAAACTTGACGAATGCACCAACGGACTCAATGGCAATTTTTACACACTCGGCGTGATGAACCCTCAGGTTATCCATAACCACGATTGCCTCTTTCCATAATTGAGGTGCTAAGACCTGAGTTACATATGTGAGAAACACTTCAGTATTGGTGCTTCCAGGCACAGTCATCGCCGCAACCATTCCATCAAGGTTCAAAGCACCAATCAAAGAAATATTTCCACCCTTGGTTCCAGGAATGCTACCAATTGCTCGTTCCCCGTCTACGGCTCTACCAAACAAGCGTGACATTGATAAATTCAATCCAGCAACATCTCCAAATATTAGGTTTCGTACGTCAATTTTATCTAACCACCGACGATATTCATGGCGTAATTCCTGTACTCGTGGAGTATCTTGCTCACTTGCATAGAGACTTTTTTTTTACAACGTAAGTTTAATTTTTCTACCGCACGATGCATTGTCGAAATGCTGATCCTAATTCCTGTACTTTCCGCAAGGCGATGCCTGCGGCGGGCTACGCCTACGCATAACTCTAAAAGCAACAAATCATTTTTCTCTTCCACCCAAGACTTAATCAAACTAAGATGTTCGATTTTGAATTGTTGGCTTTTGGTGTCCCCCACGTTTTTTGGCTTCAATTTCTCCATTTTGACGATAATGACGCAGTAGGTTTCGTACAAATGACAAGCTTACCTTGAATCTTTGAGCCAAGTGGCGTTGAGAGCCATCATGAGCTTCCCACGCTGCAATCACACGACGACGCAAATCCACTGAGTAAGATACTGGCATCGAATCAAACAATCATTTCAGAGCTATTTTACCAATTTTGTGGTTCAATTACCTGAAAATTGCTGTAACTCGAGCTTGAGCAAGTCAAAAATTAACAGTCAAAATAAATGCAAACTCCAAAATTGATTGACCGCACTTACAAAAATTCTACCTGTCGCCCCCTTGGAGCAGTCGAGAAAATAATTTGGTTGTACGACCAAGTCCAACCAGCACATTTTGCGCTGACAGCACAGATTAAAGGAGAATTTAGTCCTGAGCAACTAAAATTTGCCCTCATGCAAGTGCAACAGCGCCATCCATTGCTACGAGTAGGCATCGCTTTAGATAAAACCGAACAGCCCTGGTTTGTCGAAGAGGTAGCTAGCATCCCACTGCGAGTTTTAAGGCGACAGTCCGAGCAACACTGGCAACAAGAAGTTGAGACAGAAATTTCTACACCTTTTAATTGGAACAAGGCACCCCTGGTACGTGCAGTCTTGCTACACTCTCTGGAGATGTCAGAATTAATCATCGTTTACCATCACTCGATCGCCGACGGAACTTCTGGTGCATATTTAATCCGAGACATTTTGCAGGCGATCGCTACCCCTAACACTATCTTCCAGCCTCTACCAATGCCTCTTTCCTTAGAGGAATTGATGCTAGGTAAAGCCGATGCAGCTCTTTCGCCCTGCCCTGTAGGGCTTCAAACTTCAATCTTCAAACCTCAGGCTTCTTCTTTCCGTCCTCGCTTGCTAGCTGGTTCACTTACCTCAGAGACAACAGCTCAATTAATTTCTCGTTGTCGCCAAGAGCAAACTAGCGTTCATGCTGCTATTTGTGCTGCTTTTCTCTTAGCCATCGTCCGTCAATCCAGTTCAAAACAACCGCAAACTCTGAGATGCATGACACCAATTAATCTCCAAGGGCATTTCATGTCTGCAACTGATGCACAGTTTAGTCTTGGCGCTACCGCAGCTAAGACTGGGCACACTTTAACTCCTGATACAAGCGTATGGGCAGTGGCTCAGTCAGTCAAACAACAATTAAACCAAGCAATGGAGCCCGAGCGGGTCATGGCAGAAATTCAGCAATCTCAAGCATGGATGTCTACAAACCCTAGTTCAACTCAGGTTTCGCAAGGATTTATCGAACAACAAGCTTGCGATCTAATAGTTACTAATCTCGGACGCTTAGCGATCGCCCAACAGTTTGGGCAACTTCAGCTGCGGAGAATCTACGGACCCTCTGGCATGGGACCCAAGGAATTTAGTCGCATATTAGGAGTTGCAACGGTAAGCGATCAGTTGTGTTTTACGCTGTTTTGTCCTGAGTCGGTCATGTCCTCAGCCGCAGTTGATCAACTGCTACAAGAAGCAATGCAGTTGATTCATGCTGCAATCACGTCAATTTCTTAAGTTCGGCTTTTCCTTGCCACAGATAAAATTATTTTGGGTAACACGTATGGTTTCTCTTGGTATATCATCAAAGGTGGTTGAAAATTCAACAAACCCTCTGGTTTTGACTCTCTTCACTGAACTTCGTTCCCTAATTGCAGATATTGGTAAGAATGGTGGGTTAATTAGTCCATCTGTTTATGATACTGCCCAAGTGTTGCGTTTTGGTGGTGCATCAGCAAAGTGTGGGATAGCTAATCAAGTCATGCCAACCCCAAGGAGCGATCGCATCATTGCCCCGCTTCGACCTGCAAAGGATGCAATTATACTTTCCACTGATGGGCTTACCGTTGCTGAAGTTATGGAAAAAGTCGTGAAATCATATTACCAGAAGACACAAGCGCTTATTTTGTAAACCAGAACTCATGAGTGCCCCCACTGTGGAACTGTTTTAGACCGAGACGAGAATGCAGCATTGGATATTTTGACTAAGGGATTAAGTACCGTAGGGCATACGGGAACTAACGCTTGGGGAGAGAACGACCTCTGCTTGGATCTGGTGACAGGTTCAGGTAAGTTGACTCAGTGAACCAAGAATCCCCGAAATAGAATTTCGGGGAGTGTCAAAGGACATGATATGAATAGACTTGTCGCTAAATAAGAGTAAAAAATTATGGGCGTTGCTGAATCATGGGATGATTTCGCCCAATTTAGAACGAATTACCAATAGTTTCACCCGCCAATTCATCCCGCATTTATGCAACGCCAAATTATGAAATAGAATTCTCACTATCACTTATCAATTTATGCAGCTATCAAGTAAAAATTCCAGAGACCCGCAGCAGCCAACATAAAGCGATCATCCAAATTACTAATGCGATTTCGATATATTGCTGTAGCCGCTTTGTACCTCTTAATACCTGATATGGTGTGTTCACATTTAACGCGCTCGCTACTTTTTTCTCGATTGGATTGTTTTTGTTCTTCAGTTAGTTCTTTGCCTCTGGGCTTTTTATCTGGAATTTTGATGTTGACAAATTCTTTTTGTAATCCTTGAAAGCCCAAATCTACATGAATTGGTATTTCATCTGGAATACAATCTACCAATTTTGCCTCATCTAACTGTTTTTTATCATGAACCTTACCAACTCTAGCCTCTGATAGCACTAGTACGCGTTTATCTTGGTCTGTAATCACAAGGTGTTTGCGTGTATGCCGCTTTTTTTTTCCAGAGTAATGACTTTTTTGCTTGTCTTTGTCTTTGGGACGTTGAATCGGGCGTTCTGTCCCATCAATCATCACTTCTTTAGCGTAGGGAAAACGAGCAACAAACTCCTCTATACTCTCCAACTTGCGTTCTGGTAATACCATTTTCTTTGCCAGGACAGTCTCCAGCAATGGTTGTAGCCTTAACATCCAACGGTGTGCCCGACTTCGGTGTAGGTCAAATAGTACTCCCACCACATCAAAGGTGGGATAGCACTTGAAGTAGAACAATATGAAAAATAGTTTGTCTTCTACTCGCTGCAATCGAGGTTTTCTACCCCCACCAACAGAACGTTTCCGAGGCTGTTGGCTTTTGGTGAGTGCCTCTTGGTTGATTACGTTTTCAAAGGCTTGCGATAATTCATCAAATGCCTTACGGTTTAGTCCAGTAAATGCCCTCAGTACCCGCTCTTCTTTCAGCACCCGATTGATGTTTAGCATTTTTCTGTCTCATCCCAATCCCCAATCGTTACTTTACCTTATTAAGCGACAAGTCTAATCTATAGAGACGCGTTGTGGCACGTCTCTATTTTAGGGGTAACCGTTTAGGGGGGTGTTCATGCGATGCTCGTTCCGAGCCGCTTCGTGATCGTAAACATGGGAGGCAGACTTTGAAGCGCAAACTTCCCATACTATCCCCGCGCAAGTGATGTTCAGACTACTGTTTCTTAGTCTGTCCAACTTATGTATACGTTAACGTACATCAACAAGTTGTGGCTTTATTTGTTCACTTTGGTGAATTTGTGCATATGTAAGAAGCTCATTTACAAATTCTGTGAAAGCTTTAAACACTTGGTCAACTAACTCAAAAGCATATTGACAAGCTTCTTCTGACATTTGTATCTTTTCAGTAATCTGCTCTATATCAGTTGTACACATAACGTGTCCAGTTTCCCTCATTAGATGAAACTCTCCAAAATACCGATACTCTTTTTGAGTTATCAATTTGAGTTCATTAACAACTTGTGTAGACACTACCAAAAAAACATTTCCTGCTGCTTCTAAAACTTGAGTTATAATCAATTTTTCGATAGGATTAGCTTTGAAGCTATTTCCAATCAAACAGTAAACTAACTGACGTGCTGCCTTTGTTTCCCTACTCCAAATAAATCTTAGAGCATCTTTAAAATTAAAATTTTGGTCAAGGTTTAATTTCTCCAAATCTTCTAAATACCAAGGCCAGTGAGTAGCATCTTCATAAGTGTGTTCGTTAATGATTTGCTGAATTATATCATTGGTAGGTTCTTGTCTAAGAATAGACTTATTCAAATCAGTAACACTCATAACAAAAGGAGCCATACAAGGAGCAAAAATTAGCCTTTTTCTTGGATCTATGCTTGTATCTTTCATATATTCAAACAAAGGAAGTTTGGCAAATTCTTGCTTTTTCTTTTCAATGTATGCAAAAACTTCTTTCATGAAAAACCTCCAAAACTAGAGCAAAATTCTTAGAAAATTAGCCAAGCAAAAAGGACATTATAGTTTTTCTCGTAGTTTTTAGAAAAACTCTTAAAAGCTCTTTCTCTAATGCTTATTATGATTATTATGAATTTTTGAAAGAAAAGCAGTGTTAAAAAGTGATAAAAAGTGTTAAGAAGACCTCCAGCCAATGTTAGTAAAGAAAAAAAGAAACTAGGGCAAACGCATTTAAATACTACAAGCTTAATCTAGTGTGGCGGATGTAGGATTCAAGAACCTATCCCACTATTCTAAAAATCCCTACTTCTTTTCGGAAATTGTGCTTGAAAATCTTAATTTTCCGTTTTCAGTTCTCAATAAGCTTAAGCTTTGTAGCACAAATATTATTAGTGGGATAGGTTCATACAAGCACGTATATTAGCGATGCCTGCGGCGGGCTACACCTACGCTGATGAGAAAGGACTGATAAACTGGGATTTTGGGGCTGTAGACGGCTCTTTTTCCCCCTGGGAAAGGAGGAGGTGAAGA
>JAESGI010000443.1_pt1 | contig 10891 bp, 9 predicted proteins | sample 9269671 | NCBI WGS metagenome assembly JAESGI01 (sample SAMN14515641, study PRJNA621666) | algae metagenome | isolation source: Nostoc indistinguendum CM1-VF10 and co-occurring heterotrophs from gravelly... | place: USA: Clark Mountains, San Bernardino, California | collected 1998-06-05 | reverse complement strand
TGCATCTGTTGAAAGTGAATTTATAGACTGGGGACAAGTAGCGCGGCAGCAAGAACTGACACGCCAACATCAACGTAAAAATATTAAATTGAATATTTATACAACTTTCACGATTAGACCTGGAGGGGCTGAGGGAGGAGACGCTGTAGATAGAGCCATTGTGAAGCTTGCGAATTTCTTACAGCGTCGATTTACGCCAACGGGGGCAACTGAATTAACAAAGAAAAATTTAATACAGATTCTTGAAAAAGCGATAAATGTTTCTCTACGACATCAACAGATATTATCAGAGATGGGTTTATTCCCATCTCCCAAATCCGAAAAACAATTATGGAATGATTTAATTCATAATGTTGGGGCAAAAAGTGTAAAAGTACCCCATACATTAGTCTTCGATGATTTGGGGTTGAGGGAAGAATTTAATGAGGCTGAACCTTCTGGCTCACAATATATTGATCAGTTACATGTAACATCAGTACTATTAAATAACGGTATTCCCTATGCTGATAGGCAATGGGTATGTTTGCCAACAAAAAACGCCGATAAAAAATATGTAGGTGTGATGACACTTGCTCAAAAACCAGAAGCATTTGCTTCTACCCGTGATCAAGTGCGCTTTCTATGGAATATATTCTCCCGTGAAGTGATTCATGATATTGAAATTATTAGTGAAATAAGTCCAGCAGACCAAAAAATAGTTAGACTAACTCAGCAATTAATCACAAGACGTTCGCGTAATGCTGAAATTAGTGCAAGTAAGAAAACCATAGACGTAGCTTCACAGATTAATACAGAATGGTCGGTGAATGCACAAAAGCAGCTTTATACGGGGGATGTACCAGAAAATCTAGCGTTAATTGTTCTTGTTTATCGCAATACGCTTGAAGAAATTGATGATACTTGCAGATTAATTTCGGGCTATATAAATCAACCTGCGGAGTTAATTCGAGAAACCCAGTATGCATGGTCTATTTGGTTGGATAGTTTATTAATCAAACAAAGACCTCAATTAACCCATTACTTGCTGTAGCCATTGGCACAGGTGGCGGAATGTCAGTATTCACAGCATTTACTAGTGGAATTAAATTCTCTGTGGGGTTAAGAAGATAATGAGACTACTAGAAAAAAAAGAGTTAAACTTTACCCCAATATTTTTAATAGGTAATGCCGTTCTACTGAGTCTATTACTATTAATAGAAATAATAAATTATGCGAGAGTGGGAACGATTGCTAACTCGAAAGCGCCGACATTAGTAGAATTAAATGATGGGGAATCGATTAGAGTATCTTCGGTAAGCAGTGATGAGCGTTCGCCTCAAGCAATTACATATTTTGTCGGGCAGACGGTGACAGGCTTACTTAGTTGGAATGCATTGCCTAAAGTAAGCAGTAATTATGATGCAGACCCTACTAAAAAATTAAAACTAGATGCTGGTGTCCAAGCAGGCAATAATAAAATTACTACTAATGTATGGGCTACTGGCTTTGCTTTATCTGAGGATTTTCGCGCTGATTTTCTGAAAGAAATAGCTAATCTCACGCCTCCAGATGTCTTTAATGGCACGACTCAATCAATTTTAAAAATCAGCTTGCTTAGTGAACCTAAAAAAATCAAAAATGGACAATGGTCAGTAGATATGGTTGCGGAGGTAATTGTATTTCAGGGTAGCAATATGGTTGGTTCACCTATTGGATTTAATAAAACTATTTTTGTGAGAGTGATAGATACACCAACATTACCTAAGATTTCATCTGATTTTCAACAAACAGCCTATCGTGTCCGTAAGGCTGGTTTAGAAATATATAAAATTCAAGATTTAAATTTATGACAAAAACACAGGAATTTCCACTAAAAAACAAAGAAGTTCTGCCTATTGTAGAACAAAAATCGGAACAATTAGTGAGGGAAGTGGCGGATTCCACTACTTCTAACAAGAAATATTTTGCCGCGATGAATGGGGTAAGTGTTGAAGCTGAACCCTTACCTCAATCAGAAGTTCCGGAACCAGAAGAAATCGTAACTACTCGTACAATACCGCAAAACCCACTTTTAAAAATGGCTGTTATCGGTGGGGTAATACTTGTTTTTATCATGATTATTGGTGGACTAATTAATGGCTCGATGAATGCCCTAAACATATCTACGACAAAAATAGAATCACCAAAAATAAATCTTGAAACCACAGAGTTATCAGAAATTGTAGATGAAACAGGTAAAACTAAAACAGCTTTGCTTTAGCAGGAAGTTATAGAATTATTTACTCACAAGATGTAGATGTTAATTCTATTGAATTGAAGGTATGGAAAGGTTACGGGCTTTAATAGAATCAGCAAATAAATCATCTAATTTGTCAGCGAAAAAGGCTGACTTAGAATCTAAAAAAGCCAAAGCCCAAGCTCGAAAAGTTAAAGCTGAATCTGAGACAGTTAAATCTACAAATAAAGCTCACAATCTTTAGGAGGATTGGATGAACGAGAGACAGAAAGCATACTTACAAAGCTACCGAGAAGATTTTATTAAACTTTTCCCTCATCTGTCAGCTTTTGCCAATAAGTATTTTGTCGAACATTTTAATCAATTTAAAAATGTTGTTGATTCTTGGGATGAAGAACCAATCCCTGACGGTTGTAGCCTGGAATCATTTGAAATTTATTACGGCACAGCCAACATCCCTCAAATATGTGTAGTCAATGGGGTTTTAAAGCAATACGAACTTCCGGAAGTTGAAGAAAACAACTCTTCTATAACGATGATATCTGAAGGTGATTTCGTTTACATCGAAATTGAAGGAAAAGAATTTATTAACAAAATAAGGGGAGTGATTCTACCACAAGTAATTACGAATCCATCCGTGTTGTTAAACAATATAATCAATGGAGATTTATCATGATTGACCCATCGGATGGCAAAGAAATCAAAAAAGATTACCTTGATACTCTAGAAGCATTATTGAAAAAGATTTTTCAGAAAGCAAAAGAAAAAGAGTACAAACCTGATAAACAAATCTTAATTAAAGTTGGACAAGAAAATGTTTACAAAGGAGTACCCGATGAAAATATTAAGTATATCAACCCTTTGATCTCACAAGATTTAGTTGACAAGCTTGAAAAAGCCTTCAAGAATCCTGAAAAACTTAGTAATGTAGTATCAATCAGGATTGGGAAATCAGAAGTATTTCGTATACAGGATGGTGAAACCAAGGTAGATAAATTAGGGTTATCACAGGCAGTAAAGCAAACTCAAAAGAATGCTACACGTGAACCAGTCTATAGTGTAGAAGCATTACAGAAACAAGTCGATGTTTTGCACCAAAAAATGCAAGAGCAACAAAAACTTGTAGATGAACTAAAAACCAAACCTCAATCATCAGAATCAATTGCAAAGTTGTTTGCCCAAGTTGAAGAGATGTCCAACTCATTGGAGAAACAGCAAAAAGCAATTGAGAAAACACAGCAATCTTTGGCAGCTTTCAATCAACATTCTTTACCTCGCTTTCAAAATACCAAACTTCAGGATTGGGTAGGTGGAATCGAGAATAAAGTTAAGCAGACATCAAAAAACTTGTTTGAGCGAGTTAAAGATGCCCTGACACCTGAAATTGTCAAGCTACGCAATTCTGTTGACAAACAAATGTCTGAGATGAAGTCCCAGGTTAATCAACAAGTTTCTACTCTCCAATCAGAGATGCAAACCCAAATAGAAGGTGTTAAATCTCAAGTCACGACCAGTATTAATAATGTCCGTGAAAATGTTGATAATAAGATAGAGACTGTTCAAGGAGCAATCCAAGATACTCGTCAGGAAGTCGCTAATACTGTTTCTTTCGTTAAACAAAAAGCTATTGAAGAAAGTGTCAAAGCCCTGCTTAATGCTTTAGGTCAAAAAAATCTTGATGGCTCAATAACTTTCAAGAGTAAAAATTTTGATTTTGAACAACTTGGTGACAGCGTAAATGTCAAAGCAAAAAATGGTGCTGGAGTCATTAAAGATGGATTTATTACCCCGGAAGTAACCCCCGAACAAATCACCCAACTTGAAAAAGTTCAACCTGTTGTTGATGAATTATTGAGCGCTCAAGCTGATTTGGAATATGTTGAAGCCGAAGAGGAGTATATCCAAGCCGAATCAGAGTACTTAGACGATCCTGAAAGTATTGATGAGTCAGAAAATTTATCCAGGAGGATGTCTCGTTAACAGTGAACAGTTATCAGTTATCAGTGAAACCGTGTTGAAGGAGGCAGAGGGCAGAAGGCAGATGGCGCAGCCTCTCGTTCGCGTAGCGTCTCCCTTTGGGAGAAGAGAAGGAACAATTAGGCGGGGATTCAACACCGTACTTAATTGAGTCCACCAAATTTTAAATTTGGTGGGGGTCTTAAACCCAAGTTCCCTTTGGTCACGAGCAGTTCTTGCTGGAATCAGAATTCCCTTCTGCCAACTGAGCCTCCTGCCCTCTGCCTTTCCTGATAACTGTTGACTGTTGATTGTTCACTGATTTGAGTCCCTGCACTGTTACTGTGATAACTGATAACTGTTGACTGTTTACTGATTTAACAGTCCTTAGTCCCCAACTAATTAGATTCTGAATCCTCTGCTTTGACTCCGGCATTCTGATTCAAGTTCTGCTTCTAATAACTCAATTTCTTCTAACAACATAATCTCTTCGGATAGCTCCAAGATTTCTGCTTCAAGTTCTAATTCACTAGGACTATTTAGTTTTTCCACGATTTTAGGTTTTTCATCTCTAATTAATTGGCGAATGACCTGCATTTCTGACAGATGGGGATCATTCTCTTGATGTGGCTGCTCAAAATAATCTGATACTTTTGAAATCAAAGAAATTAGTTCTTGCTTATTTAAACCAAGTAAAATTTCCTTCATTGACAACTCTAATTGCTGGCTTTGATGATACCCCAGTTTCTCAATTAGGGTTTGCAATCCAGTAGTACCATGTGATTGACTCTGCTCTAGCTGTATTTTCATTTCCTCCAATACTGATACAGTAGGAGAAGTTGTTATAGTATTTTCCTCTACATACTCAGAAATCGCTTTTAGAAGATTATCAGTAGTTTGCCCTGTGTCTTGCGGTGAATGCTGTGGCAGTTGCTTGAGTTGCTCTACCAACTTGGATACTATCTCAACGGTAGATGCTTCAACTGCCTGTAATTCCAGATACTCTGCAATAGCTGCCAGTGCTTGGTTTTGTAATGGTTTGTTGAGTAACAGCTGCTCAAGCTGTTTGACTAGAGTTTTTCCATTAACTAACTGCTGTTGATACTGAGAAAGTTGTTCTGTTACTTGTGGTAACGCTTTAACTAAAGCAGTTTCAACTGCCGACTGGTCAATAAAGTCAGCGATGCCTGCGGCAGCGTCAAGGACAATTGCCCTAACCGAGTCCTTGTTTCGGTAATGTCCCAAATTTTCAGTTAGGGCTTGCAAATCTTTGACAATGTTAGTAGATTCGATAGCTGCTGTTTCTAAAAAATCAGTGATTGCGTTTAGGAGTTGTTCACTGGCTGGTTGTTGAGGATGTCCATGACTTTCTGTGCGGTCAATAGTTGTTGAATTTTGCCCTGGAGTGTCTGCTGAGAGATTCGTTGTTCGTTGATCTCGAAGCCAACCATCTGCAAGGCTTTGGTTAATTCTTGCAATGTCGGCTCCAAGCTGCTCGACTTCTTGGAGTTCAACGTATCAGTTAATTGCTGCAAGAAGTTCGAGTGACTGGCTTTGGTGTTGTTCAAGTTCTCGGCTTGACTCATTTCTAAATGCTCGATTTTCGCACTCAGTTTCTCGTGGCTGATTAACAATTGCTCTATCTTTTCGGTTAATAACTGTATCTGAGTTGGGTTGCTGTCGGTCATCGGTTTGCTCCTTGGTTTGATTTTGCTGTGAAGAAGATTCTTGTTGTGCCAACTTTCGAGGTGGTTCTATGATGGCAGCACGTTGTTTTTGATTGTGTCGTTGCCAGTCTCTTAACGTCATAGCTGAATGACTCACCTTTTCATAAGCAAGTGGTCCTTGCGCCATGATGAAATCATCGACTCCTTTATCTGGGCCTGGCAAATTCACCACCCTTACCTTGGCTCCTTGACGCTCTAAGAGCCTCCCAGTCTGCGACGTGGCAATCTCAACATTTCGTAATGTTTTGGGTTTAGTTTCATAATCAAAGCAGAAACTGATTTCCCTTTTCGGTGTGGCGAAAACTGCCAATTCTTCATGCAAGTATGATTTCCCGATTTTGTTACCAAACTCATCTTTAGGACTGCGATATCCTGCCGATATCCCAGGTAGCCCAATCGCTGCATAACCTTGACTGAGCAAGCTGGCCGCCTTTTTGGCTCCCTCGGTAATGGTAACTGGAATGTTATATTTCCATACACAGTACCAAAATCCAGATTGACGATCACTGTCGCTTGGATTAACACCAGATTTAGTATAGATGCGTTCGGCAATATCCTTGGGTACATCTAGTAAGAAGATACTTAAATCAACCTTGGGGGGATGTTCATATTTGATGAATTTTCCTTCAATGACCTGACCAGACTCATCTTTTTTAGGTCTGGGCATATTAGGTTTGTAACATCCCCATCTTTTACTCACGGGTTTGTCACCTGGGGTTAAGTCAGCAAAAGTACGAGGATCTACACCGGCATCACACCACCAGCCACCAGCATCGAGATGAGAATATGCGCTTATTAATCCTTGTGTTAAACGTCCTATATTTGTGCGATTAAGTTTTTCGCTAACCATGAGCCGTTCCCAAGCCTCATGTTCACCACCAATATAGCTAAATTGAAGACTTGAAAAGTTCTTTGCCGCAATATCTGGATGAATCACGCTTTTGTTCACTAGCTCCTGCCAGTGTTCTGGGTCTAGATAATTTGGTGCAGGCGCACTAGTCGGAACCCAAAACGCTTCTGTGGGAATGCGCTGTTTGAGTTTTGGCTTTTCTACTGTTGCTCCCTCTGGAGTGGGCTGTTTAGGGATTGGTCTTGATGTTGTTACTGCTACTGGAAGCGACTGCTGTTTTTGTTTGGGGGTTTCGATAACTACTGTTAAGTCGGTTTTCAAAACTGGTGATGCAACGGTACTTACTGCTACTGGTTCCTCTATGATTATCGAAATCTGAGTTTTTGATGCTGCCGATTGCTGTTTTACTTGGTTTCTAAGGATTTCTAAGGCATTTTCCTTAGCTTTGGACTTCTGTGCTAACTCTAGTAAAAACTGCTTATCTTCAGTAAATAGTTTCACTCTATCCTTAGCTCGGCTGACAGCTACATAAAAACTCTCTTGCCCAATGGTGTAATCTGCCGAGATTAAGGTTTGCTCTGCTGTCTTGCCTTGACTAGAGTATGTCGTACTGACCAGGGCGTAATCTAGATTTTGTGCCTGTTTGAGGTTGATTGTTTCAGTGCGCGAACTTTCTAAATATTGAATTTTGATTGTATTATCATCTACTGCGGTGACAACAAACTCTTGCCCATTACGCCGTTCTTGGAGCCGATCATTTTTCTTCCATTGCAGGCGATCTCCTACTGCAATCTCAATTTCATTGCATTGGTAAACTGCTTTATCAAAAAGAGTGTCTACTTCTTGTAATGTCCCATCTGCCGCTTTTAGGGTCAGTTTATCAGTATCCTTGCTCACAACTTCATATAGCTGACCTTTCTCTAAGCCCCGGCGTTTGTAGTTACGCGTCGGCATTACAAAGTCTCCCACCTCATAATTGTGGGTATATTGCATCTGTACTTTAGTGAGGTTTTTAGCTTGCAACTGCGTAATATTTGCTGACTTTCCTAAACTGCCCTCAACTTTTAACTTGTCCCGAATTGCCTGCGTCAGAGCCAATTTTTCTGCATTTGTGCCTGCTAGTACCAGTGTTCGTCCTCGTTGAGCAGGAGTCAATGCCATGTATTCACGGGCGATTGTTTCTAGTTTCGCCTCAGTTTGCACCTCAGTGATGCTGCCTATTGCCTCTAATTGCTGAAAACCCGCTTCTATTCTGCCATTGGCAATTAAATCGACGGCGATTTTTAAATCCGGGTTGCGCTGTCTGTTTGACTGGGTGAGGTGTGCTGTTTTGATCCTGGCTTGCTGTAAAGACTTAAACGGATTGCCTGCTTCTACAGATGATAATTGTTTGGTGTCCCCTACCAGTAATAGTCTTGCACCTTGGGCGGTTGCTTTTTCTAAGAGTGCATGGGCATCTTTGGCACTAAGTAAACCCGCTTCGTCTACAATCCAGATTTGATTAGCTTCCGGTTCTGGCGGTGGTTCTGACACCAGTAGTCTGGCCACTGTCTCAGATTGAATTTCCAATTCTTCACTTAAGACTTTAGCCGCCATTGATGACGGTGCAAATCCCTTGACTGTATACCCCGCATCACTGGCCAATGCTTTCAATTCTTTGAGAGCAAAAGTTTTACCAGCCCCAGCTACACCCTGCCACGCTACAAAGGAGTCTTTTGTCGTCAGCGCCATTGCTACCGCTTGCCTCTGTCCTTGATTTAACAGGGTTTTCTCTAGTTTGCTTTTGAATACTTCTGGGTGAGAGATGGGGTTTACTTTCTGCTTCCCTCTCTCCATTAATTCAATTGTTGCTAATTCTCGTTCTACTGCTTTTAATGTTGTGTATCCCTCTAATCCAGGCAAGGCTAATATCCCCGGATGCTTCTTTAACAGTGGTTCTATCTGCGTTATGTCTGTCGCCAGCCTTTCTCCCAGAACGAACTTGGCGATTTCTTCAAACTTAAACGCCACTGTCCTTTCACTGCAATGTGCGATCGCCGAGTCTAAAATTTCGTTTACATCCTTTTGATTAGCCAAATCATTAACTACTTCTGGTTGTGGCTGTTTCTGCTGGACAAAACTGATGCCCAAATCCGCAGCTTCTTGTTGCCAGAGCGATTTTAATTCATCCTCTGTTACCTTTTCCTTGCGTTTACGAGTGTTGTCCCAGGCTTGGTTTCGTTCTGCCCAAGTTGAATTAGCACCAGCTGTAGCTAAAATCTGTTGCCGTCGCTTGGAAAACGCCTCTAAATCCTGTTGCTTAAAGCCTTTGATCTCAAATTGTCCATGCTGACGCTGCTCTACCTCATACCCCAACTTCTGGATTTCACGCGCCAAAAAGCTTTGGTATGTCATCCCCAGAAATTTTTTATTGGCGAATATCTCACCATTAACCAAACTCATCCATTTGCCATCGCTGGTTTGGGTCATATTCATGACTAAGCAATGGGTGTGCAGATGTGGATCTAAATCTCTGCTCTCAATGTGGTCAAACTGGGCGACGACCAAATTACCCGTGTTCTCTCTGTGCCTGCCGTTGCCATCTGTCACTCTAGTACAGGCATAGCGTGTTTCCATCAGCGCTATCACTTCTTTTAATGCCTGATGGTGTGCGGCAATCAATCTTGAATCCCCACCCACCAACGCCATCAAGCTCACGCTTTTGGGTGCAGAAAATGTACAGTCTAACGCTGCCCTGCGTTCCTTTGGTTTCAGCACTCTGGCATTTAACTGTTCACTACCATCAGGCGATCGCCCTTCTATGACATTAGAAAACTCTTGCTCATTATCAATTGCTCCTGACAACCCCAACTTTTCAGCCCCTTGACCACTCCAACGCGATTTTCCCTGGTGATAGTAGTTTTTGACGAAGTACTTCACCGCCATTTCAGAAGAAACATTAGCAGATGTCAGCATCGCTCACCTCAAACAAGGGAATAGGGAACGGGCAACAGGCAATAGGAAAATCTTAAAACCAAGCTGCTCACTTTCTTGCTCATTCTCTCTTTTCTGTTTCCTGTTCCTTATTCCCTGTTCCCCTTTACATAACTTAAGAGAGCAACTATTCAAGTCATTGTTAATCACCGTCATCAAACAGAAGTAAGTTTGATGATGAGTCAAAAAAATTTGGTGAGACTTGGGCTTCAACAATTTTTTTATTTATTTTTGAATATGCCATTTAATATAGCAAATAACTCGAGAAAGTTTCCGCCAAATATGGCGTACTGTGCGTCAAAAAAAGCTATTATTATTTCACTACAATATATTCTCAAACAGCAACTATAAAATGCAAAAATAGGACAAAATCCTGAGATTTGCCTGAAATAGACCTTCAATAAACCTGGCATTTGCCTGAACGATGACGGTTTTATGCTAGATTATCAATAGTTCCCATTTGTTGAGAAACTACATTTTTAAAATCCTGAGATTTGCCTGAAATATACCTTTGATAAACCTGGCATTCACCTGGATTTTGACTTTTTGAAAATAAACCTAACATTTGCCTAAATTTCACATTTTTATGATTTAGAATCTAATGAAGGGTAAATGTATTTTCGTAAGGATTAAGATGCCAGATTTAACTATTGCATTTGATCCAGGTGCATCTTTAAGTAGAGTTTTCTTTGCTGTCAATTCCGGGAAACCAGAATTACTCTTGATGGAACCGTATACGACATTGATTCCGCAACAAAGCCTTTTAGCTTATGAGTCAAATGCCATTGGTATATCATCACCAGAAGATGTTGCTTGGATAGAATACAAGGAACAATGTTGGGGCGTAGGGTTTATCTGCCAAAAGTTTTATGCTGACCTAAAGTTAGAAAAGCCGAAACTTGAACCAGCAATTTACAAAACCTTGGCGATTGTAGGTGCTATAGCTCAAAAGAAATCGCTTGCTAACGGTGCAACTATTCGTTTGGGTATTTTGTTTCCTTATGGTGAGTACTCAGATCGGACACTATTTTCCCAATCAATTACAGTATCGGCTCAATAATCTGGGGTAGCAGAGAAAAATTAAAAGGTAAGCAAGCTGCACAAAACGTCATAAAATATGACACATGACGCAAAAACTTCTTGAGAGCAAAAAGTCATTAGAGGATTTGC
>JAESGI010000442.1_pt1 | contig 10940 bp, 10 predicted proteins | sample 9269671 | NCBI WGS metagenome assembly JAESGI01 (sample SAMN14515641, study PRJNA621666) | algae metagenome | isolation source: Nostoc indistinguendum CM1-VF10 and co-occurring heterotrophs from gravelly... | place: USA: Clark Mountains, San Bernardino, California | collected 1998-06-05 | reverse complement strand
CTTGACGCCACGCTCACGTGAGTTAGACCAGATTCTTCGTTTAGCCGCTTAGACCGACAGTTGCAACTTTTTGATACTTAGCCCAGAAGTTTTATTTCTGGGTCAATTTCTGCAAAAGTATAGTTAATTAGAGCTACAGCCAATTTTCTATTTATCCATTTTTTATTAAAAAGTATTACTGTTAGCACAAAGTATGATATTTAATTAATAACAAAAAAAGTATTACAGCTACTAAGATTTGCCAACTATCTTTGGTAGTTGGAAGTTCGTCGCTGTTCAAACTACTTTAGTGTGAGGACGTTGAGAAATTCATGAACCAACTGTATCTACTAAGGAATTTAGGGCTAGCTACAGTCATAGTAGCGATTTTCAATCAGCAAGCATTAGCAGAAGCTAACACTACAAAAACAAGTCATACAGCAGAACTAGTCACTATTAGAGATATTCCCCAAGCTAAAAACATCCAACATCCTTACACCAATATTAAGGAGTGGCTAGCGCAGCAAGAGCAATCGAGTCCGATTATTCAAGTAACAAGAGTCAAGCTAAATCAAACACAAAGTGGTTTAGAAATCATTTTAGAAACATCTGTTACATCTGACAAGCTGCAAACTTCATTTAAAAGTGAAGGTAATACCTTGACTGCTCTGATCAGCAATGCTCAATTAAAACTGAGTAGTAGTAATTTTTTGCGCTCTGAAAAACCTATTGCGGGAATTAAGCTCTTACAAGTCACAAATGAGAATCCTGATACTGTCCAAGTAACACTGACAGGTGAAGACGGATTACCAAAAGTCGAGCTGTTTGACAGCGATGAAGAAGGTTTGGTTTTCGCGGTGACACCAGCTGTAACCTCAGCAGAGAAGCCCACCCCTAGCCCTTCCCCGCCTACAGCACCCCTACCCACAGACGAGGAAAGCTTACCATTACCTGGTAGTGAAACACAGCCTGCAAAACCATCAGATGCTGGTGAAGAACCGATTGAGCTAGTAGTGACGGGAGAGCTAGAGGAAGGGTATCGGGTTCAAGAGTCAACTACCGGAACTAAGCTACCTGTGCCGCAACGCGACCTACCCTTATCAGTACAAGTAGTACCACAAGCCGTGATTCGTGATCGCGGACTAACACGATTAGAAGAATTCACTGAAAATATCAGCGGTGTAACTCGCTTCCCTGGTTTTCCGTTTGCGCCTGGATACCGGGTGCGAGGCTTCGGGGAAAGCTACCAACAACTCCGCAATGGTTTTCCAGACTCGGCTTTTATCAATCCACACGGATTTGCCAATGTCGAACGGGTAGAAGTTCTTAAAGGGCCAGCTTCGGCAATCTATGGGGGGAATTTTGCCTTCGGTGGTGTTGTAAACACAGTCACAAAGAAGCCCTTAGATCAACCATTTTACCAACTGAATTTCACGGCCGGAAACTATAATTTTTTTCGTCCAGCATTCGATATAGGAGGTCCTCTCACCGCAAATGGTTCTCTCACCTACCGTTTGAATGCTTCCTACGAATCCGCAAACAGCTTTCGGGATTTTGTCTTTAACGAGGACTATTTCATTGCGCCAGCTTTTACCTGGCGCGTTAGTCCGCGAACAACGTTAACAGTAGAGTACGAGTATTTCAAAATTTCCAATAACATTTTTGGTGCTAACTTTCCACCAGAGCAAGAGTTTTTGCAAGTGCCTACTAGCAGGTACCTTAGCGAACCAGACTTAGGGCCCACTACGGGAACAACACACTGGGGATATTACGACTTTGAACATCGCTTTAGTGATAATTGGAGATTTCGGCAGGGGTTTAGCGTACTCGTTGCCGATCTCAATATTGGCTCGGAACGATTGGCTAGCACTGCGCTAGAACCGGATCGGCGAAGGCTCAAGCGTGAATCCGTTAAGGGACCGCAGAATAATCAACTCTACACGCTGCAAAACGAAGTCATTGGCAAGTTCAATACAGGCTCCGTGCGACACAATCTTTTGTTTGGTGTGGAATTAAGTCGATTTGCCTATCCCTATACTCGGAGCAGCGCGCCTCTGACTTTCATCGATATCTTTAATCCTGTTTATGGTGCTAGGCCTGGAGCTTACACTCTGTTGGACTCTGCGGAATTTGGTAACGATAGTCTCGGAATTTACATACAAGACTTGGTTGAGCTTGCCTCAAATCTTAAGGTGTTAGGTGGCATTCGCTTTGACTCCGTTTATTCCTTTAATGAAAATAGACTAACAAATGAGTTAACAGACCGATCGGATACAAAAATCTCTCCCCGCGTGGGCATTGTCTACCAGCCAACGAATTCTACTTCTGTTTATTTCAACTATGCACAAGCCTTCGCTCCCAACACTGGTTACATCACCCGGACGGAAGAATTATTACAACCGCAGACCGGAGACCAGTTTGAGTTTGGACTTAAACAAGATTTCTTCGAGAACCGAGTTTCAGCAACCTTGGCGTTTTACCAGATTACCAGACAGAATGTGCCAACAGCTGACCCTGACCCGGAATTTCGAGACTTTTTCAGTGTTGCAACGGGTGAACAACGTAGTCGTGGAGTTGAATTGGATATTGCCGGAGAAATTTTGCCAGGATGGAATATCATCGCTAGCTATGCTTACACGGGCACAGAAGTAACAAAGGATACTAATCCAGAGATAGTTAGCGATCGCTTGCCTGGTGTTCCATATCATAGCGCCAGTTTATGGACGACTTATGAGTTGCAAAGTGGAAATTTGCAAGGATTGGGATTTGGCTTGGGGCTAACGTATGCAGAAGATGCTGAGGTGATACTACCCAATACTTTCAAAATTCCCTCTTACCTCAAAGCAGACGCGGCTCTTTTCTACCGTCGAGACAACTATAGATTCGGGCTAAATTTCAAAAATCTCTTTAGCACAAGATATTACGACGTTGATAACGGCTTTGCGTTGATTCCTGGAGCACCTTTGACAGTGTTGGGAACGGTGTCTATCAATTTCTAAATTGAGTGTGTCCTATGAATCGCAAGACAGTATCGAATTTAGTAACACTCTTAGGGGCAATGTACAAAAATTATTCCAGTAGTAGGCAATGCCTATTCGGTAAAACTTATCAGCGCACGTCTCATCTCCTTCGCTTGCTAGTGGTGCTGCTGTTAGTAGGAGCGGCTGCTTGTAGTCGGGTTTCCCAAAACCGCTCACTGGTTAACGCCACCTCTGGGCCCAAGGAGCAGATTATGGTGGACTTGGGGTGGGACGAATATCATATATATGAGAAAGGGTTCGACCCAACAATGGGTTGGCATTACGCCGGTCCTCCTCTGTTTCAAAGTACACTCCTAAGCCGCGACGAAAATTTTGAACTGGTCAACGACCTGGCCCAGAGCTACACCATCAGCAGCGATCGCTTGGTCTGGACAGTGAAAATCCGCCAAGATGTTCGGTTCACAGATGGTCAGCCCCTCTTGGCAGAAGATGTCGCTTACACGTTCAATACAACGAAAGACAGTTTTGGGCGACTGGGTATGGAGATTTTGGATCGCGCTGTTGCTACAGGTAAGTATCAAGTAGAACTACACCTCAAACGACCCGATATTACCTTTGTCAATCAACTTGCTAGTTTGGGTATTGTACCCAAGCATGCCCATAACAAAGACTACGCCCGCAACCCAATCGGTTCCGGTCCTTACAAACTAGTGCAATGGAACCAGGGCGAGCAGGTGATCATCGAAGCTAATCCTGACTACTACGGGCACAAACCAGTTATTAAGCGTATTATCCTCCTCTTCACTCAGGGAGATGCTGCTTTTGCCGCCGCCAGAGCAAGTCAAGTTCAGGTGGCTGCAATTCCCAATCACCTAGCCTCACAGCCAGTGGAGGGCATGAAGACCTATGTCATTAAAAGCCTCGGTCACGCTGGGCTTATGTTTCCCTATCCTCCCCGTACAGGGAGGAAGACACCTGATGGCTACCCAATTGGCAACGATGTCACCTCAAACCAAGCGATTCGTCAGGCAGTCAATTATGCGATTGACCGCCAAACTTTGGTTCAAACCTTGTTTAATGGTTACGGTTCCCCAGCGATGAGTCCTGCTAGTGGTCTTCCCTGGGACGAGCCAACAGCAGACATTCAAGACGGTGATATCAACAAAGCCAAGCAAATCCTGAGTGAGGATGGTTGGCGGGATACGAATGGTGACGGCATTTTAGAAAAACAGGGGATCAAGGCAGAATTCACTCTCCTTTACAATGCCCAAGACGCTTTCCGGCAGGGACTGGCTTTAGCAGTTGCCCAAATGCTCAAACCTGTTGGGATTAAGGTAAATGTTGAGGGTAGGAGCTGGACTGAGATTGAACGTCGGATGCAAAGCAATGTTGTCCTTTACGCGCTGGAAACCCACGACTCGCAGCAGTTATCCTTTCTCTTCAAAAGCTCTTTGGCTCAGGGAAAATACCAAAATCCCGGTTACTATAGCAACCCAGTGGTTGATAGAGCGCTTAACCGAGCAGCAGCATCCGCTACAGAGACAGAAGCAATCCAATTTTGGAAGCAGGTGCAATGGAATGGTCAAACCGGAGTAACCACAAAAGGCGATGCAGCCTCTGCCTGGCTAGTTAATATTGATAAAACTTACCTTGTCAGCACCTGTCTCGACGTTAGTAAAGCTACCGAACAATCCCGCCACTACACGCTAACGCTTTTACATAACTTGCCTAACTGGAAATGGATTTGTCAATAGCAGCCCATCCTTTACTCTTCTAAGTAACTTTATCATGCACTTTTTGATTCGATTTATTCTGCAAAAATTCTTGTATTTGTTGTTGCTCTTACTAACCGTCGCTGTCCTTACTTTCGTGCTAGTTAGCTTATCTCCGGTTGACACTGTCAATGCTTATGTTGGTTCTGACGTAATTCGCCTCGGTTCAGAACAAAGAGAATTAATTATCCAGCGTTGGGGGCTTGACAAACCTTTGATTATGCAATTTTTTCTCTGGCTAGGGCAACTGCTTCAAGGCAACCTTGGAACTTCCATGACTTACAATCAGCCAGTTTCTGATGTCATTGCCGAGCGCTTTCAAGCCTCACTCTGGTTAATGGCACTGGCGTGGTTGGGTTCAGGTATTTTAGGAGTCACTTTAGGTGTCTTAGCAGGAGCGAAAGAAACTTCACTGCTGGATCAAGGAATTCGGCTGTATGCTTACACTTTGTCCTCTGCTCCCACTTTTTGGATTGCATTGCTGCTGCTTATTACCTTCTCCGCCACTTTAAAAGTCACTCCTATGTGTTGTGCGACTCCACCAGGAGTGTTGCTTAAAGATGTCACTTTTTGGCAACGTCTATACCATTTGTTACTACCTGCTCTGGCTCTGAGCGTTATTGGGGTTGCAAATATTGCTTTGCAAACCCGCGAAAAACTGATCCAAGTCCTCAATAGTAACTATGCCCTGTTTGCTTACGCTCAGGGAGAAACAACGAGTGGAGTCATTTTGCACCACGGTTTACGCAACATTGCTTTACCAGCCCTGACTTTGCAATTTGCATCTCTTAGCGAATTGTTCGGTGGTACTGTGTTAATTGAGAAGGTCTTTGGCTATCCTGGGTTAGGTAGTGCGACCTTACAGGCAGGTTTGCGTAATGATGTCCCGCTACTGGTGGGTATTGTTTTGTTCAGCGCCATCTTTGTGTTTATCGGCAACACCTTGGCAGACCTCAGCTACCAAGTGATTGATCCCCGCATCCGCATAGGAGGTACCAGAGCATGAAACTTCCCACTGCGATTTCAACCCATCAAACTTTAGGGCGCAAACTACCACTCATCTTCAGTAATCGTCGTAGTCGGACATTTATGCTTATTGCTCTGTGCGTGATCGTTCTGAGCATCCTGCTGCTTGGCACCCAACTGATTGGTAAAGCTGGTTTGGAAATTTCCTTACAAAAACGCAACCAACCTCCAACACTTGCTCACCCGTTTGGCACTGACTGGTTGGGACGAGATATGTTCACCCGTACGCTCCACGGTTTGAGCTTGAGCCTATGGGTGGGGCTGCTAACCGCTAGCTTTAGCGCCGTGATAGCCTTGGTACTGGGAACGCTCTCAGCTACACTGGGTGGTAAAGTTGATGCCTTTATCATCTGGATAATTGATGTATTCTTCAGCCTGCCTCACTTAGTATTAGTTATCCTAATTGCCTTTGCTGTTGGGGGCGGAGTCAAGGGGTTAATCATCGCCATCACTATCACCCATTGGATGAACTTGGCTCGTCTGCTACGGGCTGAAGTGCTTCAGATTAAAAGTTCTGATTACGTGCAACTCTCTTCTAAACTAGGACACTCGCCCCTGTGGATTGCTCGCAATCACATATTGCCCCACCTAGTGCCCCAGTTCCTCGTTGGGTTGATTTTGTTGTTTCCCCACGCAATTTTGCACGAGGCTGGGCTTACCTTTTTGGGTTTGGGTCTACCGCCAGAGATTCCGGCAATCGGGATTATCCTGTCGGAGTCAATGCGATACCTATCCACTGGCTACTGGTGGCTGGCGGTAATGCCAGGAATAGCGTTGCTGCTCGCGGTGAAAAGCTTCGACATCTTGGGTCAGAGCCTGCTTGCTTTGTTCGACCCAAAAACAAGCCAGGGGTAACATTATACTATGCTATCAGTTCAAAACCTCAGTGTCACTTTCACCATGTACGATGTGGGTCTGACCCAAAAACGGCTGACCGTCATTATGGATTTGGATTTAGAGGTTGGTGCGGGTGAAGTGGTGGCAGTGGTTGGTTCTAGTGGCTCTGGTAAAAGTCTGCTAGCTCACGCCATTTTGGGTATTTTGCCTTATAATTCCTTGGTTACAGGCAAGATAATTTTTAAAGGAGAACTCCTGACCCCAGAGCGTCAGACCAAGTTGCGGGGCAAGGAAATTGCCTTGATTCCCCAGTCAGTCAGTTATCTTGACCCCCTAATGAGAGTGGGTTCGCAAGTACATCGGGCAGCCCGTTTGAGTGGATTGCCTGCTACCGAAGCAAGAGGAGTTGTTAATCAAACCTTTGAACGCTATGCTCTTCCCCTGCCAGTTAAACAGCTTTACCCCTTTCAACTTTCAGGTGGCATGGCTCGGCGAGTACTAGTTGCTACAGCAGCCGTCGGACGGGCTGAACTGTTGATTGCTGATGAACCGACTCCTGGTTTACATATAGATGTAGTTGTTGAGACACTTAACCATCTACGCGAACTGGCAAATGAGGGCAAAGCGATAATTCTTATCACCCATGACCTGGAAGCGGCTGTGCGAGTTGCAGACAAAGTAGCTGTGTTTTACGCAGGCACGACATTGGAAGTGGCGGCGGCAGAGGATTTTACTGATGGTAATCTGCGTCATCCCTACACACAAGCGCTGTGGCGATCGCTGCCCCAAAATGGTTTCATACCGGTTAAAGGCACCCAACCCAGTCCAGAGGCGCTTCCTGATGGTTGTCTGTTTGCTGACCGCTGTCCCTTGGTGACTGACGCTTGCCAAAAAGCCCGGCCCCAGTTTCATATCGTGCGAGGCGCTCCTGTGAGGTGTATTCATGCTGAAGGGTGAACAGTTGTCTTTTCGCTATCGAGTCAATCAACCTTGGATTTTGCGTGATTTCAGTATTGAAATCAACAAAAGTGAAATTGTAGGCTTGCAAGGTCCAAGCGGTCAGGGCAAAACGACTATAGGTAAGCTACTAGCCGGGTATCTTCAACCAACGGAGGGTAGAGTCACAATCGACGGTAAGCCTCTGCCAAAACAAGGCTATTGCCCGGTACAGCTCATCTTTCAGCACCCAGAACTAGCAATGAACCCCCGCTGGCTGATTAGCCAAATCCTAGCAGAGGGAAAAGGAACATCTAAAGAACTCCTGCAAGGTTTGGGAATTCACTCTAGTTGGCTAAGTCGCTTTCCCCATGAACTCAGCGGAGGAGAGTTGCAACGTATCGCAGTCGCACGCTCGCTCAATAGAGCGACCCGCTACTTAATTGCTGACGAGATGACTGCTATGTTGGATACCAACACTCAAGCACTCATCTGGCGTGCAGTCATTGACTATGCCTGCCAGGTTGAAATAGGTATTTTGGTTATAAGTCATGACATTGCGCTACTCAAGTACCTGTGCCATCGTAGGATTGATTTAAAAGCAGCGCATTGAATTATATCTTCAGATTCAGCCATTTCCTAACGACTGACTCCTCTTAAATTTTTGAATTTGGAATTGCTGGTTGAATTGCAGATGTTGTAGAAAGCGCATAGATGCAAAGCATCTCAATTAATTTGCTAAATCTATCACTTTTGAGTAGATGGCATCTCGGACTTTTGGACGATCCCAAACATTTTTGAATTGTGCGACCTTACATAAGTAAGCATAAAGACTCAATGTTAAGGAGTATAGGGAAAAACAATGCCCGATCAAACATTTAGGACAAATATTCCAGAAATTGACCCAACGGAGATTGAAGATTCTCGAACTGCGATTGCCGATGAACATCGCTCGTTCTTGGAAAAAGTCATGGTCAAAGCCGGATTTGCAGATTTGTATGATGCAAGAGACTTTACCGAAGTGGTGTTCCGGGTTATGCGCGATTTAATGACGACCGAAGCCAGCGATCGCGTAGAGGCAGAATTGCATACAGAGGCTGTACCTACTGACGAGAAAGCACTCCAGTTCGAGGTAGCCGATCTTTGGAAAGATACTAATCCAATAGTAGGATTTTTGAGCCGGGTTCGCCCACCTTGGCAAGGCCCTGGCATCTTCAAGATAGATTCAGATCGCTTTTTATTCCGAGTTGCTAATGAAGGCGGTAAGCCAGGAACAGTTGACCGAGAACAGGCAGTGAAAGCGGTATTTTCTGCCACTAAAGACGAACTTTCTCAAGAGCGGATTGAGGAAATTGCTAGTTGGCTACCCGATCATGTGCGTGAACTCTGGGAGCAAGCTTAATTAAAAACTAGAAAATAAGTTAAGTCTGTTTGCGAGTGATTATCACAAACAGGCTTTTACATAACTGAAATTGCTAACTAAATTACAAATATTAATTTCAAGTCAGACGAAAAAATTGAAAGGCTACTCTTGCTCTAATCAGTAGATAATCTTTGATTTTTTCAACTATGTTTGTTCAACTATTCTTGAGATTTTGAAATAATAAACTTAAAATTAACAGTCGCCCTAGAAGGGCGATACTTAATTCTTACTTAACTTTGAGCGATTTTGAGCGATAATTAATTGTTGGAAACAAGATGAAGCACATCTCGTAAGACACTGTAGCCTTGAAGATCCCAAATTAAATAAGCAATAAAACCGATCATAGCTAAACGACCGTTCCAAAGTTCGGCTTGAGGAGTAATACCAATATCCCCCGCATTACGGTCTTTGCCATTGTATGCTGTTTCAGTTGCGTCACTAGGATAAGGTCCCATTGTTAATTTCCTTTAATAATCTGTTTCTATGCTTTATGTTACTTAACTTTATTACGGCTTGCTATCTGTCTATAGTTTTAAAGCAGAAACAACTCTAAAGAATGAGATTTTCAGAAAAATTTAAGGCTTTATCTTTACTTAAATCATTCTATTAACTAGTCAGTAAAATTTACTATAATAAAGAGCATAAAAATGAATATATAATCCTTCTTAAGAATTAATTACTTAATATGATAATTATTTCTTGTGATAGGTATACATATAAAAAATTAGCTATTAATCTAATTTAAAGTAAGGTAATTATCGAAACTTAATTTAATTAATTTTGAATGTACTAATCCTAACTTTTCACAGCAAGTCCTTAATCAAGCAAATAATGTCACTTTTTTCACAAGCTTATTTGCAATAGCTAGGAGTTAATGTGAAAAGCCAACACAGAAAACAAGTTTTATAAAAACTAAAAATGACCTTTTCCATGTACCGTCAAAAGTCAGGTACTAAGGATATAAATAATGATTGATTTTTAAAAATAAAAATGATAATTTAAATATGTTTATTAATTTTGAGTTAAAAGATCACTCTGCTTAAACATGAGTGATCTTTTTCTTCTAAATAATTTTCTATAATCACTTTGTGCAAACTTATTACTCCTGTCTTCTAACCTTGGAAAAATGGGCGAACCAAGAGAATTAAAATCCCATTTCAACATGAGCCAATTCCTTATAATACACCGTGAATTTAACTTTGAATATTTCTACTAAGCTAATGCGCGTCTAAATTGCATAACTACTGTTCGTAGTTGTTAACTGTTGACTGTTAACTGTCAACGGTCAATAATCAACTCTTAGGTCGAGGTCATGTGCAATTTAAATGCATAACAGCTTATTTCATATATTATAAGGAATAGCCTGACTCCAAATAACAGTCTCTCAATGCATTTCTTTCGTCTGTATATCTAATAACTGCAAAGTGCCGCACTGGTCTTGAATTTTGTCGAAGCGTTGCGTAGGCGTAGCCCGTCGTAGACATCGCACAAGTTGTACTAGAGCATCAATATCTAAAAATTCAGCAACACCAAGCTCTTTTGATTGAGGAAATTCTTCTGGAGGATTAGCCGCAATTTCCCGCCAATTCAACGACAATACAGAGCAAAGTTCTATAAAGATATGACGCTCAACCGAACGCCCACTAAAAAACCGCCAAATTGGTTGACGAGTCTTTAAGTTGACTTCAAAAGCCAAATTTTCTTGTGTCCACCCCTTATGAGCGAACGCTTTTTTAGCTTGTTCAATCCCGGTGACTGATCCCTGGAGCGATCGCTTGACCATAAAAGCTTACACACATCAAATAAAAATTATTCAAGTTGACACTATGGCAATATACAGTTTTGAAACTACTTTTCAATAACTAGTACAGGTCGGCAGAAATAAACAGACCATATTGGTGGGAGAATAAATAATCAGGATAAAAGCTGTTTGGTAAGGGCAGATGGAGGAATTAAGGTGTGGCTAGATTAGCTCCTAAAATATTA
>JAESGI010000441.1_pt1 | contig 10954 bp, 10 predicted proteins | sample 9269671 | NCBI WGS metagenome assembly JAESGI01 (sample SAMN14515641, study PRJNA621666) | algae metagenome | isolation source: Nostoc indistinguendum CM1-VF10 and co-occurring heterotrophs from gravelly... | place: USA: Clark Mountains, San Bernardino, California | collected 1998-06-05 | reverse complement strand
AGGGCCGGCGTTCCTCGCCGACACGGTAGCCCTCGCCTGCCGCTTCGGCGGCGAGCTCTCCCAGCGGGCTCTGCTCCTCGCCGGCAGCGCTCGGCCAGTACAGTCCATCGCGCGTGCCCGGCCGGCTGACGATCCGGCTCGCATAGAGACCCGCCCCCTTCCCTGTCCGATCCTTCGCGGCATAGTCCTGCTGCGCATCGTAGAAGGCGAGGATTGCCTGCATGGCGGCAAGCTCGTTGCGGCCGATCCGGCGCGCGGTGATCTCCCTGCTGCCGGCCTCGGAATCGAACTTCCAACGGCCGCCGCTGCGAACGATCGGAATCGGGAACGGAAACTCGTCCTGGCCCACCAGCAAGGTGGCGGTATCGCCCTGTTCGCTCACCGAATGGCGATTGTCATAGGCGACGACGAAGCGCTCGCGATCAGCTGCGTCGGCGACCGTATCGCCGGAGCTGAGGATCGCGCGCGCCGGAGCGCCGAGAATGGTCCGCAGGCGCGCCGTGTCGCGGGCGCGGACCGCGTCGACCAGGGCCGCCGCGGCCTCGGCCGGGGTCTTGAAGGGCTGCTGGGCGCGTGGGGCCGTCGCCGGCGAGAGGATGAAGGCCGCGCCCGCCGTGAGCAGGAGAGCGAGCCGACGCAGCGCTTGCCATGGCTTTGTCATGGAACCGATCCCGGGAGTTGAATGAAACTGGCGACGAGATCCCTTCTCAATCCGCGCCGCCGACCGGCACGAGCGAAGGCGTGGCGGAGACGCGCCACTGGTCGAAGCTCTGGAACGGTACGCCGATCACCCGGTAGTCGACGCGCAGATAGCCATCGGCGCCGCGCCTCACCGCCCACGGCGCAACGCTCAGGACCTCCTGGGCGATCACGCCGACATAGCGCTTCTCCGAGCCGCCATAGGCGAAGCTGTAGAGGCCGAGGCCATTGTCGAGATGCCCGAGCAGTACGACGTCGTGCTTCAGGCGGATGTCGGAGCGGCGACCGCCTCCCCTGCCACCGCCACGGCCGCCGCCCATGCCGCCGCCTCTCATCCCGCCGCCCCGGCTCATGGCTGGCCCGCGCCCCATGCCGCCGCCGGGCCTCATGGCCGGTCCGCGCCCCATGCCGGGACCGCCGGCATGCATCGCCCGGGGAGCAGCAGCGCGCGCATGCGCCAGGCTCGCCTGGCCGCGCTGGGACTGGCGGTTCGCAGCCCGCCCCTGCTGCACATTGCCGAAAGCACTGTCACGACCCGGCGCAGGGCGCCGGGCACCCGCATCCGGCCGCCGAGGCTGCGTCGCTGCGCGCGCACCCTGGCCGCGGCCATCGCCGCCCGGGCGCGCGTCGCGGCCGGGCCCGCCCGGTCGATTGCCCGCGCCTGCCCGGTCGCCGGGACCGCGATCGGGACGGTTCGCAGCATTGGCGCGGACACCCGGGCGCTGGTCAGGGCGGGCTCCGGCGCCGAGATCGCCGCGGCCACCTTCGGGGCGTAGCACCTGATCGCCACCACGGCCGCGGAAGTCCATCCGCTCGCCGGCTCCGGCCCGGAGGTTGTTGTTGCCCCCGAATTTCTGCTGGACGGCATTGTTCCGGTACTGGACGCCATGGCGATGCTGCGGGTTGTGCTCCCAATGCGCCACGCGGTTGCGGTCGATATTGATGTTGTTGTTGTTCCAGTTGACGTTGCCGCCCCAGTACCCACCCGTGCTCCAGCGCCCGAGCGCGTAGGCGGTTCCGAAGGCGAGTCCGGTCGCGAGCACGCCGGTGGCGATGTATCCCGGCGCCGGGAAATAATAGGGCGGATAGGCCGGATAGGGCCAGGAACCATAGGCCACGGCCGGGTCGTAATAGGGAACGTAGAGTGTGTCGGGCTGCGTCGGCTCGATCAGGATCGTCTGCTTGCCGCCCTCCTGCCGCACCGTGACCTTCTGCTGAGAGCCGGAGGACAGCTTCTTGGCATCATAAGCCCGCGTCCGCATGCGCTGGACACCATCCATCACATCCGGCTGCTGGGCGAGGACCGCGTCGCCGAGCTTCTGCGTCCAGTCCAGGTTCTTGCTCATCATCTCGAGCACGGAAGGCGTCGCGACCAGTGATTTGACGCTGGCGTCCCAGGGCTGCTTCTCGGCAGCGACCTTCAGCGCGTCGCCCTTGAGCTTCTTGTTGGCCGCGACCCAACGGTCGGCCTGCACGACCTCGAGCGGATAGGTCGATGCCATCAGCACCTGAGCCAGCAGCGTATCGGGATAGAGCGCGACCGGCGCGACGAGCGCCTCCAGTTCCGCATTGCTCAATACTTGCGCGGCCTGCGCAGGCGGTGCCGCGACCGGCGCGGCCTGAGGCGGCGGGGTCTGCGCAAGCGGCCGGGAAACCAGGCCACAGGCGAGGAAGCAGGCCAGTGCGATCCGCAGATCCATGAGCTTCTCCCTGGCGAGACGCCTTCGCGCCCGCACCCGGCATCCAGGTACAAGGCTGCCTTTACCTCTTGGTCAGAGCATCGGATCGGGCCGATGCTTATCGCGGCGCCGCCACCGTTCTCCGGGCCGGCCAGGTCGCCACGTTTTCCTCGGCCTCGCGCAACCTCCGGAAGGCCTCGACATTGGCGCGCCCGGCGGCCATCGCCTCTGACATGCGCCCATCGCGCATCATGTCGTGGCTTTCCTCCAGCGTATCCATCGCGCATCCCGCCGTCTTGTTGCAGGCCTGGGCTGGCTGGCTGCCGATGCACGGACAGATCATGGCGCCGAGCACGAGAACTGCCGCTGCGGTCACGGTTCTGCTGGTCATGGGCGCAAACTCCGAGACGAAATTCCCTCAGATTCGCCCCGCTCGCGGGGCGCTGCATGCAAGCCCGGTCTCGATCGGCTCCGGCCCGGCTCAGCGCCGATAGTAGCGCATTCGCCAAAGCGGAAACCTGTCCCTGGGGACAATAGCCGGCACCGATGTCGGGCGGACGGAGCGCCAACGCAGCCTTCAGCGTCGCCTGGTCCGAGCCGATAGAAGCCTGATGGACGGCGGGCAGCCAACCGCGCGCTATCAGGCCACAAGCCGGACAAGCTGGCCCAGCCGCCGGCACATCGCCGATCTAGACGTGCGAACCGCCGGATTCGCCGCTCTTGTTGAGCGGAGGCCGTCCATCAGGCACGCAAAAGCCATGCGATCGACCTTCGCTGATCAACTGGCAGATTGTCAGACCGACCGCGTCTCCCTCGCTTGCGCGACCCGCGCGGTAAAGACCGAGTTGCTCGCGCTCGAGTTTCGCGAGTCGATCCAGCCATTCCTTGAGTGTCATGGACAGTGGCCTCCCCCGAAGCGACAGGAGATCTTAGACACTGCGCCGCACATGCCCTTGAGGCAAATCAAATTCGGAATAGCGGGGCAGCCGCCGGCGTCGTCTCGATTCGCCGGCTGCGCCAAGCGCATCACGTCAGTCGACCGATGAGCCGCGAAGATCGAGGGCGAGGGAAAGCACAGGTCCTAGCCCGCCCTCGAAGCGCGACGACGCGGCTAGCCCCCCGAACGGGAGCGCTAAGCTAGGCAAGCTGCTGTGAAATCGAGGAAGTGGCGGACAGGGAGGGATTTGAACCCCCGATACCCTTGCAGGTATGCCGCATTTCGAGTGCGGTGCATTCAACCACTCTGCCACCTGTCCGCGGTGCTCATGTCGAAGCGGGGTGCTTGTTACACACCACCCGCGCGCCGCACAAGCCTCCTTGAGCAGAAGTTTCAACTCATCGACAGGGAGCGTGCCGGGCAGGGTTTTCCTTGACGCAGCCCCCCTGCCCGCCTAGAGAGCCTCGTCCGGCGTGGGGAAACCCGCGCCTGATCTCTTTTGGCGCGAGCGTGGCGCAGGGCTCTTCAGGGAGCCGGCGACGCAAGCCTCGGAAGAGCAAACCCAAAACGCAACGACTGCCAAAAAGTCGCCCTGCATGCGCCGCGAGGCCAGTGACAGGGCGGGGCCGAACATGGAGAACAATGATGTTCGCAGTCATCAAGACCGGCGGCAAGCAATTCCGCGTCGCCGCCAATGACCGCATTACGATCGCCAAGCTCGAGGGCAACCCGGGCGACACCGTCGCCTTCGGCTCCGTGCTGATGCTGACGGACGGCGAGAAGTCGACGATCGGCGCCCCCTTCCTGAGCGACATCACCGTCGCCGGCGAGATCGTCGAGCAGACCCGCGGCGAGAAGGTCATCGCCTTCAAGAAGCGCCGCCGCCAGAATTCGAAGCGCAAGCGCGGCTTCCGCGCCGAGCTGACCGTGGTGCGCATCACCGACATTCTCACCGGCGGCAAGAAGCCGGAGATGAAGAAGGGCGAAGCCGCTCCGGCCGCGCTCAAGGCCGCCAGCCCTGCCGTCAAGGGCAAGGCCAAGCCGGCCGCCAAGGCCGAGGCGCTCGACGCCTCGAACCTCTCGCTGATCTCGGGCGTCGGCCCGACGATCGAGAAGAAGCTGCGCGCCGCCGGCATCACCTCGTGGAACGACATCGCGTCGTGGACCGAGGCCGACGTCGCCAAGTGGGACGAAGAGCTGAAGCTGCGTGGCCGCGCCACCCGCGAGGAGTGGGTCGAGCAGGCCAAGGAGCTGCTCGCCGGCAAGCCGCCGCGGGCCAAGGCCGACCAGGCCGAGCTTGCTTCCGGCGAGGACTACTGACCCTCGCTGTCAGGTTCTCACGGGCTTCGTTTCCGAAACCGGTGGCATTTGTCGCCGATTCGGGTTACATGGACTGAAGAGTTTTCGAGGTAGGGCGTTATGGCTCACAAAAAAGCAGGCGGTTCGTCGCGCAATGGTCGCGACTCCGAAAGCAAGCGTCTCGGCGTGAAGCGTTTTGGCGACCAGGCCGTCGTGGCCGGCAACATCATCGTGCGTCAGCGCGGGACCAAATGGCATCCCGGCGTGAACGTTGGCCTTGGCAAGGATCATACCCTTTTTGCCACGGCGAACGGCCGCGTGCGATTCACGACGAAACTCGGCCGAGCTTTCGTCAACGTAATTCCGGCCCAAGAGGCCGCAGAATAAACGGCGGATAGGGAACTTTCTCGATCCGCCGGTTCCATCGAACCGGACGATCGAGAAGGGGCAAAAACCCGTCACGGGTTTCCCGAAGGTCAACGAACCGGGGGAGATGGGACCAAAGCCCATCTCCCCCTTTCTCGTTGCGCCGACGGAGAGACCCCGATGTTCCCTGAACTGACAAGAGACGACGTCTTCCGGCTCGAGACCCGGCGTCTGTGGCTGCGCTGGCCGCGCATGGCCGACGCCTCCGCGATCCTGCGGCTCGCCGGCGCCAAGGCGGTGGCGGAAATGACCGCATCGATCCCGCACCCCTATCCTTCCGGTGCGGTCGAGCCCTTCATCTTCGCGATGCGCAAGGGCAATGCGCTCGGCGAGCACCTGGTGCTGGCAGTCACGCCGCGCGACCGGCCCAACGAGCTGATCGGGATGATCGGCGCGCATCCGCAGGCGAGCGGGCGCCCCTTCATCGGCTACTGGCTCGGCACGCCGCACTGGAACAAGGGGCTGGCGACGGAGGCGGTCCAGGCGCTGATCGACACGCTGTTCTCGCTGGTCGAGATCGAGGCGATCGAGGCCGATACGCGCGTCATCAACCCGGCCTCGCGGCGGGTGCTGGAGAAGAGTGGCTTCCGCCAGGAGGGCTCGTTCCTCAAGGCGCTTCCGGCACGCGGCGGCCTCTTCCCCTGCGAGCAGTTCCGGCTCGACCGCTCGACCTGGGCGGCCCTGAAGAGCTGGGGCGCCTCGGGCTGGACACCGGCCCCGCCGGAGGGAATCCCCGACGAGGAAGCCTGCCTCGCCTGACATCGCACAAGGGCCCGCCGCAAGGCGGGCCCTCTTTTCATCCCATGGATTGCTCTCCCCGGCGCATAAGACTACCTAGGCCAGCATGAAATTCCTCGACCAAGCCAAGATCTATGTGAAGGCCGGCAATGGCGGCGCCGGCTGCGTCTCGTTCCGGCGCGAGAAGTTCATCGAGTTCGGCGGCCCCAATGGCGGCGATGGCGGGCGCGGCGGCGACGTCGTGGTCGAATGCGTCCAGGGCCTGAACACGCTGATCGACTTCCGCTTCCAGCAGCATTTCAAGGCCAAGACCGGCGAGCACGGCATGGGCAAGGACCGCCATGGCGCCAATGGCGCGCCCGTCGTGCTCAAGGTGCCGCCGGGCACCGAGATCCTCGATGAGGACGGCGAGACGCTGATCGCGGACCTGACCGAGCCGGGTCAGCGCTTCGTGCTGTGCAAGGGCGGCAATGGCGGCTTCGGCAACGCCTATTTCAAGACCGCGACCAACCAGGCGCCGCGCCACGCCAATCCCGGGCTCGACGGCGAGGAGCGCTGGGTCTGGCTCAGGCTGAAGCTGATCGCCGATGCCGGGCTGATCGGCCTTCCCAATGCGGGCAAGTCGACCTTCCTGGCGACCGTGACGGCCGCCAAGCCGAAGATCGCCGATTATCCCTTCACCACCCTGCACCCCGGCCTCGGCGTCGTTCGGATCGACGCCCGCGAAATGGTGCTCGCCGACATTCCCGGCCTGATCGAGGGCGCGCATGAGGGCCATGGGCTCGGCGACCGTTTCCTCGGGCATGTCGAGCGCTGCCGGGTGCTGCTGCACCTTGTCGAGGGCACGAGCGAACATGCCGGCAAGGCCTACAAGACGGTGCGCAACGAGCTCGCGGCCTATGGCGAGGGGCTGGCGGAGAAACCGGAGATCGTGGCGCTCTCCAAAGTCGACGCGCTGACGCCCGAAATGCTGAAGGAACAGCTCGCCCGCCTGAAGCGCGCATCCAAGCGCACGCCGATCGTGCTCTCGGCCGCGTCCGGCGAGGGCGTGGAGACGGCGCTGCGGGCGGTGCTCTCGGTCGTCGAGTCCGCCCGTGCCGAGGAAGAGCGCGAGAACGCTCCGGCACAGGAGGTCGGCTGGCGGCCCTGAGGCATCGGCGCGACCGGCGCCAGGGCTCCCTTCAAATTGCGCAGTGCAGGGAGTGACCCAGATTTCCAGCATCGTGCGCTATACGCCTGAAGACGCGCGGGAATTCGCGTTCCAGGCGGCGATTGCCGCGGGCGCAGGCGAAGCCGCGGCGAGTGCGCTCGCAAGCGCGACCGTCGCCGCGGAACGCTCCGGCCGCTCCACCGTCGGCTTTGCCCACCTGCCGGACTATCTCGACGGCTTCGCCGCCGGACGCATCGTCGGCACCGCCGAACCCGAGATCGACTTTCCGACCCCGGCAGCCATCCGCGTCGACGCCAAGGGCGGCATCGCCCAGCTCGGCTTCGACCGCGCCTTCGATGCCCTGATCGAGCGCGCCGGCCTCTATGGCCTGGCCGTCTTCATGCAGCACAACAGCTACACGGCCGGGGAGCTCGGCTACTATGCGCGGCGCCTGGCCGAAGCCGGGCTCGTCGCGCTCGCCATGAGCAATGGCCCTGCCCTGCTGACCGCTGGAATCGGGCGCAAGCCGGTCTACGGCACGAACCCGATGGCGTTCGCCGCGCCGGTAAGCAACGCGCCTCCTCTCGTCATCGACCAGGCTTCTAGCGCGACCGCCTTCGTCAATGTGCGGCGCGCGGCAGAGCTGGGCGAGGCGATTCCCGCCGGCTGGGCCGTCGATGCCGAGGGGCGGCCCACCACCGATGCCGGCGAAGCGATCAAGGGAGCGCTTCTCGCCTTCGGCGGCGCGCGCGGCGCCAATATCGCGCTGATGGTCGAGATCCTGGCCGCGGGCCTGACCGGTGGCAACTGGTCGCTCGATGCGCCATCCTTCGCCGACGGCGCGGATTCGCCCGGCATCGGCCTGTTCCTGATCGCCTTGAGCCCCGCCCTGCTGGCGCGCGACTTCCCGGCCCGGATGGCTTTGCAGGCCGAACGGCTTGCCGCCAGCGGCGTTCATATTCCCGGCCGAACGCCGATGGCCGACGAAATCACGCTGCCGCGGGCGCTGGTCGATGCGATCAAGGAACGCGGCAGGGCTTGAAAGCGGTCGCGGCGCCCCTTGCCTCCGGCGCCCACTTGCCATTCAACTCGGGGCCTTGCCTCCCACGCGAACCGGACCTGCCATGCTGATCAAAACGACGCTCTTCGCGCTGCTCTCTTCGTTGGCGTTGGCGGGACCGGCCTTCGCGCAGGCGCAGCGGCCGGCGCAGCCGGCTCCAGCCGCTCCTCCGGCCGCAGGCGCGGTCTCGCAGCCCGACAACACCACCGCGACCTATGGCGACTGGGTGCTGCGCTGCCAGCAGGGCGTCGGCACGAATCGCGTCTGCGAGATCGTTCAGACCGTCGAGCAGCAGGGCCAACGAGGACCGGTTGCCCTCGTCGCCGTCGGCCGCCCGGTCAAGGGCGAGCCCTACAAGCTGGTCGTCCAGGTGCCGCCCAATCTCACCCTCGGCAACAATGCCGGCGTGCGGGTCAGCGGCGGCGACAAGGAGGACGTCGTCGCCCTGTTCCAGCGCTGCATGCCGGCAGGCTGCTTCGGCGAGGCCAATCTCAGCGACGATGCCTTCAAGCGTTGGCGCGGACTGAGCGAGGCCGGGCAACTGCGCTATCTCGACGCGGCGAAGCGCGAGGTGACGCTGCCGATCTCCTTCCGCGGCTTCACCGCGGCCACCGACGCTCTGGTGCGCGAGCAGCCCTGAGCGCCTGACTCAGCCTTCGGCGAATTGCAGCCGGTAGAGCCGGGCATAGGCTCCATCGCGGGCGATCAGGGCGTCATGGTCGCCGGTTTCGACGATCCGGCCCTCATCGAGCACGACGATCCGGTCGGCATCGCGCACGGTCGAGAGCCGGTGCGCGATGACGAGGGTGGTGCGGCCCTTCATCAACTGTGTCAGCGCCTGCTGGACCACCCGTTCCGAGTGCGTGTCGAGTGCGCTCGTCGCCTCGTCGAGCAGCAGGATCGGCGCATCCTTGAGGATGGCGCGGGCGATGGCGAGGCGCTGGCGCTCGCCGCCGGAGAGCCGCGAACCGCGCTCGCCGACCCGAGAATCATAGCCTTCCGGCATCGCCATGATGAAGTCATGAGCCGCCGCCGCCTTGGCCGCTGCGATGATGTCGGCATCGCTCGCGCCGCGCCGGCCGAAGCCGATATTGGCTCGCACGGTATCGTCGAACAGCACGACATCCTGGCTGACCACGCCGATCTGGGCCCGCAGGCTCGCCAGCGTGACATCGCGCAGATCCTGGCCGTCGATCTCGATGCGTCCCTCGTTCGGGTCGTAGAGGCGCGGCACCAGCGCCAGCATGGTCGACTTGCCGGAGCCCGAGCGCCCGACCAGCGCCGTGGTCTTGCCGGCCTCGGCCACGAGATCGATGCCCTCGAGCCCGCGCGCATCGTCGCGGTAGCGGAAGCGCAGGTCGCGGAAGGCGACCTCGCCACCGGTGACGGCGAGCGGCTTGGCATCCGGGCGCTCGGCGATCAGCGGCTTCTCGTCGATCAGAGCGAAATAGCGCTTCAGCGAAGCGCCGGCCTCCTGGACGATGGCGTTGAGGTTGCCGAGCGAGCGCATCGGCTGGGCGGCCAGCAGCAGAGCCGAGACATACCCCGTAAAATCGCCGACGGTCGAGCCGCCGGAGGTGATGCGCACGCCGATGGCGGCAAGCACGCCGGCGACCGCAAGGCCGCCGCCGACCTCGAGCAGCGGATCCAGCCGGCCGCGCGCATTGGCGGCCTTCATCTTCAATGCCCGGATCGTCTCGAAGGCCCCTGCCGCGCGGTGCTTGAGATAGGGTTCGAGCGAATCGGTCTTGGCGACCCGCGCCCCCTGCAGGCTCTCGGTGACGAGGCTCGCCATCAGCCCGGTCTGCTCCTGCTGCGACATCGCCATGCGGCGCAGCTTCTTGCCGATCCGGCCGATCGGGCTCGCCACGACGGGAGCGACCAGGAGCACGATCAGCGTCATCTTCCAGTCGATCCAGAGCATCGCGCCGACCAGCGCGACCGCGGTCAGCACGTCGCGGATGGCGATATTGATGATCCGGGTCAGCGCTTCCTTGACGAAGGTGAAGTCGGTCGTGAAGCGCTGGGTCAGGGAGGCCGGATTTTCTCTCTGCAACTGCGCGAGGTCGGCATCGATCAGATGCGCGTAGAGCGCCGTCTGCATGTCGGCTTCGATCCGGCTGACGACGCTGTTGGTCATCACGGTCTGGGCCAGCAGGGAGAAGCCCTTGATCGCGGTGACGATGACCACGACGATCGCGACGGCGTTGACGACGCCGATCTCGATGCCGATTGACTTGGAGACCAGACGCTCGGCGCGGCGCACGAAGCCCGTGGCCTCGGCGGTGAGCGGGTCGGCGAAGGCGTCGAAGGCAGCCTTGATCAAGAGCGGATAAAGGCTCGTCGTCGCGGCGATGACGACGACCAGGCCGAGGATCATCGCGATCTGGGGGAGATAGGACCTGACCCGCTCGCGCCAGACGCGGGCGAAAAGCGCGAGGGTATCGTCCGTGACCTTGCCAATCTTCATGGGGCGCGGCCTATCATGGCCGCCATGCGAGCGCCACTGCCGGTCTTGCTCGCGACACGATGCTGACGTCCGATAGTCCGATTGATTCACCAGACATAGAGAACCCATGCCTCTCACGCCGCCGGCTCAGCCCGGACAATCCTTCGCCGAGATCGACACCCCCGCGCTGATTCTCGATCTCGACGCCTTCGAGAGGAACCTCGTGACCATGGCCGCCTTCGCGGAGGCCTCCGGCGTGCGTTTGAGGCCGCATGCAAAAACCCATAAGAGCCCCGAGATCGCCCTTCGCCAGATCGCCCATGGCGCCGTCGGCCAGTGCTGCCAGAAGGTCGGCGAAGCCGAGATCCTGGTCGCCGGTGGCGTCAGTGACGTGCTGGTCACGAACGAGATCGTCGGAGCGACCAAGCTCGACCGGCTGGCCCGCCTCGCCCGCGAGGCCCGGATCGGGCTCTGCGTCGACCATGTCGACGGCGTGCGCGAAGCGGCCGAGGCGGCG
>JAESGI010000440.1_pt1 | contig 10990 bp, 10 predicted proteins | sample 9269671 | NCBI WGS metagenome assembly JAESGI01 (sample SAMN14515641, study PRJNA621666) | algae metagenome | isolation source: Nostoc indistinguendum CM1-VF10 and co-occurring heterotrophs from gravelly... | place: USA: Clark Mountains, San Bernardino, California | collected 1998-06-05 | reverse complement strand
AGGGTTTATCAATAACTGTATCGTCTCCACTTAAAATACCGCCTGTTAAATTGATATGTGGACTTACCTCCAGAAATAAATCTTTTGGTTCATAACGCTCCCTCAACAAAAATCTATTCACACTATCATGAGACATAGGCATCAAAATTATAGTACCACAGGATTTTAATACTGATATTTTTGGCACATTTACTAGAGAAGTAGAACGTCCCGGAACACAAATTGCCGCAGCTAAATTAAAAGCAGAGAAAGCTTTAGAATTAACAAAAGAAAATTTAGCGATCGCTAGCGAAGGTAGTTTTACACCCCATCCATTAGTTCCTTACATTTACTGTAATAGAATTTACTCAATAAAATTAAGAATTGTTGCCCAAGATGTAATACCCCTGGTTTTGAAATAACTGAAATAATTCAGGGATTACCCTGTGAATTATGTCATATCCCAACCACGTTACCACTGGCCACAATTTATCAATGTAAAAAATGTGGTTTTAATGAAGAGAAACTATTTCCTAATAGTATGGAATTTGCGAATCCAGCCCAATGTATGTACTGTAATCCGTAGGGTATTCAACAGCAGTAATGGTGATTGTTGCTATCGCTGCATTTTTCTCTTGAGGAAGATTATTTGATGGTGTACTGTCAGTGGATAATGTACTTTGCCTATCATTATATTGCGGACGCATTTATGCCCTCAATCTTCAAGAGGCGAAAATTAAGTTAACTCAGATTGGTATAGTCATATTATTGAGGCGCAATCTAATAAACCTTTATTGGTTTATCGTAATTTCACGCCAATTTTTTACATGGAGATACGGCTCATGGCTACTCTGCACCGTTCACCTACTGATAACTGGCTTGAGTTACCTATTGCTGCATGGCAGGATACTTATGAAACACTGCATCTGTGGACTCAGATTGTGGGCAAAATCCGGTTAGCATTAACTCCTCAAATCAATCATTGGTGGCACTCAACTTTGTATGTCACGCCCCGTGGACTCACAACCTCGACAATTCCCTATGGTAGCCGTAATTTTCAAATTACCTTTAATTTTCTGCTTCATCAACTCCTAATTGAGACAAGTGATGGTACGACAAGAATCATTGAACTGGCTCCCCAATCTGTGGCTAACTTCTATCAAGCTGTAATCAATGCTTTAAAAGAAATCTCCATCGACATGCGGATTTGGACAATGCCCCAGGAAGTTGCTGCTCCAATTCCCTTTGAGCAGGATGAGAAACATACCGCCTACGACAGGGAATATGCTCAACGGTTTTGGCAAATTTTAGTTCAAACCGAGCGCATCTTGAGCCAATTTCGCTCTGGTTATGCTGGAAAATGTAGCCCTGTACATTTTTTCTGGGGCAGTTTTGACTTAGCAGTGACCAGATTTTCCGGGCGACGCGCTCCACAACATCCAGGTGGTGTACCCAATATGGCTGATTGGGTAACGCGGGAAGCGTACTCGCATGAGGTCAGTAGTTGTGGTTTTTGGTTTGGCGGTGGCGGACAAGAAGCTTTATTCTATGCCTATGCTTACCCAGAACCTGAAGGATTTAAAGATTACCCCATTGAGCCACAAGAAGCGAGTTATAGCTCAGACATGAGAGAATTTATCCTGCCCTATGAAGCAGTGCGCCAAGCTAACGACCCAGATGCAATGGTACTTACGTTTTTACAATCTACATACGAAGCAGCAGCCAATTCAGCACAATGGGATCGTGCTGCATTAGACTACGCTCCAGTACTGAAAAGCTAATTTCAAACAATCTTTATCAGTAAATCTGTTCAAAATTCAATGTGGCTTCTAAAAACACCTGCCGCGATCGCATTAAAGGTTGATGTGTGTAGTCAGCCCAAACAAGAGTAGCCTTGGAGATGAAGCCAGCACTCATGGTAAAGTTGATCGCAGATTTTAAGCAGGTGTAGATCCGCCAAGCGTATTTCTGTAAGCCTCAGCAGTTTCTGTGCCAAAACCACCCAGGGCGGCCGCATCATGTTAATAAGCAAATTATATTCTCAATAAAGTTAAAAGTAATATCATTAGCTCTTGCTTATTGCGAAAAATTTAGGCGTTGGCGTAGCCCGCCGCAGGCATCGCTTTGGGGCTTAAAAAACAATCAAACGCGAAAGGAAAGATTTTTTCGTTGGTTCTTAACTTTCGTTGTGATCAAGAGTAATTTAGATGCGTTTGCCCTGCAAAACCACCAGCTTGGACATGACAAAGTAGCGATTGAATGATTGGCATAGCAATGCTCATACCAAATAATGAATTAAATCCTGCAACAACCACTGGTGCTGACAATATAACATTCTTCTTCAACAAAGTCATTCAGGTTAAGATTGACTGAGCCTCTGTACCAGTCTTTATAATTGCGATCGCAATTTGGGCATTGCTACAGTTACATTTTCTATGGGCATGGTCGAATGGCATGGTGATGCCTAAATCCCTGGTATTCCTAGATGAAAGAATGTAGGGTTGCAGGTATTGGGGAATTAAGAAGATGTTGAACTCCTTGATGCACTCGCATTCAATTGTCTGAAACATACTCAGCCTACACCATGCCCTGACAAGGTTTCACATGAATCTTCGTGCCATTCGGTTCAGGTACTTCGATTCTCAAGGGGTTAGAAAACAAACCAGAAGTTGCTAAACAGTATTGGCAAGAATTATTTGAGAAAATTCTGGACTTTACGCCAGTTTATGCGCATATTTAGCTTTGATAAGTATTCCTTAAGGTTGCTTGCGTTGACTTATTGCCATCTTTTATGCGTTCGCTGATGGTTTTAGGAAACTTTTTCGAGCTTATTATCAGTTAATTTAGATAGCTTTTTACGTTTCAATACTAAATGTGTGCTAAATGTGCCGAGAGCAAGTAAGCTCACAATAGATGTGGGTTCAGGGACACTGATTATAGTTGCAGAAAACCTAATGGGTAATTCACTATCTTCTGTTCCCAAATTTTCAAAACCTGGTGTCAACGGTGGTGCAGAAAAAACCTCTAAATAACCCGGTGTCGGCAAGAAACTAGCAAAAAAAGGACTCACAAAGTTTCCTCCTGATGTAGAATAACCAAAACCATCACCCGTTAACTGTTGACTATTAAGACTAATTAAATTATCAACATTAAAAGGTTCGTTGCCTGGGATTGGAGTCCCTGCGGGTTGTAAAGCAGTAATTGTTTCACCATTACGTATACCAGTAATTCCAGAAATTAAGTAATAACCTAATTCGTTAGGGGTGTCATTAGTAGTGAAAGTTCCGTTCGCTTCTATACCAGTACCAGAATAATTCCAGTTCCAATCTAAAGCAGAGGCGGTTTGCATTGTTCCAAAAACTAAGCCAAACGTGGTAGTGAGGGCTGTAGCAGATAGTAGAGCTAGATTTTTCATAGAGGTCGTTAGTGCGATTGCTTTCAACATACCAAGGGTGATCCCGGTTCTTGTAGAGAGTTCCCATGTATTATACGGAAACTGATGAGGTTAGTATTATTTAAGCAAAGAGAATTCAAGAAGCTTTGTGCCTAGTTCAATATGGGTTTTCGGTATTCTGCACCGCTAAGGGCTAATTGCATCTAACAAAAACAAACCCACATCTTTATGCAATGGTTCATTATGCTGTGGACAAGCCGTTGAATGTAAGCATCTTGGACAACCAGCTTCACAATCACATTCGGCTGCTAAAGCGTAAGATGCAGCAGCAAATTTTGTGAAGTCGGAGAAAATAGCTTCTGCTGCCCCATTCCCACCTTCACAGGTGTCAAAAAAGTAACCAATGTTCCTGCTTTCTTTTTGTATGGCCAATTCATCTACATCCAAACTGGAAGATAAAACTACCAGAGGCACAGCTTTAACTATCTGGTGTTGGACACTATGCAGTGCCGTCATTTCAGCAGTGCTACTCCACAATGATTGATAAAGTTCTGGAACCTCACCTCCATTGGCGGTCATAATTTCTTGTTTACATTTATTGACAGTTATTTGCAGAGCTTTTTGCAACGGCTCATTTAACTCTACTAGTACGCAAGGCGCTTGGTATTTTGTAACGTATGGCTCTGAAAATGCGATTTCTTTTTGAAGTTTTGTCACTTCTGCTGCACTCAGCGCCTGCTTACACAATGAACAGCTTTTTCCTTCAAGTGGTTTTTTATAATTAGCACAACGTTGGTTTTTGCAGGTCATTCCGTAGGTACGCCTCATCAATCTATAACCAATTACAGAATTCGTAATTTCTCCCCAGACAAGAGTTAAACGTAAACGAGCATCTTTGATATTAGTAGGGATAATTTTCGATTCCGCCAAGGTAGAAAGTGGTTGAATATCTAATTCTGACTCCGCTTCAGTAAATAAATCTGTATCTTTTCCTAAAAATGTTAGTATTGCTTCTCCTTTGTCTGAATTTAGGCTTTCACTACGGTATGCTATTAATTGCCCACTTTCATCTTGCACCATATATATGGCTTCGGGAAATACTTCTCGATGGGCTAACGGCAGCGACATACTTTCTAAAATTTCGCCCGTATGTTTGTTAATTAGAGAAATTGACCTTTGAGTGCTGCTTCTGATATTAATTTCTTTATGAGGATAACCTCTTCCCCAGAGTTTTCCGTTACCACTTAAGAAAATTTTGTTTTGTTGTAAAAGAGAATCTGCAACTGCATCGGCTGTTTTTCCAAAACGAGTATTGAGTTCTCCTAAAGTTAAACTACTTTCAATGCAACCACATTCTAAATGTTTACCTAGAATTGTTGGATAGTCAGGGTTAAATGCAGAAGATTCAACTTCTCCTGATAGTAACTTTTGGTTATGTCGAGCGTAGTATACATCAATGGGGTTTTGTCCTAATGGCAGATAAATCACTAGTCCGTGCTGTTTGCGTCCGGATCGACCTACTCGTTGCCAAAATGACATCAGGCTACCTGGAAATCCCCGAATTAGACAGCAATCTAGTTCGGGTAAATCGATTCCTGCTTCTAGGGAAGAAGTTGAAATAATTACCTTGATTTGTCCACCTTGGAGTTTTTGAATAATCTCGCTACGGCGATCGCCCATTAAGGAACTGTAGAAAACTGCTACCTTGGAAGTTAAATAACCTAATCCAATGCGTTGTGTTTCTCGTTGGATTAACCCAAGTAAGCCTTTGACAGCTGCACGAGAATTACAAAAGACAATGCCGCTCAAGTTATGCTGCAACCAGGAAATCACTATTTTAGTAGCTTCAACATTAGCTGCATTGTTTGGAGCCAGAGATAATAAGGTACGTCCTTGATGGGGAGCACCACTATCCTCAATCAAGTGTAATCTTTGGGGTTGATGGGTTCTGCCGCTAAATCGCAATGCCATATCTTGAGGATTTCCGATCGTGGCACTAGAACAAATAAATTGCAGTCTTTGGGAATTACCACCAACCGCATTAACTGCTAACCTTAGTCGTCGCATGAGATTAGCAAAGTGTGCGCCAAAAGCCCCAGTATAGGTATGGCTTTCATCAATTACACAGTAGCGCAACTGTCTTAAAAACTGTCGCCACCCAACTCCCTCATCCCGACGGCGCACATTATAAAGATAGTAATGCAATAAGTCAGGGCTGACTGCCAATATGTTTGGAGGGTTGGGGATAAAAAAACGCTGCCGCTCAGTAGCTGGCGTATCTCCCGTCATCAGTGCGAGTTTGAGGCGATTGTTGGGCATTGCTTTGACAAGCGACTGTAACTTTCGCATTTGGTCAAGAGCTAATGCTTTAAGTGGGAAAATATATAATGCTGTTGTTTGCGGTTGCTTAATACACGATTCCAAAATAGCCAGGTTGTAGCACAGCGTCTTTCCGCTTGCTGTAGGCGTAGTGATACTCAAGTCAAACCCAGCACGTAACTTCGTTAGAGCTTCTAATTGGTGGGAATAAATCTGGGTGATACCGTTATTCTGTAACGCTAAACGTAAAGCAGGTGGTAAATCGCCCGGTAGGGGGTGAATTATCCCTTGGTTAGCATTTTTGATATCTATCGCCCTAATGCTTGCAATCAGTTCTTGCGCTACAGACTGAAATCTTACCTGGGGGATTTGTTGAATCCGCTCCGCAGTTGTTGTGATTGCGGCGTTGTTCTCTTCAAGGAATGTTGCCGAAGAAACTAAGTTGGCGTTACTTGGTTTAATTGAACCCAAAGCTAGAGCCTGCTCCCAATCTCCAAATTGGGTTGGCTTAACTTCTTCTACAAACTTGACAATCAACCGCCTGCCCAATAATGCCATTACCTCCCCAACTCCATACTCCGGTGAGTAAACATATCTACCTGCACTTAGCCATTCAGGAGGTTCTGGAACAGTTTGGTTGGCGGCACGGATAATTGCGGCGTAATCGGTTGGTTTGTTATTAGTCACAAATTTATGTTTCTGCTAGCAGTAAATTATTTGTTACTGACTGCCAGTATACGACTTAATGGCAAGCACCAAATGCCCACCCGTCCAGACGGTGGCTCCCAGATTATCCAGGATAACCAGAATTTTGAACAGCATCAGAAGCAATAAATCAGGACTTATTATCTCTTATGTCAGGATTTGTTAATTTATTCAGAGTGATTCAGCTATTTACCCCCAATTTTGTAAATATAGATACAGAAATTATTTATTTTACTCTTTCTGGTCTAGTTGGAGAGAGTAATGCTTGCAAGTTTTAATAGATTACAGACACAGAAAGCCTATGTCCCATCAAACAGTTTCGGTTAATTCGACCGCCCCGACTCTGGCAAACCAGATCACTTCAGGTTGGAACCCCGTCTGCCACATCACGTACAACCGAGATACCTGGGTAAAGTTGCTCCAACCACCCAGTGACTATGCCTTTGATGAAGCCAAGTTGCTCTGCCAGGAATCCCCAGTTACCTGGATTGCCTGGGTGCCAGATTACGGTGAGGTGGTACTTGATCGGAGTGATTTCTATTGTTAATTAAAAGCACGGTTGATATACTTACCAGCTATTTCGCTAACGTTTTATTTGCCAGGTTAACAGTGCAAGGTTAAGGTCTGGCTGGTATGGGCAAGTAAGTAATTCAGGTATTAAACAGGTTGAGTGTGATGAACGTCGATTCGGCTATTGATTGGGATGAAATATTTGAGTATCTGCCGGGGACAGTGGTAGAACTCAAAAATAATCCTGGGGTTTTGCATCAGATTGATTATTATGAAACCACGATGGTTCCTCCAATCTGGTTGGTGAATAATCCGCGTCCGCGTTACCCTCACGAGTTGCAAATTGTCTCTCGTCGTGACATCCAGGTTTGTGACATAGGGTCGCAGGTTGTTGCATTCTGAGCAAGTGCTGCCTCTGGTATTTAGCGTGAATTAACCACCAAAAATTGAACTTGAATTTTGAGAATTGAGTGCAGCTTGGCTAATAACCTCTAACAAGAACAAACCTACATCCTTGAGCAGTGGTTCATTTTGCCCAGGACAAGCAGTTGAATGTAAGCATCTTGGACAACCCATGTCACAACCACATTCACTAGCTAAAGTATAAGCTGCGGCTGCAAACTTGGGAAAATCTGTGAAAATGGCTTCTACTGCACCATTACCCCCATCACAAATATCGAAGAAGTAACTTTTCCTCTCTACGAGACGCCAAAGGCGAACGCTTGAATTTGGTAGGCTGGGCAATCGCTTGCGTCTCTAAGAGTTGCCTGCCTTCGGCATCGCTTGTAGTTGATAGGGGCGATTAGCTACCCTCTTGTAGTTACGCTATCGCTGGTAAGGCTGAACACCTTATTTAAATACCAGGATTTTTAAATTGAAAGGTTCCTGATTCGTAGTCACTTAAAGATGAGTATTGAATAGGCAGTGTAGTTTCCAAACTCAGCAGCTTCCATCATACTGATAAGCAAGATTAGATTTCCGTCGCTACTGTCTTTGTGCCTCCTGCTATAAGTGGAATCATGCGATGGCGATTTGTGGCATTGGAAAAGTCAACTTCCCCAATTAATGATGGATGACAACCTAACCAGTATGTAGATTGGAGATAACCTCCTTCCAGTTTCATTAATGGCAAATTATGCTTCTCTAGCACCTTTTGAATTCGCTCAAATGCTGTCGGCAGTTGGTTAAAGGGAATATTAGGAAAAGTGTGATGCACTGCATGATAATTTAGTCCACCCATTAACCAACTAACTAAAGAATTAGTTTCAATATTACGACTTGCAAAAAGCTGCGTTAATTGGTGAGAGGTAAATTTTCCCCATAGCCCGTAGTGTTCCAGGTAATCGCGTGTCTGCGCTATGATGCCAATTATCCGTTCTAAAATGAACCAAAATAGAACGTAGCGCAGTATCTCTCCTTGAAAAATTGCCAGCATTAACATAATACTATGCACAAACACAATACCTGTAACATCCAGCAGTATCTGTCGCCGCATACTAACTACTAGGTTTTGGAAGCGTATACCCTTAATAAAGGTTTTAATAATTAGCCCCACTCCCCCTAAAATAAAAATATTGCAAAGCCATTGATGACTTACATACCAACGCAGTATAGGGTGTGCTTGCTGGTATTCTTGCCAAGTCCATTGCAGTCGTTCTGGATCTTGTAAGTTAATTCCATTCCAAGCATGATGTAAGCGGTGTAGTTCTGCATAGATACTGTAAGGCCACAGCATAGGCCAACTTATCAACCGAGGCATGATTCTATCAAACCAGTTCCAACCTGTTAGGGTTTGATGTGTCATATCATGGGTACAAATCAGCAAAAAGCCATAAAAAACTCCCGCTAACATTGTTGCAGCCACAAATAAAATACCGTTTGGTAATGACCAAGCTAACATAACAAAGCTCAGAAATATCAAGCCCAATATACTAAAACGTCGCAATCCGGCTTTCGGATTAACTTGGTGTAAATCGGCAGTGACTCGCTGTAACTCTTGAGCGATACTATTTAGATTCATGGTGCGTTCACGAAGTGTGCCGAAGGTATCGCCCATAACCTACCTCACCTAAATTTATGATCTAAGTTGCTATTAGCTTATCGCAACTCACCGATTTATTAGGGGTATTTTTATTTAGTGAACCTGCTTCTGTAAAGCGTTTTATTTGCATTGGCTTCTGTGTGGCAGGTGTACTGGGACTTAGGTTAGTATCAAGCCGTTAATCCTACCAGACAGAAGCCTGACTTTTTCTATTATCTTTTTGGGGTATTGCATAAAGGCAGGATAAATTGGCGGTTGAAGCTATTGAAAATTTGTGGCAAATTGAAGATGCTTGCTTTAGTGACGGTGGTCAGCAAGCACATGATGCGGGTATTTTTTTACTCAAACTTAATATAGGAAAAAGTCTTGTTTCAGGTTAGAAAACCAGGAACAGCTTTCTTAGACCCAGTTAAGAATTGAACAAGGCAGCTTTGCTGGAGACAGAGTGGAATATCAACTAAATAAATATAACAATAAGCTGGTGTACATCAATACATCAGCTTATTTATCAGGTAAAATTTCTATCCAGTTCTCGTGTAATGGTCGTGTTCACAGGCTGCTGATAACCTTTGCGACACCACAAGCGGCTTGGGTCAGTCTGCTGCACCAGGGTTCTTCGACTGCCATCCGCAGTTGCTGAAGAGACTCGTACTCACTGTATGCGCTGTGGGTATGCTTTGACTCGGGCGTTCGTTCAGCGCGTTGGGCGTGCGTCCCGATGGAAGAGCTGGTCAATAAGCGCAATACGTGACATCTGTTTGAACAGCAGATACCCTAGCATCCCGCCTAGTGTATTTGCAAGAAGATCATTAACATCGGGAACGCGCCAATTTCCCAGGGTAACGTTAGTGACGAACTGCGTGAGTTCTATGGCTAGGGAGAGTTTAAACGTTTGCCGCGCGATGGTGAGGACAGACGAGGATGTTGGTAAGAGCAACGGGAGAAACACACCAAGCGGAACCATCAGGATGACACTTGATAAGAAGCTGCGAAGATCAGCGGTAAGGATCGGTATTGCGTTAATAAACCCAGGATTTTGTGGAGCATACCTGCCAATCTGGATCTGAAGTGGGAGCAACACAAGATAAAGAACGGCAAGGAGGTAGATCACGAATGCAGTTAAAATTGCCAACCGGAAAACACTCAACCTTCTGCCTTGATAGACAGTAAGGTACAGCAGGGTAGCAAGGTACGCCACAAAGAGAAACACAAGTATGGGAGCAGACGGAATCGAAAAGCTGATGTTCATCGGGTGAACTCCTTCGTTAGGGTGTGCAACGCGCTTGATGGTGAAGACAACGATACTAAGAGCCGTGGCTGATAAGTAGGTGGGAAACCAGTCATTGATTTCTAACCTAACTGAATACGCAAGGCAACCATCTGCTCCGTTCGCTCTGCTGAAAAGACGAGGATGTTTGCTAAAAGTTGCATTCTATGTGGTGCAGATGCACCAAGGAGGTGTTCACAAGGATTGAAAACAGGTTGAGCAATCGATCAGGATACTGGAAAACAATTGGGTACGGAGATGAACAAACAGGCGAACTATTATTTAGCTGCCATTATGTAGTATTTTATAGGCATTCCAGAGCATAGCTTCTTTGGATAAAATAAAAAATTCAGTCGTTTCTAAATTGTCAGTCTCTTTGAGTAAAGTTTACTTGTAAGTTTTTTGCTCGATAAAACTCAAAAGTTCTTCCTCAAACGCATTCAAATATGGTCGCTTCAGTTCCCCCAGATACTTCAGTACAGCACGGGCTGCTTCTTCTAAATTCTCGTTTTCTCGTAACCTACTGATGCGATCGCAAATTACTTGCATCTGCTGACATTCCGCAGGCAAATAGTTGAGTGTTTTGAGGTGGTCGATTTTTACAGTGTACTCCCCATCCCACATTGTGACTGTGCAGCTGAATTCGCCTATAGAACCCATTTGATATCTTTTTTCTAGCTAGCAGCTAGTCTTCTGAGCATCAATCTGATAAAACAAAGCTTGAGCTTGGCATTGGCACGAGCGAGTGTCCGGTCAAAATTTTTGACTAAACTTT
>JAESGI010000439.1_pt1 | contig 11034 bp, 8 predicted proteins | sample 9269671 | NCBI WGS metagenome assembly JAESGI01 (sample SAMN14515641, study PRJNA621666) | algae metagenome | isolation source: Nostoc indistinguendum CM1-VF10 and co-occurring heterotrophs from gravelly... | place: USA: Clark Mountains, San Bernardino, California | collected 1998-06-05 | reverse complement strand
TGAGCATCGATATTAGCTAAACCGCCACCATCATTGAAGACGTTGACTAAATCATCTTTCCCATCTGCGTTAAAATCGCCGGCTAGCCATTTTTGAGTATCCCAAAACCCGCCTTGCCCAGTTGCCCATCGCTGGATACCAAAACTCTCACCATTAGATAAGTGAGCATCGATATTAGCTAAACCGCCACCATCATTGAAGACGTTGACTAAATCATCTTTCCCATCTGCGTTAAAATCGCCGGCTAGCCATTTTTGAGTATCCCAAAACCCGCCTTGCCCAGTTGCCCGTCGCTGGATATTAAGAAAGTTTACAGTACCACTGATAAAGTACTGCCCCAAACTGCCGTAATCCGTGTAGCCAGTTAGAAGAGGATTTTCTTTTCCTATACCATCAATTTTGAGGTAATAATTTCCAGCAACGACATTTGTTGTAATACTTGCAGATAGTAAATCTGTTGGATTGGACGATGCAATTAAGGTACCAGCAGAATTGTATAGCTCTGCCAAAATGTCTAAGTTTGGCCCTCGACTAAAAGGATTCACTATCAAGCTAATCTGACCAGTACCTGTGACAAAACTATAAAAATCTAGATCTGTATTGCGCTCAATAGAGATAGCATCAGCCGTATACTTCTCATCACCGAATGTATCTTTAGCAAAAACAAAGGTAGGAGTATCACTATTCAAGTTGAAAGAACCAAAACGGGCGACTCCTCCGGCTTCTTCACCATACCAATCGTAACTGCTACCGCCGATCGCAACACGCACCCCCCAGCGAGTATCATCACTGCCGCTCTTAATCAGATCGTTAATATCTGCTGGAGCCTGCGTTGTGACATTAACATTAAATGGGCTGAAATCCTCAGCGACACGGTGCCAGATATACTGAATTCTTTCAAGTTCAACTGAGCTAAAGGATGCTGTATCGCTGTCGAAGTCGAAGGCAGGCGTGATAATGTTAGCCAGACCTTCACTTGTGTTCCAGGAAGTACCAGAGGTGATATTGCCGTCGAAATCTAAATAAATTGTCTGATTAGCTCCTAGTAAGGTGTTGAGGAAGAAAGTTTTAGACAGGTCTAAAAAAGCTGATACTGACATGTAATTTCATTCTTAAAGGAAACCTCTATTAATTTCTCAATATCAAGCAGATAACTTTACGTGTTTTCCTATGCAATCTTTACAAAAAGTTAGAATCTGCTCTCACCGATACTGGAAATATTTGCATGGGCACAGATGGCGCAGAGAAGGTAAAATTATAATTAAAAATGTTAAGAATTTTAAACAAACTAATCAATGTCCAGCATTTCTCTTGACAAAAGTAACTCTCATGTTGTCGTTATCGGTGCGGGAATAGGTGGACTGACTGCTGGAGCATTATTAGCTCATAGAGGTTACAGCGTCTTAATTTTGGATCAGGCCCTTGTACCAGGAGGCTGTGCTTCGACGTTTAAACGGCAGGGATTTACCTTTGATGTGGGCGCAACTCAGGTGGCGGGGTTGGAACCAGGGGGAATTCACCACCGCATTTTCTCAGAATTAGAAATAGATTTACCGTCAGCAACGCCTTGCGATCCTGCTTGTGCGGTCTATTTACCTGGGGAAAGCACACCCATTAATGTCTGGCGCGACCAAGAGAAATGGCAAGAGGAACGACAAAAACAGTTTCCTGGTAGCGAACCGTTTTGGCAATTGATGGCAACTTTGTTTGATGCCAGTTGGGAATTTCAAGGGCGCGATCCGGTGCTACCACCGCGTAATTTATGGGATTTGTGGCAACTAGCGCAAGCGGTGCGTCCCAGTACATTAATTACTGTACCCTTCACTTTGTTTACGGTAGGAGATGCTTTACGGTTATGTGGACTGGGAAATGACCAACGACTGAGAACTTTTTTAGATTTGCAACTAAAGCTATACTCCCAGGTGGATGCAGAGAACACAGCGTTACTTTATGCTGCCACAGCGTTGAGTGTATCCCAACTGCCCCAAGGATTGTTTCATCTCCAGGGAAGTATGCAAGTATTAAGCGATCGCCTGGTACAATCCTTAGAAAGAGATGGCGGCAAATTGTTGATGCGCCACACTGTAGAACAAATCAAAGTAGAAAACGGCAAAGCTACTGCTGTAGTCATTAGAAATCAGAAAACTGGCGAAGTCTGGACAGAAGCCGCCGACCACATAGTTAGCAATGTCACCGTGCAAAACTTGGTGCAGTTATTGGGAGAACAAGCGCCATCTGGATATAAAAATCGGGTGCAAAAACTACCCCAAGCATCGGGCGCGTTTGTGGTTTATTTGGGTGTAGATGCCAGCGCGATTCCGCCTGAATGCCCTCCCCACCTGCAATTTCTGTACGATGTCAATGGCCCCATTGGCGAGAATAATTCCCTGTTTGTTTCCGTCAGTCATCCTGGAGATGGCCGCGCACCGGAGGGGAAAGCGACAATTATTGCTTCTTCATTTGTCGATCCTGCACAGTGGTGGCAGACTGAAGATTATGAAGGACTAAAAGAAAAGTTTACCCAAGAAGCGATCGCTCGTCTTGCTCAATACTTCTATCTCAAACCAGAAACGATTATTTATCAAGAAGCGGCAACACCGCGCACTTTTGCCCATTTCACAGCTCGCGATCGCGGTATAGTTGGCGGTATTGGTCAAAGAATTCCTACCTTTGGCCCCTTTGGGTTTGCCAATCGTACACCCATCCAAAATTTGTGGTTAGTTGGTGACTCCACCCATCCCGGCGAAGGTACTGCTGGGGTGAGTTATTCGGCGCTAACAGTAGTTAGGCAAATTGAAAAAGAGGCAAGGGGGCAGGGAGCAGAGAGCAAGGGGGATAACAAAGAATTGGGATTCTAACCACACCTGTTGCATTAGGGGACTTCCAGAGAATAAATTACCCAATTTATTCAAATGATATTTTTCTTTTCACCCTTCCCCCTGCCCCCTGCCCCCTGCTCCCTGCCCCCTGCCTCTTCGTTAAAAAGTCCTCCCTCCTTAGCAGGCAAGTCATACTTGTAACCGATGGCAAGAGGGACGAAGAACTGGTCAAATTAAGTTATTGTTGCGAATGCTGGAGTAATGACAGACAGCGTTTTAATTCTTGGTGGACGGGGGCGGATTGGCAGCACTGTTGCTCAGGATCTCGCTACTCATACGCAGGCTCAAATTACGATTACTGGACGTTCTGCGGAATTTGGGAAGGCTGTTAGCTTATCTTCAGGAGGACAAGTTGAGTTTTTGGTGTTGGACTTGGCAGAAGTTGACAAGTTGCAAGATGCGATCGCAAACTCTAACTTAGTCATCCACTGTGCAGGCCCATTTCACTATCGAGATACTAATGTTCTCGAAACCTGTATTGCTCAAGGCGTTAATTATCTAGATGTCAGTGACCATCGTTCTTATACCAGCAAAGCTCTCAATTTTAGTGAACAGGCTGCTGCTGCTGGTGTGACAGCAATTATTAATACTGGTATTTTTCCTGGTATTTCTAACAGCATGGTACGTCAAGGTGTTGAACAATTTGATAAACCAGAAAAGATCCATTTAAGTTATTTAGTTTCCGGTTCTGGCGGTGCTGGCATTACAGTCATGCGGACAACTTTTCTTGGATTACAGTATCCTTTTGAGACTTGGATAGATGGAAAATGGAAGATAATCAAGCCTTATAGTGAAAGAGAATTAGTTGATTTTCCACCTCCCTATGGACGCACCGGAGTTTACTGGTTTGATATGCCAGAAACCTTTACACTGCCCAAAGCTTTCCCATCAGTAAAAACTGTAATTACTAAGTTTGGCTCTGTTCCCGATTTTTACAATCACCTAACCTGGATTGCGGCACATATTTTTCCCAAGTGGTTAATGCAGCGTCGTTACATGATTGAATTTCTGTCTCATGTCAGCCATTCGATGACAGATGTCACTAATAATTTTACTGGAATTGGTGTAGCAGTTCGTTCAGAAGTTACAGGACAAAAAGATGGTGAAACCGCCGTTTATTGTTCAACTGTAGTGCATGAAAATACAGCAGTGGCTTCTGGCTGTGGTACAGGTAGTATTGCCCAATTATTGCTAGAAGGTAAACTCAAGAAACCAGGTGTTTTTGCTGTGGAAGAAGCACTACCAACAAATTTGTTTGAAGAGGTAATGCAAAGTCGAGGAATTAAAGTTAATCACAGTTGGTTATAGGTTAATAGGCTTGGGTTAAGCACACTGGGTGGAAATTTCATAGGATTTCACAAAATATTTAAATACACAGGTAGGGGCGTACATCTGTACGCCCCTACTATAGGTAAAAATTAATATACCTTGCGATAGAAGGAAAAACTGTACCTAAACATATAGGATGCCTGTGAGCCTGAAATATTGAATATATTTATACATGACTAAGGCTTATAACAGCACAATAGGAGGGGTTTTTCGTGCAAAAAATTCTATTAAATTTAAAACAAGCATTGTATTCAACGTTTTTGGTTATTGGTTTAATTATTTTCATTAGCTTGTCAGGTTCTTTCATTTTTGTTCAGCAAGCTAGTTATGCAACTACTCTTGAAGAATTAAAGCTAATACCCCCTGAGTATAAACCAAATTCTGAAGAAAAAATTAATCGTGCTAACGAATTTGACCCAGGTATTGGTATTCAAGAAGAAGAACGACAAGAAGCTTATGAGCAAGCAATAAAAGATTCAAAAAATCTTACTACTTTAGAGAAGACTTACGAAAGGAATTTGAAGGCTGAACAAGCACAAAATCCCCCAGAAACTTTTGGTGAGAAAGCGAAAGAAGTTATTGAAAAGGTGACAGGTAAATAGGAAATATAGACCTAACTCTTAACCCCCTCTCTTGTAGGGAATGGGAGTAATATTCAAAGCCTCTGTCCGGTTTTAAGTTAGGTTTAGAAGATTAAATTGTAGGGTGTGTTATCGCCGAGAGTACGGCACCACTAAAAACTTAAAGTACGTTAAGCTTTGATATGCCACACCCTACAAACAAAAATTGCTTTTACTCAAATTCATCTATTGTGGCAGGAGGAGTAGCGTTTCTCCGATTAACATTAACAATATTGCGCTCATACCACTTCATTAATGGAGTTGCACTAATGCCATGTATAATCACAGAAGCCACAATAGTAGTGTAAGTTATCCAAGCAATTTGTTCGGCTGCTTCACCTTTTAAGCCATTACCAAACGCATAGGCAAGATAATATAAAGAGCCGACGCCGCGAATACCAAACCATCCAAACAACCACCTAGTTCCTGGGTGCATGGTTCGGCGGTGTGCCTCTACAGGGCGTTTACCTATTGTGCTAATCCAAACTCCTACAGGTCGGATTATGAATAATAATAAAATTATAACTAATAAAGATTGCATACCATACTTAAGGATTGGCTGCAATAATAATATTGAACCCAATACTAAAATTGTCCCAACTTCTAGGAGCTTTTCAACTTGCTCAACAAATTCCAACTGTGCTAGCGGTTTTTCAGGATTTCTGTAACTGCGTTGGACAACTAAGCCAGCAACAAATACTGCCAAAAATCCATAGCCATTCACCATTTCTGTTAAAGAATAAGTTAATAGAATTGTGCTGATAGCAATAAAATCTTCCATTAACTTATCGGCAGGACGGCGTTTTTGAATTCTTTTTTCAATCCAAACTATAGATTTGGCAACAACAATTCCCATAACAATACCAGCTGCGATCGCCCAAATTAAATCAACCGCAATCCACTCTTTAAACCAGTTGCCCCAGTTATCATCTTTTAATGCATGAATGCCAAAATAAACGAAGGGAAAAGCTAAAGCATCATTTAACCCACCTTCAGAAGTTAAACCAAATCTCAACTCATCTTGGTCATTTGTATCGGTAAGTTGTACTTCTGATGCTAATACTGGATCGGTAGGTGCAAGAATTGCTCCTAATAAAATTGCTTCTCCCCAATTCATTCCTAAAAAGAATTTACCCACAACAGCCAGAGCAAAAATTGAAATTGGCATCAGAAATATAACCAATCGGGCTGTAATACCCCAATCCCCCAATCTTAAAGGACGAACTATTTTTAAACCGCAGCTAAACACAGAAATAATTACTACAAGTTCTGCTATTCTTTCCAGCAGTTCGGCATTAAAAACTTCATCTCGACGTAATTGTATCAGTCCAAAGGCGTAAGGGCCAAGCAAAATACCAACTATTAGGTAGATAATGGCAAAAGAAAGAGGTAAGCGAGAAATCCAACCTGACCCTAATGTGACTATCAGTAGAAGTAGACCAATCACAAATAGGTCAATAATATAGATATCTACCATATAGCGATTTATATAAAAATTAGGCGTTACTTTGTAAGCTTAGTAGTAATAGCTTGATGTTAGAACTTACCTATGGGCAGATTTTCTTGAATTGCAGATTGGGGATTTAGACCCGCTACCAAATTGGAGAAAAAAGGAATAGATAAATGTAGCGTTGGCTTTGCCCAACCTAGTACAGATACTTCTTCAAGGGGTGGGAGGGATAGTCACCGCCCCGCGTCGTTAACTGATGACAGTTGACGGTTAACACTCATCAGTCAACGTGAAATCCCATCCCCTTTTATGGGTGGGATGAGCTTAATCAAATATCGCCCATTTTAGTACAAATATACTATAATAGATATAGCGTCCACAAAGCCTAGCTAAATGTATAACGGCTGTGTGAAAACCTTCTGGAAGATGGATTCAAGGGTTAGTTCGATGATGAAGCATTACATTCTCAACCTCAATCCCACTGCCAAGCATGAATGGGATCGGTGTATTTTACGTGACCCACTGACTGCCAAACGCCCAGACATTGCTAAATTAATTGCTGAAGCGGTTGGTGCTGATACAGGCAGTTATTTAGTAAGTGTGAATATCGAAGTTCAAGTTTTGGAGCAAGCCGCAGTCCCTCAAGCCGAACAACTCTCACTTTCATTTCCAGAAGTGAGTGTGCCGTCACAACCACAACTGCGAGAAGCGGCTTGAGCTATAGTGCAAAATTTAGCAGAAAATCAAGCCTGCCTATACAGGCTTGCTTCGTATAGCCGCAGACTTTAGTCTGACGGCTAACAAAATCATAACTTTATGAGTGGAATTAATCTTAGAACGGAAAATTAATAGCGTTAAAATTCATGAAAGCGACTGTAAATAACAAGTGGATAACGATCGCTATCTCTGCACTTCAAACATCGCCTTTTTCGCCACAATCGAGTACATTTATACTATAATATATATATAGCGTTCACTAAGCTTAGTTAAGTGTAAAACTGCTCTGTGACAGCCTTTTGCAAAATGGATTCAAGGGTTAGTCTTATACTTAAACACGACATTTTTGACCTTAGAGGAAAATTATTAAATGATGCAACTGAGTCATTATCCAGCTGCGTTGGGCGAAGCCCTTGCCGAAGGCATCGCACAAGCTGCCCAACGGGCTAATGAAATAGACTCTCAGTTGATGGCAGTGCAGCACCAAATTAACCGATTTGAAGGTAATGCGGATCGTATCGCCGCCTTTGAGATGGATTTGAAAAATGATGCTCAACGCAAGGCTCGTCGCTTTGAAGTGCTGCTTGTGAATCAGGAATATCAAATGGCAATAGACACCCAAATTCGATTAACTATCGATAAAGCAAATGCGATCGGTCATTTAGAATATCTGCGTAACCAGTTTAGTGTAGCTAAGTTGGAAGCAAGATTAGCGATCGCTCAACAACTCTCTGATTTAGAATCTCGTGAATTAGTTGGTTTGTAATCACACCTATAAACCTAGATTTAAATCTGGGGTTATTCTGCAATACACTTTGACCTCTCTCCTAAAAGGCTACGGTATACACACATCTTTCTAAAAAACCAAAATCGTCGTAGATCCCCCTAAATTCCCCGATAAATTGGGGGACTTTGAGAGCTTTTTGCCCTTTTTAAGGGCGGTTGGGGGGATCAAAAGCCGATGGTGCAACTCTAGAAGACTTGTGTATACGCCGTAGCCTAAAAACAGAGAGGCTTTGAATCTTACTCCCCTTCCCTACAAAGGAAGGGGCTGGGGGTTAGGTCTGTATATAATCTGTGAGATAGCAGTTGGGCAATTTGCTGATTAATAATTGCAACATCAAAACGCCCACTAGCAGTAGTCCGGGCATTATTGGCTATAGTTGCAGTTATTTCCGTCTCCTGAAGACAGGTGATAATTACTTGTGCAAGTTCTTGGGGTTCTCCTGGTGTCACTAGAAAACCATTAAGTCCATGTTCTACTAATTCTATTGCACCTCCAGCTTTTGCTGCAACTACAGGTTTTCCAGATAGCATCGCCTCAGCAATCACTCTGCCAAAGGGTTCTGGGGAAATAGAGGTATGTGCCACTAAGTCACAAGCTGCCATTAACTGGGGAATATCAGAACGAAATCCTAAAAATTTGACGCGGTTTTCTAATCCCAGTTCAGCAACTTGTTGGTGTAACTTTTGGACATAATCTTGTTCACCAAATAGTGCATCACCCACTAAAATCGCTGTCACTTCTGGCGGACATTTGGCAAGGGCATCAATTAAAATATGCTGCCCTTTCCAAGGTGCAAGACGGCTAAAGTGTCCAACTACAAATTTCCCTGAAAATCCTAACTGTTGCTGTAATTTATTAATATCAGATTCATCCGTTTGATATTTTTTTGAATCAAAGCCGTTATAGACAACTTCGATAATATCTGTGCGTCCTCCCGCTTGTACAAAGGCTGTTTTACTAGCTTGGGAATTAGCAATTACTAATGATACAAAACGATTAGCTAAATTAACAGCAATACGAAGATTAGTTTGGCTAAAATGCTCTATGGAAAGAATATCATGTAAATGATAAACCAGAGGGCGGCGACTAAAAAAACTTGCTAATGCTCCGACAACTAATGCTTTTTGGGTATTGGCATAGATTAAATCGTATTCACGTGCTTTTTTAACTACCTTAGTAATCAAAGGCGCAAGTTGTCCCAGACTCTTTAATCCTTGTAGCAAACTGCTTTCTTTACGAACTTGGATTGCTTGAGTTGCGAGAACTTCCACGGGGATGTGATTTTGTTGTAGTAAATCTTTAAATGGCCCATCTGCAAATAAACCAACCAAAGCGCGATCGTCATATGGTTTAGCAATATCTATTAAACATAATTCAGCACCGCCTGGTTTACCACTTTGGTCTAAGAAAAGAATTCTCATAAAGCCTCTATTTTATCTAATTTTGACCCGCATAGTGCCCCTAATATCTATTAGAATCTGACTTTTCACGGTATCTGAAAAACCTCTCTCTAAATCTCTCTCCTAAAAGGAGAGAGACTTTGAATTTTCTCCCTTCCCGTGTCGGGAAGGGGGTTAGGTTTTTGGTGGACTTTTCCACATAAATTAAAAAATCAGCTATTACAATCACTTGTTTAAGCTAATAAAATTTTCCGTACTTGTTGGGCGATTTGATTCCAGTTATAGTGCGTTTTAGCGTACTGGCGACAGGCTTCTCGTGAAGGTATAGGAATATCTCCCAATAGTGCTTGCTCTAATTTTTCAGCAATAGCTGAGGCTTCTGGCGAAGTAGTAATTAAATCGGGTGAAAACTCCGATAAAATTTCTGGCATTCCCCCAACTGGAGTACATAAAACAGGAGTACCGCAGGCTAAAGACTCGATTATTACTAATCCAAATCCTTCAAAAGATTGGCTAGGCATGAGAGTCAATTCAGCAGCTTGATAAGCTATGGGCAATTGCTCATCAGGTAGAAAACCTAAAAATTTAACGTTGTCGACTAGCCCTAATTCTATAGCCTGTTGTTGTAGTGCAGCTTGGATGTGACCACGACCTGCGATCGCTAGCCAAACATCTGGTATTCTGGGCTTAATTATAGCCAGTGCTTGCAATAATTTGTCAACTCCGGTTCGATGTACTAAGCGGCGGGATGTAAATATTATCCGGCGATTACTAGGCCAGCCTAGTTTTATACAAGCCTCCTGGGGTGATAAATTTGGCTGAAACCAGTTAATATCAACTCCACCAGGGATAATATTAATTTTGCTCCACGGTACTTGATATTTATCATGTAAAATTTTACCAAATGCTTTGCTCAAAACAATGAAGCGATCGCAGCGATTATAAGTGTTTTGTTCTATTAGCCAGTGTTTGATTAAAAGACTAAGGTTTTTATTAACCACTTCTTGCTGGCTCTCAGAAGCCCAAGGCCCATGAAAGTTAAAAGTAACTGGTACTCCCTTTGGTAAAATATCTAAAAGAGGAAAGCTATATAATGCAAAGTGCAGATTAATAGCATCTGGTTTGCTTGTTCTTGTTTTCTGAAAATTACTGCGAATCGACCATAATCTTTGCCAAATAGCACTATCAACAGAAGCCAAATTAGTCAGCTTAATCGGCGAATTTATTTCAGCCTCTGGTAGTCCGACTCCACATAATTCAACCTGGTCTTGATTTGCTGCTAATTTATGAGTTAGTTCATAAATATACCTTTCTAGTCCTCCGGGACTTTTAGGAAACCAGCCTAATCCCAGGGTGAGAATAGATGCAGATGATGAAGAGAAATTTTCTGATTTTTTTTCCACTGATGTATTTCCTATAAATATATTAAAACAGGCGCATAGCCGTGCGCGTCTATATCTGTATCCAAACTTGAATCACTAGAATTTCCAAATACACATTACTAATAAGAGTTTTTTCTAGAACACCAATTTATAAACTATTTATATGTCAACGTCAATAAAGAATTGTTGTGTTTTTATTAACTAGATAATACCGAGATAGATATATATTATACCTACCAATTAAGGAAGGTGAATGCTATGCAGGGAAAGATAAAAGCCGCTATTAAGCAATGAATACAGAAGAATTTTGTATTTATTATTACCATTTTATTTAAATTAAAAGGTAATTAGTCACAGCAAGAAGTAGGGCTTATTGAGAAAAGACTAGCCAATAAGCCCTAGTACGATGACGTAAAATCTGCTTGGGGTGGAGAACGCCCAAAAGCTAACAAATTGAAAAGTTCCTCAAC
>JAESGI010000438.1_pt1 | contig 11068 bp, 12 predicted proteins | sample 9269671 | NCBI WGS metagenome assembly JAESGI01 (sample SAMN14515641, study PRJNA621666) | algae metagenome | isolation source: Nostoc indistinguendum CM1-VF10 and co-occurring heterotrophs from gravelly... | place: USA: Clark Mountains, San Bernardino, California | collected 1998-06-05 | reverse complement strand
AGGATCGCCTTACTGTGAAAGCTACCGCCCTCTCAAACACCCAAAAAATCGCTAGTCCCATTTAAGAAAAGGAAACTTAGAACACCGATTCAGTATTCAGAGTCATGGCGAAAAACTCGAGTTTCTTTTAGGTGCAAGAAGGAAATTGTGGTTGAAATGACCTAAAAATCTGATTTTCCAGCCTCGCCTTTTATTACTGAATCGATGTTTTAGAGCTATGACATATAGGAATGATGAAGGGAAGTTAGGGTGAATTTTCGATGACACTAATGCTGGGTGCATTATACAGTACTTAGGTACTATAATAACTCTACTCCCAGTATTATAATGATGTGCGGCATCTGATGATAAGCAATGTCCACTCCTCCTAATCTTTCCCCTCAACAAATAAGTGCCTTTCCTCAACACGAAACAATCACCGGAGTTGTAGAACGTTTAACTTTTTACTCTGCTGAGTCAGGCTACACTGTGGCAAGACTGACCCGCCCCCGTAGCAACGAACTGACAACAATTGTCGGCAGCTTTGCCAATATTCAGCCAGGGCAGACTCTACAGCTAACTGGTTTCTGGCGTGACCATCCACAATTTGGCCCGCAGTTCCAAGTAGTCAACTACAAAGAAACCAAACCAGCCACTCTTACTGGAATTGAAAAATACTTGGGTAGTGGGTTGATTAAAGGTGTTGGCCCAGTCACAGCAAAACGGATTGTTGCTCACTTCGGGCTAGAAACCCTGGACATCATCGAAAACCAAATTGACCGACTTATTGAAGTCCAAGGTATTGCCAAAAAGCGCATCACTCTCATCAAAAACGCTTGGTTAACTCAGAAAGCGATCAAAGAAGTAATGGTATTTTTGCAAGGGCACGGTGTTTCAACAACATACGCGGTCAAAATTTACAAGCAATATAAGGATGAAGCAATTGCCACTGTTACCAAAAACCCCTACCAGTTAGCAGCCGACATCTACGGTATTGGTTTTCTAACTGCTGACAAGATTGCGAGAAATATAGGAATTGCCCCTGACTCAGAATTTCGTTACCGTGCAGGAATTATCCACTGTTTAAGTGAAGCTGCCGAAGATGGCCACTGTTACCTGCCACAAAGTGAATTGATTGAGTCGGTAATAAAACTACTGACTACCGAATCTCATCAGCTCACAGAAGAAGCAATTGCACAGATCATCAAAGACATGGCTCTAACAGATGAACTGATTAGAGAGCGGGACGAGGATAAAACACTACTTTGCTACAAACCGACTTACTTTCATACAGAACAGAATTTAGCTCAACTGATCTGCCAGCGTTTAGAAAAGCCTGTTGATACTGACATTGAGCGCGTGCGTGATTGGATAGACCGCTTCACCGCTAGCCGTAAAATTCAGCTTTCAGAACAGCAACGCCAAGCTGTAGAAACAGCAGCCTATTCCAAAATCATGATCCTTACTGGTGGTCCTGGCGTTGGAAAAACTTTCACCACCCACACCATTGTCTCACTTTGGAAAGCGATGGGTAAATCTATTGCCCTGGCTGCACCCACGGGACGGGCTGCTCAACGCTTGGGTGAAATGACGGAACAATTCGCAATTCGCAATTCGCAATTCGCAATTATAAATCAGCAAAAGCTTGGACTCATTACTGATTTAAGACCATGCTCATCAAAGATAAGCTTGTTAGCTCTGTAACCCAACGGTTCAGTTTACAATTTTATCCGTAATTGCGAACTGCGAATTGCGAATTGCGAATTGGTTTAATCCTTTACCCCACACGGCAATTATCGCTGATGAAGCATCGATGCTTGATTTGTTTTTGGCTTACTCCTTAGTTAAAGCAGTATTAGCTGGCGCTCTACTGTTATTGGTAGGTGATGTTGACCAGTTACCATCTGTGGGCCCAGGTCAAATACTGGCTGATTTAATCAATTCTGGGCGAGTTCCGGTGGTGCGGTTGACCCAGGTATTCCGCCAAGCTCAAACAAGTGCAATTATCACTGCTGCTCATCAGATTAATCGAGGAATTTATCCCACGATTGAACCGATTTCTGACAATCCTGTGTCTGACTGTATTTGGCACGGCGGCGGACATCAGCCCGAACATGGTGTACAGGCAATCTGCGAGTTGATTACCGATTTGATTCCACGCTTAAGTTTTAATCCTGCTACTGATGTCCAAGTGCTTTGCCCGATGACACGGGGAGTAATCGGGACTCGTAACCTGAACACAGTATTGCAGCAGTTGATTAATCCACCCAGTCCCAACAAGGTGGAGATTAATAGAGGTGGGAATTTGTTACGCGAGGGCGATCGCATCATCCAGTTGACCAATGATTACAACCGCGAAGTCTTCAACGGCGACTTGGGAATAATCCAAGCCATTGATACTGTCGAGCAGGAAGTTGCTGTTGGGTATGGCGAACGCAATGTAATTTATGATTACGCTGACTTAAATGAAATTGCCCTGGCGTGGTGCGTGACTATTCATAAAAGCCAGGGTTCAGAATATCCGGTGGTGATTCTACCAATCTATATGCAGCATTATATGATGTTGAGCCGGAACCTGTTTTACACCGGGCTGACCCGTGCCAAAAAGTTAGCGATCGTGGTTGGAGCGAAAAAAGCGATATCTCTGGCGGTGCGCTCTACCGATGACCAACGGCGCTACACACGGTTACAGCAGAGGTTACTTCAGACAGGGCTGGATTGGTGATGTGTCTTGGTTCTTCAAAATAGAAAAAGTCAAGCTATAACCAGAGCTATCGCAGAACAATCCCGCACTATTAGATTACCTGTTCACCTGACTGAAATACTTACCAAAATTAAGAAAGTACAGCGAGAAAGCTTTCAAAAACTCGGTCGTCATGCCACTGCTGAAGAAATAGCAAAATCATTAAACCTCAGTACAGATAAGCTTCGAGAATATCTCGCCGCCTCTGGTACAGCCATCTCTTTAAATAAACAAGTCGGAGATGAGAAAGAGACAGAATTGGGCGAAATTTTAGCAGACGTTGGCACTTCACCAGAAAAACTCCTTACCCAAGAACTTCTATCGCAAGACGTAGCTAAATTCTTAGAACCATTGACACCTATACAGCGTCAAGTGTTGACTTTAAGCTTTGGGCTAGAGAACGATCAGCATTTCAATCTCGCTCAGATTAGCCAACAGCTAAACCTCAGCCGAGAGCGGATTCGTCAAATCCAGGTCAAAGCTATAAGTATTCTCCGCCACCATCAAAATGACATTCAAGAGTATTTATTTGATTAAGTAGGATTACTTTCGTCAGATGATGCACGGATCTTGTAGAACTAAGACGAAAAACTATATTTTAGAAGTAAGTCCACAATAGGTAATCAATGCCCAGTAAAACAATTGATGTCCGAGAGTACACCGTCAGAGCGCACAAGCGGGAAATTCACACCCGTGTTTTCAACTTCGTATGTAAGCAGTGTAAGCAACCCACACAACGAGAAACCTTTGGTGTGCGACCGCTCTACTGTGAAATATGCCGTCCGCCACAAGCACCTAAGCAATCGAAAGTAGTCCCTCTCAAGAAGAGGAAACCCAGAGCTATGAATTACTTGAGTGGTAAAGACATAGCCGGATGATTTGTTGTCTCAAGGTTTTGAGTGAGCGCACGAAAGTGAGTGAAGCAGTGCGCTCATTCGCTCAACCTAACTCAAGCTGGTAAAAAGTAAGTCTAATGTTTAGGAGTCATTCAGTAGGTGCAAACTGTGCAAAGACCTCGGCCCCTGTCAGGTTCTTAGTTTCATCGGCAAAACAGTAATATTTGGGCTTTTCATCAATGAATACCTGATGATCGAAAACAAGACCTTCACATTTCTCGAATAGTCCAACAGGTATGAAATACTGGTTATTTTGTTTTAATTTATAAAATAGATGGCTACCACACTGATTACAGAACGCACGCTCTGCCCATTCTGAAGACTGATAAATCCTAATATTTTCTTCACCAGAGAAGCTAACATCACCTTTACAGTCAATAGCTAATAAAGGCCCTCCACCCCACTTGCGACACATACTACAATGACACGCTCCCATCTGATTACTCATACTGGTTGTGGACAGGCTTACTGCTCCACATAGGCAGCTACCTTTTACAGTGGTCACATTAGACATATTCTTTTCTCCGATTCCACGCAGGCGCTCCAATTACTCACATTTTCCCCTATTTCATACTGAAAATGCCAAGAATATCAAGTAGTTCGCTTTCGTGACTTGGCTATTTTTTGGGTAAGGGAGAAGGTGGGGTTTCCTCTAGGGATAAGGGCGGGGGGAAAGGTTTTAAGAAGATATAAATTACAACATTCTTTAACCTGTTGGCATTTCAGGGGATTTTGTATCCTCTCAAGGTATTTAGCATAGAAGGCAACCGCGATCGCTATTTTGGTGGTTCTAATGAGTTATTTGGAAGAGGAAGCGAGAAGACAGGAAGTGCGCGAAATTAGAACAAACACTAATTGCAATGTGAATCTTGCCAAAGAATACGAAGTTTTGTGACTCGAATATTACCTATATCCGGTCGCATCAGCAGGTTTACCCGCCTCCTGCACTTCATGAATGTAGCGCCACGCATCGGGTTGAGAGCCATCGAGATCGGTAAAGCCATAAACCTGTGCTAGTTGCCCACTGGAAAGCGATTGGCCATTCCAGCGCACCACTTGTGGATCACCAGCTAGATAAGCAACTGCACGCCCAACATAATGAGGCGTTTCAGAAATGATGAAGTGCGGTTCCTTTGCCGTTGCGTCCTGCCAGTTGGCTTCACTCACTCCAAAATGATCGAGCATGAGTTCCGAGCGCAACCAGCCCGGAGTCAGCGCTACGGCAGTACATTGATGCGGTTTAAGTTCTTGCGCCAATCCCCATGCCATGCGAATTACCGAGGTTTTAGCAAGGTCATAGAACATTGACAGCCGATAATTTTTATCGTTATATTCGGCAGTACCATCGGTAATTTCGACCACCAATCCACCGGGTTTCTGGATCAACAGCGGCAATGCGAAGTGGCTGGCGATCAGGTGGGTGTCGATCGCCAGTCTCAGCATCCGTAATCCTCGCTCCAAAGAAAGCTCCCACACGGGCTTGTTGAACTCCGCCAGATATTCTGCACCAATATCGTTGACCAGAACATCCAGACGGCCCTGTTCCTGCTCAACACGAGCAACAAGCGCCTGTACTTGTTTTGGGTCTAAATGATCGACTAGAACAGCGATTCCTTTCCCACCAGCCTGGTTTATCAATTCCGCCGTTTCTTGAATTGTTTCAGGGCGGTTGTATTCCGATCGCACAGTAGGAGTAGTGCGTCCGGTGACATAAACGGTTGCCCCTGCTGCACCAAGTTCCACAGCAATGCCACGACCTGCACCGCGTGTTGCGCCAACTACGAGCGCAATTTTATTTTTTAATAACTGCATAATTGACCTCCTTAAATCCTGCGAGGTGGCTTAAACCATCTTTATGCAGCATAAGCTGGACTTCATGACATCCCTTGTCATATTTAGGCAGTAAAGTAAAAAGTAGTTCCGATTGGTCTTGGGATAGTTATGCGTGCTGATCGCCTCCTCTCGATCCTGATGTTGTTACAGGTTCATCGTCAGCTAACGGCGCGAGATTTAGCAGAACGATTGGAGGTGTCTGAGCGCACCATTCATCGTGACATGGATGCCCTCAGCAGTGCCGGAGTTCCGGTGATGGCAGAACGCGGTAAAGGAGGTGGTTGGAGTTTACTCGACAGCTATCAAACTACGCTGACAGGACTTAACTTGGCAGAGATTCAGGCGCTGTTTTTGCCAAAGCCCACACACCTGCTAGCCGATTTAGGCTGGAGTCAAGCATTTGAAGCGGCTCTGCTCAAACTTCTGGCAGCAATACCTGCCGCCAATCGTCAGCAAGCAGAAATGGTTAGCCAGCGGATTCATGTTGATCCAACAGGCTGGCATCGGTGGGACGAGGAAATGTCAGCATTTCCAATCTTGCAAACAGCAGTTTGGCAAGAGCGGCAAGTACATCTGAGCTATGAACGCAGTGATCGTAAGTGTGTGGAACGGTTGGTTAATCCACTTGGACTGGTTGCTAAAGGCAGTGTCTGGTATTTCGTTGCCTTGGTAGAGTCAGAGGTGCGCTCCTACCGGATTTCACGAGTGCGGGATGCTATACTTACGGATTACCCCTGTGTTCGTCCGGTTGAATTCAATTTAGCCGACTATTGGCAACAATCGATGGTTGAGTTCAAAGCCAATCTGCCTTACTATGGCGTGACGGTACGTGTTGCTCCAGAGGTTATGCCTCGGTTACGCTATGCCGGATACTTTGCCCGAATAAAACAGATTGACTCGCCCAATGCCGATGGCTGGACTCGCGTCTGGCTGAGGTTTGATATAGAAGAAGCGGCTTGTGCTTATGTGCTGGGGTTTGGCGCACAGATGGAGGTAATTGAGCCATTAGAATTACGCGATCGCATTTTGCAAGCAGCAAAAAAGACGATCCTGTTTTATACCGAACATTAAATTAAAAATGCACAATTTCTTAGAATTTATCTTCTCTGTTTTTGTCTAATGGTGCAGCTAGAAAACCCTCAGAAAGACCTGCCTCACGCAGACGAAAAGCACCAATATTCCGACTGAGTACCGCCAAACCTGCCAGGTGTGCTTGTAAGCCTGCTGTACTAGCGCAGCAATCAGTTAATACGATCGGTTCAATGCCAATATCGAAAAAATCCATCGCGATCTTCAACACACACATATCAGTGTCAATCCCTAAGATGAAAACTCTTTCAAAACAGTGCCCTCTAAAGTAGTCTGCCAGTTCATTTGGTATACCGCATAGCCCCAACTTAGAAAAAACTACTTCTGGTTTAACCCAAGGTTCTAATTCTGAAGCAATATTAGTTTCTGGCTCATGCGTACAGCTATGCCAATCAAGGAATTTTTGATAGGGGCCATCAGGTGCGTTGATAAATCTAGTAAACAAAACTGGTGCATACTCACCTCGCTCAATTAAATGAGCAACTCGCTGCGGGATGTGATGAGTGAATTCATTGATAAAACCGGATTGAACATCAACAACGATTAATGGATCAGACATGGGAAAAGCAATAAATAATGATGGTGAATCAATCAAACTCAGGTAAGCTGTAATTTCTAAAAATTAAATTTTGATCTAAGTGACTGTAAAAGGCTTTTAGCTGATATTTATATGTGTGCCGATTGCTGGGCGATTAAAAGATTCCCAGGCATTACCACCTCTGAGGAAAACTTCCATCCAACGCATCTGTTCAGCTTGTGCATTAGTCCAACCACTGCTACCAGGCGCAAAAGCTAACTGTCCAGTTTCCACTGGCTTTACTACCATCGCTCTTGGTTGCTTTGTGTTTGCTCTCACCAATTTGCACCCCTACAGTATCACTTTGGTGTGTCTTGGTGTCCTCATACTTAATAGTGGTTTTCAAGTTACCGTAGCCATCAATATAAGCTATACAATTAGACGGCACATCAGGTATATCAGAGCGGGGAATCTCTTCACCTAAAGCATCAGGTTGACCTAGAGCGATCAGCCCAGACGGGCTTTCAGCTTTTCAAGCGTGCCATTCACCTCTGCTCCTTCTTCCCCTCAAGCTTGTAAGAAATGCGGAACTGGCAAATTCTCATACTATTTCTTTATGAAGCTACGCCAATTTTTTTGGCTTCTTATTTCCTCCTTTGTTTGTATCTTAGCCTGCGGGAAGCATCGTTTCTTTAAAAATTTTTAGAGAAACTTTATCAAATCCTTGCACAAAAGGCTCTTCACTGCCATATCACTCTGGAAATTAACAGGACTCTACCACGACATCTCCATAAGTTTTGGCATTTGTTGTAAAAAATAAAACATATTTCAGAATATTTACTGAAGTTACTCCCGGACATAAAGGTTAGTTTTAATACATGAGTTCCCAAGACTCAGTTACACCATGTACAACAAATTCGACTAAGTTGTTACATTAGTTCCCTTAAGTAAGGGGTAAACCTACTAAAGTTTCAACCAATTCAACTTTGACCACTCAACAAACGCAGAGAAGACAGGAAATGTCTCCGGCTTTGCGTTGTTTATTGCTGAGAACTTACTACCAATTCCCCTTACACATATTCGGAGTAAAACAATGGCTGGCAAAACATACTACGTTTCTGGAACAGGTAATGATAAAAATGATGGCTCGAACCAGAAAGCCGCATTTCGTACCCTCCAAAAAGCTGGGGACTTGGTAGCCGCAGGTGATACCGTCTATGTGATGAATGGTACTTACACAAATCCTTATGCAAACATTTTAAGTATCGCGAATAAAAATGGTAGTGCCAATGCACCAATTACTTTTAAAGCATTATCAGGGCACAACCCAGTTTTAGTTACAGATAAACATAATTGGAATGCCATTTCAATCACGGGTTCTTCTTATATTAATATTGAAGGATTGACGCTCAAAGGTGCGCGAGACAAAATCACACTAGCTTACGCGCTCAAAGAAAAGACAAATCTAAACAATCCCGCCACCTCTGGGAATGGCATCAACATTACTTATAGTCAAGAAGATTCCAAAAAGCGATCGCATCACATCACAATCAGCGACAACAAGGTTTCTAATTTTCCCGGTGGTGGAATTACAGCTATTGAAGCAGATTACATTACCGTAAAAGATAACGTTGTTTCTGGAAATGCCTGGTACTCACCTTTTGGAGCTCAAGGAATCTCAATGTTGCACCTGTGGAATTCTGATAAGAATACCAAAGATTACAAAATAGTTATTGAAGACAATACTGTTTTCGATAATAAACAATTGGTTCCCTACTACGCTGTGGGAAAAATCACAGAAGGACACGGCGTAATGGTTGACCGTGCCTATATTGGTAGTGATTCCTATAAAGGAAAAATCCTAATCAGCGATAATCTAATTTACAAGAATGGTGGTTCAGGTATCCAGCTTTTCAGAGCGGATAATCCCATAGATGTCTTGCACAACACGACCTACAAAAACTCTCAAGTTTTGACAACAGGTGAAATATTCATTAACAAAGCTAATGACGTAGATGTAGAGAACAGTATCTTTTTCGGCAAAGGTGGACAACCCATTAACTCGATCTCCAATTCTACAGGTTTCTCTTTTGAAGATAACCTTGTTTACAATGGCAGTTTCAAAAATACAGGAAGCGGAAGCGGTAACATCATTGGGAAAGACCCTTTATTTGTTAACCCAGCAAGCGGTAACTTTGATATGCTCCCCTTAAGCCCTGCAATTATCGGAGGAACAACATTAGGAATTATTGATTAGAGAGTAATTTACATTTATTGCTCCCCTTAAAATTTATGGCAAAGTACTACATTTCTGGAATAGCTAATATATGGTATTGGATTGATTTTCGTCAAAGTATTCTTTCAGTGGTGCAAAATCTAAAAAGCAACAAAAAAAACTATCCTTCATACAGGTTAGGGTATAGATAAAAAATACTATATTCCATGCTCTAGTGATTATTCTCGATAATACCAGTTCCCATAAAAGAAAAGATATCTTAGTTTCTCATTCAGCGAAGCAATCAAACAAGCTTATTCATAAACGAAAAGCGAAATTATTTAATCAAAAATAGACTTGAGTTATGTATCGCCGCCTCAAATATCTTAAGTGCATAATGCAATATGTTCAGTAACGAGATTTGATAAAACTGCTATTAACTCATCTGGATCAAATGGTTTTGTCAGATATGTAGAAAAACCTGCATTTAGAACCAGATGACGCGTTTCATCTGACGTACACGTTGTCAAAGCTATGGCGGGAATTCCCTTGATTTTTTGAGTGAGATTTCTAATTTGGCGAATTAGCGAATAACCATCCTCAACTGGCATCTGGATATCGCAGATAAGAATGTTTGCTTGCAATAGCTTGATTACATTGAAAGCTTCATAGGCTGAAGTTACAGCCGTTACTTGTACATTATATTGTTCAAGGATAAACTGAATTAATTCCAGGTGATCCAGATTGTCATCTACTACTAACACCCGCAATCCTTTCAAGGTTTGTAGATAATTCATCATTAATTAGTAAATTTTTTGGCTATGAAGCTTGCTCACAATATAGCTGCTTTATATCAGCTTAACATGATGTCATCTACCATAAAGCATAAACTAAAAACCTCTCTTAAGATAGTAGACCAAGCTTATATAAGTGTTCTTCAAACATTAAAGCTCAGTTAAGGTTAAAAGTAGCCAAGGCGTATTTTGCCGCCATGCGTCGTCTGAAAATCATATTTCAAAAAACTCTTTTGTCACTTTGTTGTTAGAGGACTGTAAGCGTGATCGCGCTTACGAAGATACTGCTTGCTGCGTAAGCGCTCCAGTAACTTCTACTACCGAAAGTAAATCGATCAACACTGCCCTCAATGCCAGCCGATGACATATTAACTAAATTGCCAAAGTACAAATAATAACTTAGTTATTTTCAAGTATCTAAAGATAGTTACATTAGAAGATTTATTCAATAACACTATCCTTAGATAGATATTTTATCTACCTGGGTCTTTTTTTCACAAGCTCATGAAAGCTATTTGCAGGCGATGTTCCGTGATAGTTATGAAAAACATTTCTGTTTGTTTACAGAGATAAGTTTCTGAATATTTATCTAAATACAAGCGCACACTAAATCTTTGAGATCCCAATGCATACCCAGGAATCAACCAATTATTTTGCCGAAGTAAAAATTGGTCAGACTTATCGTGTTTTAGTAGCAGAAAGCGAAGAGTTGAGCCGAAAAATGCTAGATGTAGCATTATCGGAAGAAGGTTATGAGGTAATCACAGTAACAAGTGGGAGGACGACAATAGAATCTTTGACTTCACTTGAAACTAACTCAGAAAAACCTGCGTTTGACTTAGTTGTTCTTGACTTAATGTTATCTGATATAAATGAGAACTCTTGCATAAATATTTTGTGGTATGATTAATGGTTATTTTAATTTCAGTCCTTGGCAATTAAAATAGTCAGAATTTATCAATTTCTTCGATTAAGTATTATCTAGCGAACGCTAACTAAATA